>JGI24699J35502_11133694_pt1 | contig 13722 bp, 15 predicted proteins | sample TergutMp193P4_FD_35502 | JGI IMG/M metagenome (IMG submission 35502) | reverse complement strand
TACCGAACAGAGAAGTTAAGCCCGACTGCGCCGATGGTACTGCGTGCAGCGGGAGAGTAGGTAGCCGCCGCTTTTTTCGAAAAACCCTTCATCTCAATCGGTGAAGGGTTTTTTTTGTTATAATGTGAAATTTATACTTTGTTTTTAAGCAGACGCTATCTCTCCCCTCCCCTCACATCAGCTCCCCACAATAATTTCTTTCTCAAAGTTTCGTAAAAATTTTGAGGATAGGGCTTCACGAGTTGAATGGTAAAATCGGCTTTTCGGATGAAAAATTCGCTTCCGGAAGGATAAATTTCCGAACGACCATCCAAAGCGACCAAAAAATTGTTATTTCGAGTTTCAACTTTCAAACGAATGCGATAATCTTCGGGAATTACCAAAGGACGAACATTCAACGAATGCGGAGCTACCGGACTCAACACAAAATTGCTGGCTTGCGGAATGATTATCGGTCCGTTAACGCTCATCGAATAAGCCGTCGAACCGGTCGGAGTGGCAATCAATAAGCCATCTCCCAAGTAATTTGTTAAATATTCTTCGTTCAGAGAAGTATGAATGGTTATCATGGAAGAAGTGTCTCGTTTGAGTATGGCGATTTCATTCAAGGCATAATTATATATTCCCCGAAAAGGCGGATCGCTTTCCAATTCAAGTACACTGCGCTTTTCGATCGTATATTCCACTCGGAAAATTTCGTCTAAGGTCGTTTCAATGTCATCCGGATTAATATCAGCCAAGAAACCGAGTCGTCCGGTATTGATTCCGAGGATAGGAATGTTTTGCCGACCAACCCAAGCGGCTGTCCGCAAAAAAGTACCGTCGCCACCCAAACTGATTACCATATCGAGCGTCGGCCGGTCGGTTTCAATCAATCCGTTAATAGTTGGCACACAAGCGAATTGCTTGGTTAAATAATTATAAAAACGATGCTCCGCATAAATTTCCGCATGCATCGCCTGCAATTTATTGAAAAGCGCTTGAATACTTTTCTGCTTTTCAACTTGAAATTCATTACCGAATAAACCTATCTTCATACATTACGAGTATAAGTATTTACGTGTTTTTAACACCCGAACGTTGTTTATTAAGATTTCTTTGCTAAACATTTTGTTATTATTCAAGTAAATCCATTACTTTTGCATCGGGATTTAATACTAAAAACATACAAATATAATTATTTATTTGTAAACATTCTTAAAAATACAGAATTTATCATTTATGAACGTATTATTATTTATTCAAAATGAAGCGGGAAACGCAATCACGCGAGTGACGGAAGCTCCAATTTCCGAAACTGTTAAAACAATGAATATATGGGATTTATCAATTAAAGGAGGATGGCTCATGATTCCTATCGCTTTGTTGCTGTTTATAGCAATTGCCATTCTCATTGAACGCGTTTTTGTTATCAAAAAAGCCGGTAAAGAAGATCCCTCTTTTATGAATCGTATAAAAGATTATATTCATGAAGGGAAAATTGATTCGGCAATCAATCTGTGTCGGATGACGAATACTCCCATTTCCCGAATGATTGAAAAAGGAATTTCCCGTTTAGGTCGTCCGATGAATGATATTCTGGTAGCTGTCGAAAATGTGGGGAACATCGAGATTGCCCAATTGGAAAAGGGATTTCCATGGGTGGCAACCGCTGCCGCCGCCGCTCCGATGCTTGGATTTCTCGGAACGGTGACCGGTATGGTTCGCGCTTTTTTTGCCATGGCGAATGCGGGATCCAATGTGGACATAACCTTGCTTTCTTCCGGTATTTACGAAGCGTTGGTAACAACGGTAGCCGGTTTGATCGTAGGAATAATTGCGTTGTTCGCTTACAATTATTTAGTGGCTCAAGTCAACGGAGCGGTAAATAAAATGGAAACCCGTTCAATGGAATTTATGGATTTATTAAACGAACCGACAAAGTAATTGAATTTGTTATGGCGCTTAAAAGAAAAAGTAAAATATCGGTAGAATTTAGTATGGCTTCCATGACGGATATGATTTTCCTGTTGCTTATATTCTTTATGCTTACCTCAACTGTTGTGGTACCGAACGCCATTAAAGTTCTCTTGCCGCAAAGTTCTCAACAGACTTCCGCCAAGCCTCTTACACGAGTGACGATTGATGCCGATTTGAATTATTTTGTAGCCTATGGCAATCAAAAAGAACGACGGGTGACTTTCGAAGAAATTACTCCTTTTCTGAAGGATTGTTATAACCGGGAACCGGATATTTATGTGGCCTTATACGCCGATGAAACGATTCCTTATAAAGAAATCGTAAAGATTTTGGATATTGCCAATCGAAATGATTTCAAAATGATATTAGTTACACGTCCCAAATGAAGGTGACAAAAGAAGAACTGTACGGATATACAGGATCGGGCATTTTTTGCTTGTTGATTTTTCTTCTCCTCTACTTTATCGTTCTGAAAACAACGGTCAAAGTCGGAGAAGAGGGCATTTTGGTTAATTTCGGAAATGTTGATTTGTCTTCCGGTACTTTTGAACCCAAACGCGGGGAACCTCAAGATGAGATCACTCAACCGAAACCGGTTCAACAACCGGTTCCGAAACCGAAAACGCCTCCCTCAGTTCAACAAAAACCACAAAAAACAGTTACTCAGCCGATTACGCAAAACAAAGAAAATACCGCCGCTATTGAAGCCGCACGAAAAAAACAAGAAGAAAAAAAACGATTGGAGGCCGAACAACAGGCGCAACGTACTAAAGAAGCGGAAGAACAGCGAAAGCGTGACGCTATCAACCAACAAGTTTCCGGCGCTTTCAGTTCGGGAACAACCGGTCAAAACCAACGAGGAAGCGGAACAACCGGCAGCGGCATTCAAGGAAATCCGGAAAGTACGTCTTCCGTCGGATCGCCGTCGGGAAGCGGCTACGGCGAATTTAATCTGGGCGGAAGATCTTTGGGTATGGGAGGACTGCCGCGTCCCGTTTATTCCGTTCAAGAAGAAGGTCGCATCGTTATTAATATTACGGTTGACCCGAAAGGGAATGTTACTCGCGCCGTAATCGGTAAAGGGACGAATATTGATAATGAAAGTATGCGAAAATCCGCTTTGGAGGCTGCCCAAAAAGCAAAATTCAACAGCATCAGCGGAAATAATGATCAATTCGGAACCATTACGTACAAGTATTCGTTAAAATAATTACAAAAATATAAGCATTATGAAAAAAGTATTTATTTTTTTAGCAGAAGGTTTTGAAGAAACCGAAGCCGTTGGCACAATGGATGTAATGCGTCGTGGCGAATTAGATGTGACATCCGTTTCTATCACGAAAAACCTGCTCGTGACCGGAGCACACGGAATAGCTGTTCATGCCGATACGCTTTTTGAAAAAGCGGATCTTTCATCCGGAGATCTGTTGGTTTTACCCGGAGGAATGCCGGGAGCATCGAACTTAAATGCGCATGAAGGTCTTAAAAATTCTTTGAAACAATATGCGACAAACGGTAAAAAAATTGCCGCGATTTGTGCCGCACCTTTGGTTTTAGGCGGTTTGGGCTTATTGCAAGGAAAAAATGCAACGGCTTATCCGGGTTTTGAATCAACCTTGAAAGGCGCCGCATTTGTTAAGAATCCTGTTGTCAAAGACGGGAATATTATCACCGGACGAGGACCCGGATTGGCATTCCAATTCGGCTTAGCGATTGTAGAGGAATTGCAGGGAAAAGCAAAAGCCGACGAAGTCGCCGAGGGGTTATTGTTGAAATAAAGATATCGATTCCGGACTTCGGCGTCCGAAATCATCATTTGGGTAAGGCTTTTAATACAAAGTAAGGCTTTACAAGGTATTTTTGTGATATTAAAATTTAAAAGTTACTCCGCGAACGCTTCGCGAGGCTCGTTCCACCGGAAAATAAAATAACCAAAATAGTAACGCTTGACAATCGCACTTTCTGTGAATACAGTTCATTAAGAGCGACAAAGAGACCATTCCAAATTCTTCCGTAAATCGGCGATACATTGTCTCACACAAAACGATTAAAGATCTTTTGGTTGATAGCAAATTATCGGTAAATATTCCCGAAAAATTTATTGTCAGTTAGTTGAACCTGTGTTGCCAAGTTTAAGGAATGGTACACAAAAAAAATATCTCAAGCTAAGCGCAAGGATGAAAATTTTTAAGGTGTCAATTCATATTTTTCGGATTAAGCGGTGTAAAATGCTTATCCATTAATATATACTCGCCGGTCAAACCGAAGCCTCATTGTAAAAAACAGGCCCGCCACAACACTAAAATATATCGGAATGTGGCCCTGTGTCGAGTAAAATTAAAACAAGCTTCTCTTCTGTTTGTTGCCACAACAACAACCAATCAGATTTGACATGGCATTCCCAAACAACCGTTTTATATCCTTCCAAGGTATGAGCGCGGTATTTTGTATCCAATTTTTTACCTTTGGCAAGCGTATGAATTATTTCCTTGAGTAATTTCAAATCTAAGTTCCGGCGATAAGACAAATCCACATGATGCTGAAACAAAAACCACCCACAGAAGCAAGATACCGTTAAACTCAATTACAGATGTTCTGCAAGAAGATCCTCCACCCTTCCGGATGCCCAAAGGAGACGGCATACCGGATGTGGCTTTTCCGGGGAATGCCCGATCAACCACCTTGGGAGATGTCGGAATGCTTGCAGCTTATATAGGATTGGCGCTTACCATCGGACAAGTCATCAATTACGATGAATTTCTTGGAATTTGGTTGGGGAAGAACGGTAAACTTTATAACACTTCTTGGGGTGGAAACGGATCTGCAGGAGGCAAAGAAATATATGCACATGCAAGATACAGAACAATCGGAAAGTTTGGAACTGCAATGGGCGTAACATTATTGGTGTTAACAGGTATTCAATGGAAGAGAGGAGATATCGGTACAGGCTGGGCTTTGGCGCAAGGGGCTTCGACCGGTTTCACTATGGTATCAAAAGCTTCTATCGGTTTGGCTTGGGATTTTGGATGGGGAATATTAGGTCCTTGGGTAACTTCTTGGGATTCGTACCAACGGTTTAAATTCAATTTCTATTACGGGGAATCGGCAGTAGGGCCTCCTTCCGAATTGAATCGGGAATTATGGAACGATTTTTATGAAAATTATCAATTTTAAACCCTTGAGGGTTATTCTTTACTATTATTATCTTTTGCAAGGGAAAGGACGGCAAGCTGAAAATTTAGCAATAAGGATGTTTACCCTGTTATTATCGTTGATATTAATGGGATTATTAGCCATATTGTTTGCATTATTGTATAATGGTATGATTGGCATTATTTTAGCGGTTCTCATATATATATATTGAGAGAGATATATATATCCAAAAAATTGACGATAAAGGATTGATGACTAAAATAGTGAAAGAAAAACCCAAGATTATGAACAGCAATATTCTATCGGTTATTTTTGTCATTTTATTTACAGTGTTTTGTTTTTTTGCTCTCGTTGTATTTGAAAACTTAGCAAAAGAAATAGAAAAAATGGGTATTCACTTGATTAAGTAGTGGAAGTATTTCTATGAAAATTATCAATTCTAATATTTTTCAGAAAATCAATCTTTTTTATTATTTTGCGAGATAAAATTCAATAGTTTTTCTACCTTTGTGCGAACGTTTAATTGGAATATAACAAATGCAACCGGCTACTCACAGTCCCTACCTCTTGTTTGACAGAAATAAATGGGCGGAGCTTCGCAAGTCTGAACCGATGACTTTAACTGCGAGCGAAATTCAACAATTGAAGGGTATTAATGAAGAATTGTCAATGGATGAAGTTCGCGATATTTATCTGCCTTTGTCTCGTTTACTGAATTATTACGTCAATTCGACCAAAAGCCGGCAAGCGGTTATGATGAACTTTCTGAACGAAGAACTCCAAAAAATTCCTTTTATTATCGGAGTTGCGGGCAGCGTTTCCGTGGGCAAAAGCACTTCGTCGCGCGTGTTGCAAGCATTATTGAGCCGTTGGAAGGAAAATAACCGGGTGGCTTTGATCACTACCGACGGTTTTTTATATCCGAATGCCGTGCTTGAAGAGAGAAATCTGATGTCGAAAAAAGGGTTTCCGGAATCGTACGATATTCATCAATTACTTCAATTTGTCAGCGATATAAAATCGGGCAAAGCGAAAGTTACGGCGCCGAAATATTCCCATTCGGTTTATGATATTTTGTCGGACGAGCAAATCGTGATTAATCCGCAACCCGATATACTGATTCTTGAAGGTTTGAATGTTTTGCAAAATCGAATGGATTATCCGAAGCAAAATAAGCCGGCTATTTTCGTTTCCGATTTCCTTGATTTTTCCATTTATGTAGATGCCGAAGAAAATTACCTCGAAGAATGGTTTTTGACCCGTTTCATGAAATTTAGGGAGACCGCATTCAACGATCCGAAGTCCTATTTTTATTCGGTGTCTATATTACCCGAACAAGAAGCGAGAGCAATAGCATTGAACGTTTGGAGGGAAATCAACCGCAAAAATCTGCGCAAAAACATTCTCCCGACGCGAGAGCGGGCGCACTTAATTCTTCACAAAGGAAAAAACCATTTGGTGGATTACGTGAAACTACGAAAGTGAATCGGGATTGATTTTCCAATGCCCGGTTTTTTCGCTTCCTATTCGTTCGAGGATTTTTTCTTTTTTCATTTTCTTTATATCCCGTAGAACGGTTCGTTTGGATACAGCCAATTTCAGAGCAATTTCATTTAAGGGAATTCGATTATCTTCTATGATTAATGCCAGAATCCGGCGTTCCCGGTCGGAAGAATTGTTTGGCGGGGTTGATTCGGTATCGGCGAAATCAACAACATTATCAACATTATCAATATTCTCAATATCATCGGCCTTATCGAAGTCGTCATCAACCGTATCCGTCGGATCAGCCGATTCTTGTTTCTCTGTCTCCCGGCGGATAGGAGAAGTATCTCCAAACACTCGGACAATCAACCGTCCGGGTAATTTGATAAATTCCGGAGGTCGTAAACCGCAATTAACAAAAGCCGTACAGATTTGTCGGATTCCGGAGCCGTATTCGTCAAACATTCCCGCGTCTTTAAATAACTCTGCGATTTGACGGTTACGCGGTCGGGAAATATAGCCGTTCGACGATAATTGTTTAATGGATAAATCATCCGGTAATGCTCCCGAATTATAAAATTCTATATAACCGTCAAATATCTTTATAATTGAATTGTAATCGGAATTGTAATCCCGGTGGATAATCATATTTACCACCAATTCCCGAACGGCTTCCAAGGGATATTGCCATTGAACAGGTTCGTCCGCTTGCGTTTCTTTACCTATATGTTTGCAAATAAAGCGCATCGTTTCTTCCGCTTCCGTAAACAAATCCGTTTTTAGAGTTAAAGTATCCGAAGTCACTGTCGGTGAAGAAAAGCGACCCAACTCAACGGCTGTTTCCGATTCTTCTCCGGGGAGAAACAACAGCCAGCAAGCATTTGTGATGGCGTCTCCTTCCGCTAAACCGTATTTTCGCAGAAAAGTAAGCGGCTCTTCGGGCGGGCATTGTTTTTTGCGGCTGATTCGTTCGATCTGCCGATACAATTTTCTAAAGGAAAGATCGGTAATCGTTTTATTGGGCCGGGAATTGGTATCCCAACCGGAATCAATCGTTTGCTTGCGGAAATCAATGGCTTCCCGAACGGAAAGCTCCCTTGTGGATTTGCTCGAACGTTTATAGTATCTGCCTTCAAAAGCAACCGGTTTTACGGGATATTCCGCTACGGATATATAGACTACAATCTTTTCCTCGATTTCTATCAGTTCGATGTGAGGTAATAATCGCGGAGTTGTTCGGGTATGAATTTCCTGAAACCATTGATTTATATTTTCTTTTGCATCCGGAATCCCTTTAATTTCTTTTAATTCGGATATTCCGAGTAATAGCACGCCGCCGTGCGAATTAGCAAAAGCCGTCAATGTTTCGATTGTTTCGTGTCCGAAAAAAAGTCGAAAAGCGAGGCGCTCGGATTCGCCTTCTTTTAACCAATTAGAGAGTTCGTCATTTAACACGATACAAATTTGATAAATTGTTTTTATTATTCGATTTTTTCCAAATAAGCGCTTGGAATATACGTGGTAGCTAAAGAAAATAAACCCTCCAAACGTACCACGACCCGTTTATGACCTTTGATTCGAACCAATTCTCCTTCAATGCCGGCAAAATCGCCTTTGATGACCCGTACCCGATCGCCCCGTTTCAAATTTGTATTTTCAATTCGTACCGCCGATTCGGAAAAGTCAAGCAAAAACATAAAATCTTGCATTTGTTTGTCCGGGACAACAAGCAATTGATGGCTTTCGAGATTTCGTAAGAAAACCATTTTTATCCTCGATTCTCCCGGCAAAGCGAGTGCGGTTTGCCGGTTTGTTCGTATGAACAATAAACCCGGCACAATCGGTTTTTCTCTTTTTATTCTTCTGCCGTTTCGTTCAATCCATACGGTCCGGAAAGGAATGAAATTCTCAATGGTTTGTTCATCTAACCATATTTTCATTTTTCGTTCCGTTTGATATTTTACTTTTACCGCATACCAATTCATAACTTTGCCCTCATTTCGATTTTCTTATAAAGATAAATCATTACTCAATTGAAAATAAAGAAATTATTTAAAATCAAATATTTACGTAAGAGCCAAAATTCGAATGTCAGTTTTCGTCTGTATAATAATTGTGTTTGTAATGTCCGTATTGTCCGTACCCGTAAATATTTTCATCGGTTACGGCATTCAAAACAACACTTAAATTATTTAATTTTTTCTCTTTATACAATTCTTGAATTTCCGACAAAGTCTTTTTCAAAGTATAATCCGAGCGCAGCAGGAAAATGGTAGATAATGCGTAGGCATTGATGTTGTAAACATCTGCAACCAAACCTATCGGCGCCGTATCTACGACAATGTAATCGTATTCCCTCCCGATGGTTTGAAACAATTGCTCCAATCGTTCGGAAGACAATAACTCGGCGGGATTCGGCGGAAAAACCTGTACGGGAATAATATCCAAATTCTTATGAAACGTATGAGAAGCATCTATGATTTCATTGATTCTTACTTTGGGATCCGAGAGAAACATAGAGGTTCCTTTTTCCGAGTGTAATGTTCCCAGCGTTTTTGCCATAACGGATTTTCTTAAATCCAAATCAATCAGCAAAGTTTTTTTCCCGGTGGCAGCTAAAGTCATGGCTAAATTTCGAGAAAAGAAACTTTTCCCGTCTCCGCTGGTGTAGGAAGTAACCGATATTACTTTTCTTCTTTCGCTTCCTACAATGAATTCCAAATTGGAAATAACCGTTCGAAATCGCTCGGCTATCGAGGAACGTATTTTCAATACCGGAAAAGGATCCGTATTTTTCACCATCGGAATAACTCCGAGGAAAGGCGCCGAGATTACTTTGGTTACGTCTTCTTTTATATGGACTTTATTGTCAAATAAATCTCGGATATAAATAATGATTACCGGAATAATTACGGACAACATCAAAGCAGCCAATAAAATAATCAATTTTTTGGGTTTGACCGGAGTCGAATCATAAAAAGCGGGGTCAATCACTTTTGCGTTGGGGGTTGCCATTACCAAAGTCAATCCCGTTTCCTCCCGTTTTTGCAACAAATAGGTGAAAAGCGCTTCTTTTAAGCTCTGTTGTCGGAACAAATCTCGCGACTCGCGTTCTTGAGTAGTCAAACTGCGGGCTTGACCTATGTACATGTTTTCTTGTCGTTGCAATTCTCGAATCGTTGATTGTATGCCGGCTTCCGAAATACTGATCCCTCTCAGCAGATCTTCGCGTATCATGGCGATTTGATTATTAAATTCAATAAGCATCGGATGGCTTTCCGACATTCCGGCAGTTGTTCTCTTTTTTTCTATAAGTTGTTCGTTATATTTTTGAATCAAAGAGATAACCGTCGGGTCGGTTAATCCCACATTGGAAGGAATCGCATTGTCTTTATTCGCCGGATTCATCAGATAATTTTGAATCTGCTTGAGAAGATCCATTTGAATCCCCGCATCCGTTATTTTCTTATTATATTCTCCGGAAGAGGTTAATAATAATTGTCCTTGCGCTTGCAAATCGGTAATTCCCTGCGTTTTTTGATACGACTCAACATTTTTTTCAGCCGATTGCAACTCGCCGGTAACCGATTGTAACCGGTCGTCTATGAACGAAATCGTACTGTAGGCGACATAATTTTTATCGTCAACGGCATTCTTATTATAATGAGCGACCAATGCGTTAATAATATCCTGTCCCTTTTGCGGAGTAGCCGTTGTCAATGACAATTCCACTACGCTGGATGTTTTGTTCACGGCATTGATATCCACTTGCGGAAGAAACGTGGGAGCGGCAGGGTCTTTAATCACCACTTCTATCGGAAAAGATTCTTCTCCGAAAGGATTTAACGTAAAAGTCAATATTCCCCACGGCGAGTTTAATTCTTTTCCTATTTCCACTTTTTGATCGAAATTTTCATCGCCGGAATGTACCGATAAAACATTTTCGCTTACCAAATTCACCGTAAATGACCCCGGCGCGATTACATTCGGAACAGAAACATAGACCGGCGTTTTTTTATAGATTTCATGTTTTTTTATTCCTCCTTTTTTATAATAGTCCACGCCGATTCGAAGGCTATCCACAACTCCTTTCATCAATATTCGAGCGCGGAGTACTTCAATTTCATTGTCTAAGTTACTCGTAGGGGTGATAATCCCCAAATCGCTGAATGCAGACATTACATCCGTTGTCTGGCCTTTCTTTTCGTCGTTGATCACAACTCTTGAAAGGATTTTGTATTGGGGTGTAGCATAAAAAAGATAGGCAAGAGCAAGTCCTAAGCAAATCGCGATGGAAATTAAAAAACTTTTCCAATATCGCAGATAATGAAAAAGAATCTCGACAATGGAAATTTCATCTTGGTCTGTATTTTCCTGTTGGAAATTGTTTGATTCCATAATTCAATGAAGTAAAATATTAATTTCTGACAAAAAGTGCAATGGCGGTAATAACTACGGAAATTAACGATACGACAAGCGGCAGATTTTGATTGTAAGTAGAACTTCCGGCTTTTGTTCCATTGGGAGTTACATACAAAATATCGTTCTGGTGTAAGTAATAGTCGGGTGAAAAAAAGAGGTCGGGCGATGTTAAATCAATAGAATAGAATTTTTTTTCTCCTTTTTCCATCCGTATCAGTTGCACATTGTGCCTTTCTCCGTAAATGGTGAGGTCTCCGGCTAAAGCAATCGCTTGCGGAATCGAGATCTTTTCGTCCGTAACGGTATATACTCCCGGTCGGTTTACTTCGCCTAAAACGCTGATTTTATAATTTAAAAAACGAATATTAATTACCGGGTCGGCCACAAATTTCGAAACTGCTTTTTGCAATTCTTGAATGGCTTCTGTTTTCGTTAATCCGGCGACATGGACTTCTCCCACAACCGGGAAGTTTATATTTCCTTTCGGATCAACCAAATAACCCATTACGTCAAGAGTGGTGGTTGATAAAGTTCCTCCCTTATTCAGAAGAGCCGTATTAAAAACTTCGACTGCATCCGGATTGACGGCGGATACTGTAATAAAGAGATTATCATTCGGCATGATTACGGCGTTAAATTCGCTATTGTCTTGAGCGGAAATTCCTTCCGGAATCTTATCCGAGTTTTGGAAATATACGACGTCTCGCCTTGACCCGCAAGATGAAAATAATAAAATAAGCAGTGTTGCCGCAAAATAAAAAGAAAAATGCGCATGTTTCATTTGAACTAACTTACTAATGTAATAAAATAGGGTTGACTAAAAGTTGTTTCTCTGTTTACAACCTTGCATAAAAATTTTTGCAAAGATACATAATTTATTTTTATTTCAAACAGAAAGTACCATTTTTTGAATTTGTGCTTAGTCGCTTGAACATTGAGGAATAAAAACGACAACGCTCTTTGATTTCGGTTCATACGAAAAGTCATTAACCGGAAGGAATTAAAAAAAACGAGGAATCGCTTTGCCGATTCCCCGTCTTTCGCTTAATTTATTATGGCAATTTATCATTTAACGATAAATAGATAGCAACACTGTCATTTCGGCATAGTAACCGACTACCGCAGAGAGATGATCGGCAGCAATGATCGGCGTAAAACTGACATTTCCGCCCAATTGGAACGTCAACAGTCCCACTGTGGCAAAGACAATAAGCAGGGTTTTAAGTAAATTCAATTTTTGCACTTTCATAAATCAGTTTTTAAAGTTTGTTTGTAATTAAGGTGCAAAATTAGATAAAATTTTTTTAATACAATGCGGAATGGCGGGATTTTTTTCACATAATTTGTATTTTATTCAATATATATGAAAATAAATTAAAGTAATTTCAACTTTCATGTCTGTGCTTTTTCAAAAAAAATCTGAAATTGTCTTTTATAAATTCATAATTCATAATTCATAATTCATAATTCATGTTTTATAATTTATAATTTATATTTCTCCCACAGTCCGGATGTAATGCAGTCTCGCGATTGTTCCATTAATTTACGAACTATTACCGCGACTTCACGGATATTTTCGGGTTGAATTTCATCCGTCGGGATCGGATCGTGAATAATCATTTCCATTTTACAGGGGTTAATTCGATAAGTACCAATCGGCATGACGTCATACGAGCCGTTGATTGTGATGGGAACGATCGGTAATTTCAAATCCAACGCCATTTGGTAAGCTCCTTTTTTAAATACTCCCGGCTTTCCCGTATGTGTTCGAGAGCCTTCCGGGAAGATAGCGATGGATGCGCCGTTTTTCAATTTTTCCTCCGCTAACCGGATGGTTTTCGCCGCAGCCTGGGGTGAAGAACTGTCCACGAAAATAAAACCGGCAGCCTCGCATGCAATTCCTACAAAAGGTATTTTCCGTAAACTTCGTTTCATTACCCACTTGATTGGTTGTCCGATATAACCGTAGATAAGGAAAATATCGTAAGCTCCCTGATGATTGGAAACGAAAATGTAGGATTGTTTTTTGTCTAATTTTTCTTTTCCAACGACTTTCACCGGACACAGAGTGAAAATACAAATCAACCGCGCCCATAGTTTGCCGGGGTAATAGCTGAAAAAATGTTCGCCGCCACACATACAACCCACAAACGTGGTGATTGCCGTAATCAACGTAGCGATTAAAGATAAAGGAATCCAAATGAATAGTTGATAAAGAATCAACGCAAAACGTTTCATGTGTTTTCAATAATTTGGAGCAAAAATAAGAAATTATTGTGTTTTCACAAATTTTTTTTTATTATTTCGTAAAAAATCTTTTATTTTGCAAGAGAAAAAATAAAACTGCATTTATATTTCGATTCCATGCGTGCATTTATCAAAAGTTGTGGAATAATTGTGTTGATTGTTGGGGAATTGTTCCTCATCATACCGTTTTTCGCAAAATGTCAGACCGATACAACTTTGCTTATCGGTTGGTTATTAGTACTTGTCGGATTTATCTTGTATCTTTTGATAAATAAAAAAATCCGTTAACGATAACGGACTTTCATCAAACAATTGAATTAACAGACACCCTTTCCTCCCTACAATTGCATTGACAAAGTTCATTCACACACTCTGTAACTAATATTGAAAATCTTGATACAACTTTCACAAGCAACAACAAGAAGAGATAATCTTTAATTTGACCGCCTCAATACA
>JGI24699J35502_11133695_pt1 | contig 13726 bp, 8 predicted proteins | sample TergutMp193P4_FD_35502 | JGI IMG/M metagenome (IMG submission 35502) | reverse complement strand
GTGCCGCTTACCAAGGGCTTGAACGCTTCGCCGGGTGCTGCCGTGGGTAAAGTGTCGTTTGACGCCGACGACGCCGCGCTACGGGGTCGCAACGGTGAGCCGGTAGTGTTAGTGCGTTGGGAAACCACGCCGGATGACATTCATGGTGTTATCGCTGCTCAGGGCGTTTTGACGGCGCATGGTGGCATGACCTCGCATGCTGCTGTGGTGGCGCGTGGCATGGGTAAGCCGTGTGTGGCGGGTGCGGGTGAGATTCGCATTGACGCCGATGCTAAGAAGTTGACCATCGGCGATAAGGTGTTTGGCGAGGGCGACACCATCACGATGGATGGTTCCACGGGAAACATTTATGCTGGGGCGTTGCCGTTGGTACCGCCGCAGATTACCGATGACTTCCGCGAGGTGCTGGGTTGGGCTGATTCGATTCGCCGCTTGGGTGTGCGTGCCAACTCTGATACTGGGCCGGACTCAGTCAAGGCCCGCGAGTTGGGTGCTGAGGGCATTGGCTTGACCCGGACCGAGCACATGTTCATGGCTGCCGACCGGTTGCCGGTGGTGCAGCAGATGATTCTGGCCGAGACCGACGCTGACCGCGCTGCCGCGTTGGACAAGTTGCTGCCGATGCAGCAGGCCGACTTCGAGGAAATCTTTACCGCGATGGACGGGCTGCCGGTTACCATTCGGTTGATTGACCCGCCGCTGCACGAGTTCTTGCCTTCTTTGGTGGAGCAGAGTGTGTTGGTGCAGAAGCTGGAGGACACGGGCGCGCCTGCTGCTGAGTTGAAGGCTGCACGTGAGTTGCTGGGCCATGTGAAGCGGTTGTCCGAGCAGAACCCGATGCTGGGTACTCGTGGTGTGCGGTTGCTGATGCTGTACCCTGAGATTGCCGAGATGCAGGTGCGGGCGATTGCGCGGGCGGCGAAGGCTGTTGCCGCTCGTGGTGTGGTAGCCAAGCCGGAGATCATGATCCCGCTGGTCGCTTACGCAGTTGAGTTGGAGACCATGCGTGAGTTGGTGGAGCGGGTGTGGGCTGCTGAGGCGCCGTCCGTTGAGCGTTTGATTGGTACGATGATTGAGTTGCCGCGTGCGGCCATCACTGCTGACCAGATTGCCAACTACGCTGACTTCTTCAGCTTTGGTACCAACGACTTGACGCAGACCACCGTGGGTATTTCCCGCGACGATGCCGAATCGTCGTTCCTGCATCAGTACCAAGAGATGGGCGTGGTGCCGACCAACCCATTCGCTTCCATTGACCCGGACGGTGTGGCCGCGATGGTTGAGATGGGTGTAGATAAGGGCCGTGCTACTAAGCCTGGCCTCAAGTGTGGTGTTTGTGGGGAGCATGGTGGCGACCCGGCCTCCATCGAAATCTTCAACCGCATAGGGCTGGACTACGTATCCTGTTCGCCTTACCGCATCCCGATCGCCCGCCTGGCCGCCGCCCGCGCCGTCCTCGACCTCCAACCAAACACCGACAAGTAGTTGACTTGCCAGGTTTTGCCCCGTAACTGCGGGGATGATCCACTATTACTTGCGTAAGGTGACATTCAAAATAATACTCGCCCCGCGATAGCGGGGAAAGGGCCGCTAGGCTAACTGGCGGCCCTTACGCATTCGCTAGACTCACCGGTGTTGTTTCCCTGCAAGAAATAGGTTGGATGTGATACAGTCTTGCCATGACGATAAGGGCGAGCAGCACTATCAAGCCCGACTTGCGCCTCTGGGCAAAACGCGACGGCCTATCACAGCCACTACCGCTGTTGGCTCACCTATTGTCTACCGCAGCCTGCGCGGAGGTGCTCTGGGATCATTGGCTCCGCCCCGGTTTGCGAGACCTATTGACCGAGGCTCTAGCTCCCGATGACCCGGAAAAAGCAAAGCGTCTAGTTATGGCGATCGCCGCCAGTCACGATTTAGGGAAAGCCAATCCAGTATTTCAAACCCAACACTACAGTGGCTCTACCGGTGATTGGGTCAAAGATTTTAGAACCGAACTGAAAGCTGCCGGATACTCAGTTCCGACTAACGAAACTAGGAGGGACATAGATCAAATCGGACGCCATGAATACATAACGTTATGTTGCTTCACCGACAATCTTGACGATGGCTTGGCAGAAATCAACTCAGATGTTATCGCCACTATCGTAGGAGGTCATCACGGAAGATGGTTGCCACGGGAGAACGAAAGCAAAGTGCGTGCAGTTCGAGATGTTTCTTGGGTAAGGCAACAAGATGCACATCTCAGCTACATCCTGTCGAGTCTTAATCTTGCTCCGGAAGAGCTACCTACGAGGTTTCATGGTGAGGACGGAGCAGTGGCGGTAATCCTGCTAACGGGAATAGTGATACTAGCGGACTGGTTAGCGAGCCATGAAAAAGCAGTTGAGCAAGATGCAAAAATACTGGATTCCCATTCTATCGACGGCAAAAAATGGTTACAAGAACGGGGGCAGTGGTTTCAGCGATTTGTGAGAGATACCGTCGGGATTTATTCGAGCATGGCCAATCCAAAACAAGACATCTTGGGCGAATATGTTGCTTCCGACTTACAATCCGCTATCGGGCAAGCTGAAAACGGATTAAGAGAAGGTCTGGTATTAGTTACTTACCCGACTGGTGACGGTAAAACCGAAGCGGTGCTATTGCGGAATGAACTAGACGGATCGCCAATGACTTTTGGTTTACCGACAATATCCACGGCGACCGCGCTTATGCGGCGCATCGAATCCGCTTACCGTAATAGCAGCAACCTTGGCGCGTTAACTCATACGCTGGCAAGGCTCGACCCGTTTTATGTGGAGCAAGCGGAAAACATCGTCACAGGAGACGCAGAGAATAACAGGAATGGGTTGACTCCCTCTGCTTGGCTTTCGTCGGCAAAGAGACAAGCTCTAGCGCCAGTAGCAGTTGCCACCGTAGATCAAGTGCTTGCCGGGGCGCTACGGCAGAAATGGGTGGCACTACGATTACTTGCTTTAGCAAACCGGCATGTGGTACTTGACGAGGTGCATACTTTTGACTACTACCAGAGCCAATTACTGGCTGATTTGCTGGTGTGGTGGGGCGAGACCCGGACCAAAGTTACATTACTTTCGGCTACCATGCCCACTTGGCAACAGAAATTTTTTGTAGAAAGTTACAATTGCGATGCTGAATTAGCGGAAACAGCAGTAAGGTTCCCAGCCTTGACCGTGGTGGCCCCGCCTACTGGCCGGAAAAATAGAGAAATTGTAAAGGTCGTTTCTGGGAAAGCGCGATTCGAATATGAACTGAATCTCAACCTGACCAGAAGTTTGAATTCTGTGAGTTTCGCAGTTAAATGGGCTACTGATAAGCAGCGTGAATTCCCACTAGCGCGGATTGCATTGATAGTGAATACCATCGAACGATGCCAGAAAATTGCTGCCAAATTACGGGAAACCGGGTTAGATGTCTTGGTTTTACATTCGAGGATGACAGCAGGACATCGTGAGGAGGTCAGCCGCCAGTTAACATTAGCTGCCCAAGTGGGCAGCAATAATGAGTCGGGTTTCATTGTTGTTGGTACTCAGGTGCTGGAAGCGTCTCTTGATTTAGACTTTGACTTGATGTTTTCCGATTTAGCGCCCGTCACCTCAGTTGTCCAACGTGCAGGGCGATTGTGGCGGTTCAATGATCCAAATCGTACGAATCGTATTCCAGGACAAGTTCGAAATTTAGTAGTACACGCTGAAATCGAGACAGATGGTGAATTAGCTAAATCTGGAGTGCGCCCATATCTACGGTTACAACTTCAGCGGGCAATGCGAACAATCGAAAAAACGCTAGTTTTGAATGTGCCCACCGGCTTGCAGGCGTTTGTTGACGATGGGAGTGCATCATTGGTAGATGTTGTTGCCAGCATAGATCCCGGCAGAGATGAATATCTGAGATGGGTTGATAGGCGTTTACAGAAAAGTGATGAAGTTCGGATCAATCTCGCAAAAATGTTATGCGATCCAACATATTTCAGGTTAGTGACTCTGACCTCGCCGAATGAAGACATTGCGCCCGTAACGCGTTTTGATGATTACGAATCGAAGACATTTATCTTGCTGGATACCAGCGGTGCGATTCCGGGAAGTACTGAGTATTCGCTCAGCGTATTAGCTAATGCACTTAGTAAGGACATTCTCCGATCTGCCTTAACGGCGACCATTCCGGCTTCTGGTAAGGTTATGAAGAGCCTAGAGCGTGGTCATGAGGACACGATAGCGGCGGCTAACTGTTCCCCTTGGACTCCGAAATCAAGTTTACTGACTGAGCTATTACCGGTGGACATCCGATTAGTGCCAGAGTTGGTTTACGACCAAGAAATTGGGTTGCAGTATGCATGAGATCGATTTCAATGTAATAGATTTACCGTGGGTGCCGATTCGTAACGAATTAGGCGAGGTACAAATTGTGACACTACGAGCTGCGCTAAAGGATGCGGCTAACCTGGAAGGGCTTGCCACCACTTCACCGGTAGAAACAGTCAGTTTGCTACGTTTTCTAATAAGCATTTCTGCACTTGTGGCACGGGAGTACTGGGGTGAGGATGTGCCGCGCCGTATTAGAAATGCCAACGAGATCGAAATAACTCGTTGGTCGCAATCGGTGGATGATGTATTGGCAAAATATGAAGACCTATTCTACCTAAAGCACCCTAACGAGCCCTTCTTGCAAGAGTGGAGGCCAAGCGAAGCCCAAAGTGCTAAGGTCACCATTGGAAAGATGCGGTCTACGAATGCTCTCCGGCTTGAGATACCTTCGCCCACTACAAAGAGGTGGTGGGTGCGAAATACTGCTCGCCAAGTCGATGGCGAAGTTTCTGACATTATCATCCCACTATTGACTCATTGGTTTACGTCATTTGGCAGTAACAAACCACCACTCAACGCCGAGCTTGGGAACGCATATCATGGTGGTCGTGGGTTAACTAATGGCAAAGATGTCCAAGTTTTCGTACACGGCGCATCATTACTTGAGACATTGCTGGCTAACCTCCCACGTAGTTGGGTGACTGAGCAAGCTATCCCGGTATTTCTGGCACGGCGGGAACCCGTAACGCGGGATTCTATTGGAAAGACAAGCGAGTTTTGGCTGAGCACATACGGTCCAAACGGAGTATTACTAGCTTGGGAAGGTGGCGACGTCATTGGGGTTTACAATGGGTTATCCCGATACGGTATAAATGGAATTAGGCGAGGTAAATTAACGCAAGATGAGAAAGATGAACTAAAGATACTTTTTACACATGACCCGTTCCGGATAGAGCTACCAGATGGGAGCGGGATGGTCACGAGGATTAGTCCCGAAGGTGTCCTGCTACCCAGATTACGAAATTGGTACGCCGAAGCAGGACATTTAAGTTTGCGCAAAGAGCTAGCGAATCGAATTCTAGTAGTGAATAACAAGTCAAAGATAGACATTTATACTTCCTATGTCAAGGCTGGGCAGGATTTCAAAGTTGATTACTTGCAACTAATTGAAGACTCCCCGCTATATTTGCTGGATCTATCCGAACAGAACGTTGACCAGATTGATGGAGCCGTAGAGGTGGCTCTTGGTAAATTCGGTAAATCTGGTGGGATTATCGGAGCGTTGAAAACTAGTTTGCGGAAACTGGATGTCGGAACGGAACAGGTTGAACCTCAGTTCTGGCAGAGCTGCAGCAACTCTGTCAACAACTTCATTGAATTATTAATTTCTGATCACAAAGTGAATCAAGTTGATTTGGCAAAGGCGTTTCGATACAGCGCACTACACTTGTTTGATGAATATACTAGACCATATCGGACAGTATCAATGATTCCTAAAATTGAGAACAGCAGAAAAATACTAGTCACAAATATCAATAAACTGATGCCAAAAGAGTTGGAGGATTGATATGGTTGAGAAAGAACCTTGGCAGAAATATATCAAGATGGTCTTGGCACGTAAAAGCGACACTAGTTTTATGTCGGACATCGCCAAAGGTATCTCAATAGAAACCGAAAGATATGCCATACCACATATCTTCCCAATCATGGGTGACACCAAAGCAGCAGCAGTAGTGATGCGCGTTGGCGCGATCTATGCAAGAAACCGGCGAGTGCCAATCTCCAATGAACCAACACAGACTTTCGGAAAATCGCTTAGACAATTGGCTATAACGGTGGATGGCAGATGGCCCAATGAAAGACCGACTACTATCGGGCACAGAGTACTTCTTTTGCCTTCGATGAATTTTGACAGAGCCGTAGACGCCATCAACGGCTTAGTAAATTGGTGCGAAAAAGAAGGGATACCAATTAACCTGTACCAACTCACAAAGCTATTGCTCCACTGGGGCAATGGACTCTCGCAGAACTCAATGGCAGTTCGGAACCAACTAGTTCGCGATTTCTATGCGGGCACAATCGAGCAGGAGCATTCTGATGCAAAACTGTAATTTCCTCACCTTACATATTCTACATTCATTACCCATGCACAACATGAATCGGGACGATCAAGGTCGACCAAAGACACTGATTCAGGGCGGCGTAATCCGAGCTATGTTATCGTCTCAGTCGTTAAAACGCGCAGCTCGGGCGCTCTATGAGACTGAAATGCATGACATTAGCTATCGCTCTGCGCGCCACTTACAAGAAGAAGTGTTAGCGCGGATTAAGGTAGCCCGACCAGATTTGGTTACAGACGGCGCCCAAAAGGATATCGAAAAACGCGCACTAACACTAATCAAATCACTTACCATCGCGGATAAAGATGGTAAAAAGGTGGCAGCAGCAGTAGCGGAAGCGCAAAAGGAAGCAGGGGACGAAAAGGATGCTGACGCGGCCAAGGCTACGTCAACTTGGCTGAGCAGCGACGAAATCGACTCCTTAGTCAATACCATTATTACGGACATCGAAAGACATGAGCCAACCACTGGAAAGCCTGCCATCGGAGCAGATCGTACTACTGGTTCTTTGAGCATCGCTGGTTTCGGGCGGATGTTTGCGGCTGCGGCAGAGAAACAAACCGTATCTGCGGTGGCAGTCTCGCCAGCGACCACCACCCACGAAGCTCAGTTGCTGAATGATTACTTCACTACAATGGATGACCTTGCTGCGGTGTATGATCCGGGCAATGCCGGTGCGGCCTATCTGGATACCAGCATATATGCCTCTGGGGTTTACTATCGCACCGTAACTATTGATAAGCGGCAACTTTTACGATCTTGGAGCGAGTACCGCAGCGATGATGCAAGGGACAGAGTCACTAAGTTCGTCCGCGCATTGATTTATGCTGTTCCGACTGGTAAGAAGCAGTCAACTGGAGTGGGTGAAACTAATCGTCCGATATTAGTGCTGGCCGAAGAACAGCAATATCGAAGCGGTTATGAGTTTGACACCCCCGTAACGCTAACTGAGTCTGGCGGATATGGACCTACCAGCGCTCAAGCACTGTTGGCGCAACGCCGCGCAGCCTTAGAGTTTGACCCAGATGTATTTGGAGCAGCCTTTCTAGCCACTACAGTAAAAGTAGATATCAAAGGTGCAGAAGTGGTCGAGTCAAATCTACCGAAGTTGATTGAAAAAGTGGTTGATTGGGTTTTTGCCTAATGGTAAAATCACTTTTTTTGAGACTGGCGGGGATGCAATCTTGGTCTGGGGTAAAGCTGTTTTCTAATGATATAGCAAACCCGGATATACCAACTAAGGATGGTCTATTGGGATTGCTAAGCAGCTGCCTAGGGGTTTATGACCAAGATTTCGGTGTGCCGATCCCAGCGGGTGCCTTGCAAGAGCGTCCGCACTGGTTAGCTCAAACTCGGCTCTGGGTTCGGATTGATAAACCTGGCGAACTTGGGATAGATTACCAGATCGTTGGCGCACCTCCGCCTGGGCACATGGTTTGGGTCGACCGGCAGTATGAATTTGAAAGAGCAGGAAAATTGCCGACTGCCGGTACCAACTTGGGACGGGATTTGCGTGGGGTCGACGGGAAAGGAAATCCGGTAACTGGAGCCCACGCTATTATGAAGAAAAAATTTCTCTCTGATGCTGAATTTATAGTTGGTATCGAGCATGAGACGAGACTTTCGGAGCTAATAGCTGCAGTTTCCACTCCGGAATTCGCCACATTTCTCGGACGGAAACAATATGGGCCTACGTTTCCATTTGTACTTGGCGCCAGCAGTAAATCAGTGCTAGAGATTTTTCATGAAATGCCGGTTGCGTCTAATACGGTGGGTTGCCGGGAAGTAGAATTTCGGGAAATCACCGACCGAGACGCAGAAATCAAGTGGGTGACCGTAAGAGGCGAAAGCAAGAAAGAGGTGCGGGCATGGCAACAGGAACAACTGCGCCGATAGGTGCACCGATTTGGCTGGCCACGATAGGCGTTTATGACCCATTACTGAGAGGTATTCGACTGGACGATGGTACCGCTTTACACAAAAAGGTGATGAGCCTGTTTAGCGGAGCTTTCCCGGAAGGCAGCAACACCGCTCGGCACGATGGCAATATACTCTGGCGGATCGATGGTGGGCCACGCGATACTGGGAAAGTCCTACTTGTTCAAGCTACGATTCCGCCGACCGCTGATATTCCAACGCTTGCTATACCAAATGGAGTACCCCTTTTAGAGGCGGGAAGGACGATTCGATTCCGACTCACTGTTGATGCTGTGCATAAGTTTGGCAGCAAAATCATATCCGGTGTGCCAAGAGAAGACCTTCCAGATTGGCTATCGACTCGAATTGGGCTGACTGATATTGAGCTAACACGTAGTATCGATATGCAACGGCGAGTTAGACGCGATTCTGGAACCTTCTCATTCATTGCTACTGAAGTGACTGGCATAGGAGTAATTACAGATCCACTTCAGCTACAGGCTGCAATGCAAAATGGGGTTGGTCGCTCCCGCGCCTTCGGGTGCGGATTGTTGACACTGCTACCAGCGTAAGGGTGAATCGGGTTACGTTACAATGTGTGGGCGTTTGGTCTTTGATATTTGGTAATATCGGGTTTGGAGCTAAGTTACTGCTATGCTGTTTGATAATTGTATAGAGTTTATACGGATTGTTAGCCATATAAAACGGGATCTCAGCGGTGTAAAACCGCAGGTGGATTAGTAACTGCCCCGCACAAGCGGGGATGATCCTGTTACGCTGCAGGGCACTAAAGTTAGGGCGGCAACTGCCCCGCACAAGCGGGGATGATCCTCAGGTCACGCACCTGCCCAGCCAGCCGTAACCAACTGCCCCGCACAAGCGGGGATGATCCCGGTCAACTGTGGACACTGAAATCAGGGCAAGCAACTGCCCCGCACAAGCGGGGATGATCCCTCACGCCGAACGTGAACGTGTCGGAACATCGCAACTGCCCCGCACAAGCGGGGATGATCCCTAGAGATTAGCGGTATTCGCTGGCAGGTGGTTAACTGCCCCGCACAAGCGGGGATGATCCCGTGCCGACTCGGTTGAATAGGTTGGCTAGATTAACTGCCCCGCACAAGCGGGGATGATCCCAATCGCAATCGGTTAAGTTACTGCAATCGCAAAACTGCCCCGCACAAGCGGGGATGATCCCACAAATCCATCCATCAGGGTTAGCTCCTTTAAAACTGCCCCGCACAAGCGGGGATGATCCCCCGCCCAGTGTACGCGCATATTATTCTCTCGCAACTGCCCCGCACAAGCGGGGATGATCCCCGTTATTTAGTTAGGTTAGCGTTTGTGACTTAAACTGCCCCGCACAAGCGGGGATGATCCCGATTCGGCGGGGGATAGCCCCATGTTCGCGCCAACTGCCCCGCACAAGCGGGGATGATCCCTCCACCACGGCTAGCAGGCCATCGCGATCATGAACTGCCCCGCACAAGCGGGGATGATCCCGTCACCAAGCCACCGCAATCATGCAAAGCCTGAACTGCCCCGCACAAGCGGGGATGATCCTAGACGAAATCAAAGACACCATAGAGCTAGAGCAACTGCCCCGCACAAGCGGGGATGATCCCCTCGTGCACCATCAGCGGCTTACCTCTGGCCGAACTGCCCCGCACAAGCGGGGATGATCCCTCGGTGTGCCTGAGACGGCGCCAGCATGATAAAACTGCCCCGCACAAGCGGGGATGATCCCTTGACCATTCCGTTTTCCATATTGCCCATCATAACTGCCCCGCACAAGCGGGGATGATCCCCAAGACCCGCTACCCGCGCCCCTAACCCCTAAAAACTGCCCCGCACAAGCGGGGATGATCCCCCGACTATTGGCCCGCCGAGGCATAAATGCCGAACTGCCCCGCACAAGCGGGGATGATCCCTAACTGGCGCTATCAAAAACCAACATCATACCAACTGCCCCGCACAAGCGGGGATGATCCCCGTCGAACTGGTGTCGGCTGGGGTGCTGAATCAACTGCCCCGCACAAGCGGGGATGATCCCGAGTTGCCACGAATGGGAAATCCCATCCGATAAACTGCCCCGCACAAGCGGGGATGATCCCCGTTTAGTAGGGTCGAGCGCATCATTCCTGATAACTGCCCCGCACAAGCGGGGATGATCCCCGCACGATACAACAACCCACTAATATCAGCGAAACTGCCCCGCACAAGCGGGGATGATCCCTCTGTTATCGGGTCAGTGGTGGAATAGCCGTTAACTGCCCCGCACAAGCGGGGATGATCCCATTTGCCCGCGCAACGGGCTGCCGGTCGCGTTAACTGCCCCGCACAAGCGGGGATGATCCCACGAAATCAGGCCGGAACGTCACCCGAATGATGAACTGCCCCGCACAAGCGGGGATGATCCCGCGCGAGCGAATCCGGCAACTAGAGTCCTTGAAACTGCCCCGCACAAGCGGGGATGATCCCACTTCCACTACCGCAAATGACAACCGTGTAACAACTGCCCCGCACAAGCGGGGATGATCCCTGGTTAGGCTCATATTTGTGCAGTTGCTCATAAACTGCCCCGCACAAGCGGGGATGATCCCATCACCTACGCTCGCCGGTATTTGTTGGGCTGAACTGCCCCGCACAAGCGGGGATGATCCCAGTGAACGTAATCGGGTGAAGCCGCCAATACCAACTGCCCCGCACAAGCGGGGATGATCCCATGAATGTGGCCGCCCACCCATCGGGGACAGGAACTGCCCCGCACAAGCGGGGATGATCCGCGGGCAGCGATTTGGGCTGACACCGGCCTCGGAACTGCCCCGCACAAGCGGGGATGATCCTAGAAGCATTTTGGCCATTATGGTTCCTCTACAAACTGCCCCGCACAAGCGGGGATGATCCCACGCGGCCACGCGCCTCTCGGACCCTAGTGATAACTGCCCCGCACAAGCGGGGATGATCCGGCTGGCTATTGCGCCGACCATCAACGGCCATCAACTGCCCCGCACAAGCGGGGATGATCCGCGGGCAGCGATTTGGGCTGACACCGGCCTCGGAACTGCCCCGCACAAGCGGGGATGATCCTGTTGGCTTGCAGCAGCGCATGTTCGGGCTGAAAACTGCCCCGCACAAGCGGGGATGATCCCCCAAGCGATGCGTCCATGCGGCTGGCCACGACAACTGCCCCGCACAAGCGGGGATGATCCCAACGCATCGGGTACACCCAACGTAACCCTGAAAACTGCCCCGCACAAGCGGGGATGATCCCATGGGCCGCATCAATCACCGCAGCAGAATCACAACTGCCCCGCACAAGCGGGGATGATCCCACCGTGTACGGCAGCCAAGCGTCCTCGAACGAAACTGCCCCGCACAAGCGGGGATGATCCCACGCCAAGGGCGACAATCGCTAAAACCCAACTAACTGCCCCGCACAAGCGGGGATGATCCCACGCCAAGGGCGACAATCGCTAAAACCCAACTAACTGCCCCGCACAAGCGGGGATGATCCCCACCTACGGCCTCGAAGGCGTAGTAGCGTAACAACTGTCCCGCACAAGAGGGGATGATCCCCAACCGCCCCCATGCTGGGAGTTAGGTACCGAAACTGTCCCGCACAAGCGGGAATGATCCCGCCTGCTTATCCAACTCGGCTGGCTGGAACGTGACTGCCCCTCGCAAGCGGGTATGATCCTTGGCAAGACATGGCACCACTCCGAAAAATGAGGATGATCCCGCTTACCCGGGCGCATCAGATAGCGCTATCCGAACTGCCCCGCACAAGCGGGGATGATCCCTAAGTTGAATCAGAGGTCAGCAATAACACGCCAACTCCCCCGCACAAGCGGGGATGATCCCACCATCGCCGTGTGTCCAGCATGATCGCCAACAACTGCCCCGCACAAGCGGGGATGATCAGCCAATCACAATCGGAGGGATCTAGACCATGAATATGCGTAGCGGAAGCGGGGCTGTACTGCTCAACGTTATGGCGTCAGGCGAACGGGCACTATTGCCCGGATGGCGGCCCGTTTGCCGGGTGAGGCGACAGCCAACGCACGAATACTGACAGAAAAACGCAATCTGGGCAGCCTAGACAGAAAATGCCACTACGTTGTGGACGCAAGTAAATTCGACTCCGCGTCTAACGGCGCGGTATACTCAAGGAGTTCCTGAGATGTCTCAAGATAACCGCTACATTAATGGTGGCGACCCGGTTGTAGCCGAAAGTGTTGTTCGCACCGAAACGTACACCACCACCGCGGCCCCAGTCTACGAAACCGTAGAGCCTGTTCGCCACCCCAGCCTGCTGCCGCTGCTGCTAGCCCCGTTGCTGGGCCTGCTGTCGCTGTTCCTGCCTTTCGCTCATATCGGCACTGCATGGACCCGTACCCTAGCCAACGGCGCCACCGAAGAAATCGCTGCGAATCGCGCGTTCAGTTTCTGGAACATCGCCAACGGTCACCACGGCATCCTGCTCGCGCTACTGCTGGCCACCGCAGTTCTCGCCCTGATCGCATGGGTAGCCCGCGCCGACTGGGCTCGCTACGTTGCCGGCATCCTCGGCCTGATCTCCGGTATCTGGCTGCTGGTAAACTCGCTGTTCCGCTTCAGCCACATTGGCTTGGGCAACTTCTTCGGCGTTAACCAAACCGCCGCCCTTGGCAGCGGCATCGGTCGCTGGATCATGGCACTGGCTGGTTTGGCTCTTTTGGCAACCGCTCTGTGGGCGTTGCTGCGTAAGGCTGGCGGCTCGGACGACACCGCCGCTGTAGGCCGCGCTGCTTACAATAACTAAGTTAGCCGCCCTTCGACAATTGAAGGTTCGATAACGCAAACGCATTAGGCCGGGACGCAGGATATATGGCTGCTTCCCGGCCTTTCGCATATCCAAATACTGTCGAGGCGCAAACAAGGTGAAAGTTTAGACGTCACCTAATACCAAATCGCCCGTATTGGAGCGGGCATGCCTTAGTAATAGGAAGCCAATCCTAGACTGTGCGTGTTAAACTGGGGTTATGTCGATGCTGGATGCCGCTTCATCGTTGATAGTCCGACTCCCCGGAGTTACGGTGCGATCCATCGTGGTTAATGGCACGATGGCAAATAACGTCTACCTAGTTACGGCCACGGGCACCGGCGCCCAAATCTTAATAGATGCCGCCGGTGACGCACCCGCCATCCTCAAGTTGGTTCAAGAGTCAGCCGCAGATGCCATCCCGCCTACCGCCGTGCGGTCTATTGTCACCACGCATCAGCACCACGACCATATCGGCGCTCTCGCCACCGTCGCCACATTCACGGGCGCGCCAACGGCTGCCGGTGCCGCCGATGCCGAAGCAATCACGGCGGCTACCG
>JGI24699J35502_11133696_pt1 | contig 13735 bp, 7 predicted proteins | sample TergutMp193P4_FD_35502 | JGI IMG/M metagenome (IMG submission 35502) | reverse complement strand
CGGCGAGGTGTTCTTTGCCAATTCCGAGGGCCAGTTTGAATCCGAATTGGATGGCAGTACGTTACAGACCGGCTGGCGGGTTAATGTCGGTTTCCGCAACTACTTAACGGCATTTGGCGATTCTCGCTACTTGACGCCGTTCTTTAGAATATTAGCTTGGACAATTGCGTTTGCCTTATTGTCAGTAATTACGACGTTTTTGCTTGGGCTGTTCTTTGCCATTACGTTTAATGATTCGCGGATGCGGGGACGCAAGATATATCGCATCTTAATGATTTTCCCTTACGCTATTCCTGGGTTCTTGGCCGCGCTGATTTGGCGGGGGCTGCTGAACCGCAGCTTTGGGTTTATTAACCAAGTGCTGTTAGGCGGGGCACAAATCGGCTGGCTGCAAGACCCTTGGCTGGCCAAACTGGCCGTGCTGGGGGTGAACTTGTGGCTTGGGTTCCCCTACATGTTCTTAATCTGCACCGGGGCATTGCAATCACTGCCCGATGACGTGATGGAGGCTGCTAAGGTTGATGGCGCCGGGGCATTGCGCACTTTCCGGTCGGTCACGATGCCGTTGCTGCTGGTCTCCACCGCTCCCCTGCTAATCAGTTCGTTCGCCTTTAACTTCAACAATTTCACGTTGATATATATGCTGACCGGTGGTGGCCCGCGCTTTGGCGATGCGGCCGTGCCACTTGGGCATACCGATATTTTGATTTCGATGGTTTATAACATATCCGGGCTGGATGGGACTGGTGGCAGCCGTGATTATGGGTTGGCATCTGCGCTTTCCATTGTGGTGTTCTTAATTGTCGGCACGGTATCCGCGATTGCGTTTAGGCAAACGCGCAAACTTGAAGAGGTGATGTAATGGCTAGTGGCTTTGACCCGAACGCTGAACCAAAGTTTGCCCAGGGATCGGTCGAGACCGTACCCCCGTTAGCCGAGGCAGTTGTTGCCACCCCAGCGGCAGTGCCGGAGTATGCCCACCGAATTGAGGGCATTCAGTTGCGGCATCGGGCACCCTTTGGTGTTTGGTTCCGCCAAACCGGCTGGCGGCATATCATCGGGGTGCTTGCGGTTATTTATGCGCTCTTCCCTATTGTTTTCATCATCTCGGCTTCCCTTAACCCGGCAGGCACGCTAACGGGGTCAAACCAATTGTTTAACACCGTTAGTTTCCAGAATTATCGTGAATTAGCTACCACCAATTTCTGGAACTGGTTCCGCAATACGATGATTATCTCAATAGTCACGGCAATTTGTACCGTGCTAATGGGAGCGGCTGCGGCTTATGCGTTTTCGCGGTTTAACTGGAAAGGGCGGCGCATGAGTCTAACTGCGCTGCTCGTCATTCAGATGTTCCCGCAAATGCTGGCCTTTGTAGCTGTGTTTTTGCTGGTGTGGACGCTGGGCGACTACTTCCCCATCCTCGGGTTGAACTCTAGGCTGGCGTTGATTTGCGTTTATCTGGGCGGGGCGCTGGGCGTTAATACCTTCTTGATGTATGGGTTCTTTAATACGGTGCCGAAGTCGTTAGATGAGGCGGCCAAAATTGACGGCGCTACCCATGCCCAGATTTACTGGACTATCATCCTTCGGATGGTAACGCCAATTTTGGCCGTGGTTGGGTTGCTGAGCTTTATTGCTTCCTTTGGCGAATTCATCTTAGCGCGGCTTATTCTCCAAGCGCCGCAGAGCCAATGGACTTTGGCGGTTGGGCTGTTTACTTGGGTTTCGTCCCAAATGGAAGCCCGCTGGGGTGTCTTCGCTGCTGGTGCCGTGCTGGCGGCTTTGCCGGTAATGGTGTTGTTCTTGCTGCTCCAAAAGTACATCGTGGGCGGCCTCACCGCCGGCGCCGTCAAAGGCTAACACGGCTCTAAGCCTAAGTCGGTAATCGCATAGGCACAGTGACCTAATTGTCTCGCTGCGCCTATGCGATTATGTCGTTTGGAGTTAATACAGTAACTCCTGAGGCGGCCCCGCCTGTGCGAGAGACTGCTAATAGTGTAGTTGCGTCATTCGCACCCGGCACCGCAATGCGGGTAGCTGCTAGCGCAGCAGCGTCATGGTTATCGAATTTTTGCGTTTCTCGCCATTTGATCGAACCCAAAAATGCAACTGTATGGGCTGGAGCGGTACGGTCTGCTCCCACCAAATCTACTTCAACGGTGCCGTTGCGATTCCACCAGGAGCCAACACGCCTCGCTTCGGGAATCCGGTCATCGTCTAGTGCGCGGCGCCATAGCAGCTCACGAATTATTGGCTCTATCGCCCGCCCTCGCCACGAAGTCCAGCCTTTTCGTACCCGAGCGGTGACTACGTCGCCCCTACCCGCATCAATAAACTGGGCGGCGTCAGGTAGAAACGCCAACCAGAAACGCATAAAAGGGTCAGCCACCCGGTAACTCTTTAACCGCGTTGTACTGGTGGATAGCGGTTCATCAGTTGCAACAATTCCGCGCTCAACTAATTGGTCAAGGCTGCGGGTAAGCGTAGTAGGTTGATCAATTTTGGCATGCTGTCCAATTGCCGTAAATGTTTTCGCATCGCTGCCAATAGAGCGCAAAACTTGTTTTGCTTGAACTTCAATAGGGTATTCCGATGTCAAGACGCGTTCGCCGGTAACAATTAGCGGACTAAGCGAAGTTTTCAGGTTTCCAGCTAAATAATCAGCAACACTTTGTCCAGGCTGCCAAGTGGTTACTAACGATGGTATTCCGCCTGTTATCAGGTACGCGTCAAGCGCCTCAGCTGCTGGCAGTTTGACTAGTTGGACGATATCCTCTGGTAGCAGAGGTTTGATTTCAGTATCTACTGCACGTCCATAGAATGGACGTCCGTGGCTAGTGAGCCGTTCCATCTCAGAGCGATTACTGCCAATCAGCACCAACAAGACAGGTAGCGCTGACCAATGCCTATCCCAAACTGCTTGCAATGCACCTTCAAAGCCGTCTGAATCACCGGTTAGATATGAGACCTCATCTAGCACGATGATTGACGGCTTATCTTGTGGGATAAACGGCGTGAGTTGCGCAAGGGTATCCGACCAAGAACCGGGTGCCGAGGTTGGTGGCCAGTCCCCTGCCTTTGGCAAATCGGAGAGCGCGATATTGTCAATAAATCGCTGTCTTTCGATTTCTACCCTTCCGCCTTCGGCGACAAAATAGAACGAGGGTACTTTGCCCCGCTTTATGAACTCAGTGATAAGGCGCGACTTACCAACCCGGCGCCGTCCGCGTATTGCGACAGCGCGACCAGGCCGATCGCTGGTTGGGTGACGCACTTGATCGAGCAGCCAAGTCAAATCCGCCAACTCACGGGTACGCCCGACAAATCCAGCTGCCATGTTTCCATGTTACTATCATCGAGTGATAGTTGCATCTAGTGATAGTTGCATCGAGTGAAACTATCACTAGATGAAAGCTGGCTCTACTGTTAGGCTGCCGCGTTCCGCTCGCGCGGCCTAAGCCCGGCTTAGGCGAGGGCGGAGCGGCGCTTGGAGAGGATATCCAGGGCGACGGCGAGCAACAGCACAAGGCCCTTGATAGCCATCTGCCAGGCGGCATCCACAGCCAGAATGGACAGACCCATGTTCAACACACCCATAATGAGCGCGCCGATCATGGCGCCGTAGATGGTGCCGACGCCGCCATCTACGGCAGTGCCACCAATGAAGCACGATGCAATGGCGTCAAGCTCGAAGTTTTGCCCGGCAGCAGCCACACCCGCACCAGCACGCGCGGTGGTGGCGATAGCGGCCACGGCGGTCAGCAAACCCATATTGACAAAGATTTGGAAGTCCACTCGCTTGGTATCCACACCGGAAAGCAGGGCAGCGTTACGGTTACCACCCACAGCGTAGATGTACCGGCCAAAGCGAGTCTTGCTCATCAAGAACGAGAACGCCAGAATTAACGCACCCACTACCAGCAAGATAATCGGGCTGCCGCCGGTGGACATCGAAAGCCGCCACGTTATCAGCGCGATAATGAACGAAAGCAATAGCAAACGTAAGATAAACCCCGTCATCGGTTCGGTATCTAGGCCATGCGATATCAAAGCCGCCCGCCGCCTAATTTGAGAGTAAATCAACCCAGCAATCGCGATAGCACCAATCAGCAAAGTCACAGCATCAAACCGACCCGCTAAGAACCCCAAGAAGTTTGGCAAAGAACCATTGCCAATTTGATTGAAGCCAAATGGCAACGGCGATACTGTTTGGCCGACTAACACAATCGCCAAACCGCGGAATATCAACATGCCCGCCAATGTAACGATAAAGGCCGGGATGCCCATATAAGCCACCCAGAAACCTTGCCACGCGCCCACTAAAGCGCCTATCACTAACCCGGCTAGTATCGCCAGCGGGAAGGGCACCCCCCAATGGTTCATCATAATGGCTACCACGCCGCCGATAAACGCCACCACCGAACCGACCGAAAGGTCAATATGCCCGGCGACAATAACGGCTACCATGCCAATCGCTAAGATCATCACATAAGCGTTTTGCATAACCAAAGCCGCTAGATTATCCGGCTGCAATAATCGCCCATGCGTAAGTAATTGGAAGAGCAACACAATTAGCGCAAGCGCAGCCACGATGCCGTAAGAGCGCAGGTTCTTCCCCCAAGTGTTCTTTACCGAGTTGATAAAGCTAGGCGGCTGCTCTGCCACCACCACATGTTCGGGAACAACAGTCTCAATCACCGTCTCGACTAGCACCGGCTCGTTTTCTATTGCTTCGTATGACATTGTGTTTCCTTACTTAGTGCTGGATTGCGGGTCAAGCCCGCAATGACGGTTATGGGGACGATGGGCTGGTTTGCGGGTCGAGCCCGCAATGACGGTTAGGGTGACGATGGGTTGGTTTGCGGGTCGAGCCTGCAATGACGGTTAGGGTGACAGTGGGTTGGTTTGCGGGTCGAGCCCGCAATGACGGTTAGGGTGACAGTGGGTTGGTTTGCGGGTCGAGCCCGCAATGACGATTAGCTAATTGAGCGCGGCAGCTGGGGTCTTTTCCAAGGTCATGTACTTCATCAGATACTCTTGCGTGAATTGGGCCTTCGGAATGTCGGCGGTAACGCGGCCCTCGCTAATGGTATATATCCGGTCACAGGTACCAATTAACTCGGGTAATTCCGAAGAAATGATGATAATCGCTTTGCCCTGGTCGGCTAAGTGATTGAGGATATCGTAAATCTCATATTTTGCACCGATGTCAATACCACGCGTCGGTTCATCCACAATCAAAACGTCAGGGTCAGTCTGAATCCACTTAGACAATACTACTTTTTGCTGATTACCACCGGAAAGCGACCCCACGACGGATTCCACATTCGGCGCCTTTATTCTAAAGTCTTTAAGATATTTATCGGCAATAACCTCTTCGGCGCCAGGCGTCACCACCCCATGCGCGCTAGAGACTTTATCCAGCGAGGCCGCCGATACGTTCTCGCGAATAGATTGAATCAAGTTCAAACCTAACGCCTTGCGATCTTCGGTGGTGTAGGCAATCCCATTCTTAATCGCATCACGCACGGTCTTGATATGGATTTCCTGGCCGTCCTTGAATATCCTGCCTGAGATATTCTGCCCATAATTGCGGCCAAAGACGCTCATCATCATTTCGGACCGGCCAGCGCCCATTAGCCCAGCTAACCCGACTATCTCGCCGTGCCGCACATAGATATTGGCGTTGTCCACCACCCGCCGAGTCGCGTCTGTGGGGCTGTAAACCGTCCAGTTTTCCAGCCGGAATGCTTCGGGGCCAATATTTGGCGTGTGCTCTGGATAGCGGTTGTCCATCGCGCGGCCTACCATGCCTGCGATGATGCGATCCTCGGTGACCGGCTCGGCGCCGTGGAAGTCCAAGGTTTCGATGGTTTGGCCGTCGCGAATAATGGTCACTCGGTCCGAGATAGCCGCAATTTCATTGAGTTTATGGCTAATTATAATCATCGAAACGCCTTGGCTGCGTAGTTGATCCATCAGCCGCAACAGGTTCGCGCTGTCCTCTTCATTCAAAGCTGCCGTGGGTTCGTCCAAAATCAGCAATTCCACGTCTTTGGACAACGCCTTAGCAATTTCAACTAGCTGCTGCTTGCCAACGCCAATGTCTTGGGGCGTCAGGTCTGGGCTTTCGTTCAAACCCACTCGCTGCATGAGTTTGACGGCATCCGCGCGCGTTTGATACCAGTCAATTTTGCGGCCTTTCATCCGCTCATTACCGATAAACATGTTTTCGGCCAGCGAGAGCTGCGGTACCAAAGCTAATTCTTGGTGGATAATAACGATGCCAGCCTCTTCGGAATCTTTGATGCCGCTGAAATGGCACTCTTTACCTTTGTAAATGATTTTGCCTTCGTAAGTGCCATAGGGATATACGCCGGAAAGCACTTTCATCAAAGTTGATTTCCCAGCCCCGTTTTCACCGCAAATCGCGTGTACCTCGCCACGTCGGACATCGAAATTAACGTGCTGTAACGCCTTTACGCCTGGGAACTCTTTGCCGATATCTACCATCTGCAAAATTACTTCGCCGCCACCTTGGGTCACGTCATATCCCCTAACTGCTGCTTGGTCTGTTTGGAACGCCTATAACCCATGGACTTGATTAGCCCGCAAGAACCCGGAATCAATCAGATACTCCTGAATATCATCGCGCACAATCACCACCGGATCTAGCAAATACGCAGGCACAATCCGCACCCCGTTATCGTAGGTTTCCGTGTCATTAACCTCAACCTCAACACCATCGGCAATCTGGGAAACCATCAGCGCAACCTGCTCCCCCAACGTGCGGGTATCTTTCCAAACCGTCATAGATTGGGTGCCGTCAATAATGTTTTGCACGTTAGCAACATCGGCATCTTGCCCGGTCAAAATTGGGAAGTCTGCCCCCGGTTGATAGCCCGCGCCCAATAATGCTTGGGTGATGCCAAGTGCCAATGAATCATTTGGCGATAACACCACATCCACGCGCTTGCCGCCGCCGTAGAAAGAGTTAATCCGGTTTTCCATCTCGTTTTGCGCAGTAGCCGAAGCCCAACCTTGGATACCTACTTGCGTCCAATGGTCAATACTGGTGGGCACCTTGCCGGATGGGGAAACCAATACGCCGCTATCTATGTAGGGCTTTAACATGTCATAAGCGCCCTTAAAGAAAAATCGCGCATTATTGTCGTCGGGTGAACCAGCGAATAATTCGATATTGAATGGCCCAGTTTCGCCGCGATCTAGCCCGAGTTTTTCGATGATAAACTCGCCCTGTTTCTTACCGACTAATTCGTTATCAAATGTCGCGTAGTAATCTACGTTGGGCGTGTCGTTAATGAGCCGGTCATAGGACACCACCACAATGCCGCGATCCGCTGCGGCTTGCAACACCGGACTCAACGCCGTACCGTCAATCGGCGCGATTACCAAAATGCGCGCACGGTCGTTAATCATGTTCTGGATTTGGGATATTTGCAGGTCAACCCGCTGGTCGGCGTATTGCAATGACGTGCGGAAGCCCATTTCTTGCAACAGATTCTGCACGTGCTGGCCGTCGTTATTCCAACGTTCCAAGGATCTCGTTGGCATCGAAATGCCCACTAGCGTATCTTCCCGCGGGCGCTCGCCAAAGCCTGGTTGCGGGATGGAAAGGTCGCCATCGTAAAAATCAAACGTGCGCTCCGCCGTGCAACCGCCCAGCAACCCGAGCATTACAGCTGCCATCAGCCAAGCAGCCAACTTGCGTAACGTCCTCATCGCAGCACCCTCCCTCGCCTCGTCACTCGGTTCTACCCTAAGCCCGGCGGGGGTCATCCGCACGCAGAATCGCGGATGGGGTTTTCGTCCTCGCTGCCCTAGCGGCCCCAGCGGCCCCGTCTACCCCATCTACCAGACTTGGCCGCAGAGGCACGACACGAAAAACGCCCGGCCAGGATTTCCCCCACCGAGCGTTTCGGTATTAGCGAGCCGTTAGTTAAGCAGTAACATTAGCCCGCAACAAATTGAATTAAGTGCCAATAGGCCTATTACTTATCCCCCCGGCCATCCGCGTTATCAAACTTATGCTTACCAAATGGTTCATCTTTAGCGGCCCGCGACAATTGGATTGCCAGTGGTTTTCCTTCGGATTCCGGCACTACTGATAACGATTTGGCCAGTGTTTCGCGTGTTATCATATCGCGGAACTTGTCTATGGCCTCCAATTGCTCGTAGGGCACAAATAGGGTCAGGTCAATGCGGTCGGCCACATCCAAGCCAGCCTTTTTACGGGCATCCTGGATGTCGCGGATGGTATCGCGGGCGTAGCCTTCGGCCTCAAGTTCAGGTGTCATAGTTAAATCCAACACCGTAAAGCCGCCGTCCGCCAGAATTGACGCGACAAGTTTTTCGCCAGTTTCGGTTTCGCCCGCCGCCACCACGGTTTCCAGCGCGTATTCCGCTGGCTCCAACGCGATGTCCCCGGCGTCCGTTTCGATGATGACACTGCCATCGGCGTCATGCCGCCACTGCCCGGCCTTGGCAGCCTTGATGACTTGTTGCACTTGCTTGCCCAGGCGCGGCCCGGCTGCCCGCGCATTGACGGCCAGACGCTCCTCAATGCCATACCGCTGCTTGGATTCCTCCGCGTCGGTGAGCGTCACGGCCTTAACGTTTAATTCAGTGCTCAGCAATTCAAGGTATGGGTTCAGTTCGGCTGGTTGCTCGACGGCGACGATCAGCTCCGACAGCGGTTGCCGCACGCGGATTTGGTTGGCCTTTCTGAGCGACAACGCAGTGGATACGACGTTGCGCACCCGGTCCATCGCGGTTACTAGCTCGTCGTTTTGCCAGGATGCCGGCGGTTGCGGCCAATCCATGAGGTGTACCGAGCGCTCGCCGGTCAAGCCGCGCCAAATCTCCTCCGTGACCAGCGGGGCCAACGGGGCCATCACGCGGCACAGCGTTTCCAGCACTGTATAAAGCGTGTCAAATGCGGTTTGGTCCTCGGCCCAGAACCGTTCGCGTTGGGTGCGGACATACCAGTTTGTGAGCGCATCAAGAAATACTCGAATTGATTCGCAAGCACCAGGGATATCGTAAGTGTCTAATTGCTCGGCTACTTGATTGGCTAAATCGTAGGTCTTTGCCAGAATGTATTGGTCAAGTGGATTGGAAATCTTGGTCTCATTTGCACCAGCCAGCGATTGGCCTTGATATCCTGCTCCGCCACCGAGCCGCGCACAACTATTTGCATACAAAGTATAGAAGTAATACACCGACCATAACGGCAGCAAAACCTGCCGCACCGAATCTCTAATCCCATCTTCCGTGACCACCAGATTGCCGCCGCGCAATATTGAGCTACTCATTAAATACCAGCGCATTGCATCGGCACCATCGCGATGGAATACCTCAGACACGTCTGGATAATTGCGCAGCGACTTACTCATCTTTAGCCCATCCGAGCCCAGCACGATACCGTGCGAAATGGCACTCCGGAATGCGGGCCGGTCAAAGATACCAGTTGCCAAAACATGCAGCACATAAAACCAACCACGAGTTTGACCAATATACTCGACGATGAAATCGCCCGGATAGTGATGGTCAAACCAATCTTGGTTTTCAAATGGGTAATGCACTTGGGCATAGGGCATCGAACCGCTATCCACCCAGACATCCATAATATCCTCAACGCGCCGCATTGTAGATTGGCCCGTGGGGTCATCAGGATTTGGCCTGGTTAATTCATCAACAAATGGCCGATGCAGGTCGGTGATTTTCACCCCGAAGTCTTTTTCTAGTTCAGCGATGGAGCCATAGGCATCAACCCGTGGGTAATCGGGGTTGTCCGATTTCCACACCGGGACGGGACTCCCCCAGAATCTATTGCGCGTAATAGACCAATCCCTGGCATTGGCAATCCACTTACCGAAGATGCCATCGCGGATATGTTCTGGCGTCCAGTTGATTTGTTCGCCCAACTCCAGCATGCGCTCTTTGAGTTTGGTAACCGAAATGAACCAACTGGAAACACCCATATAGATAAGTGGTTGCTTGCACCGGTAACAATGCGGATAAGAGTGCGTGTACTGCTCACGTTTAACTAGGACGGTGCCTTTCGTAACGGCGCCTACTGCCACTTCGCTGGCGGGGATGCCTTTTGCAGCTGCCATCCCGGAATCTAGGAAAGTACGATTCTTGAGATGCTCCAAGATATCCTTATTAGCATCGAGCACCATCTCGCCTTTATAATCGGCTACCGGGTTAATGAAACAACCGTCGGGGCCAACTGGCATAACCGCAGCCACATTTTCGCGGTCAGACGTGACTTTGTCATCCTCACCAAAAGCGGGTGCGGTATGTACTAAGCCGGAACCGTCCGTAGTGGTAACGTAATCGGCGGTTACTATCCGAAAAGCGTTGGGAGCGTCACCCTCGTAATACGAAAACGGCGGCTGATAAGTTAAGCCAACTAAATCTTTACCCTGGATGCGAGCAACGATTTGGGATTCGATATCACTCGGTGCGCCATTCGTATCCACCGCCGATGCCTCATCAAGCAGGTCTTTCGCATATTTTGGCAATAACGCTTCGGCCAAGATGTACCGCTCTGTTGTACCCGTCGGCTTTGCGGATTCCACCACCACATATTCGATATCCGCACCCACTGCGATGAGCAGGTTAGCGGGCAAGGTCCACGGCGTCGTCGTCCAAATAACCGCTAAGTCCCCCGCGCGTACTCGGCCATCAGCAGTGCCAGAAGTGAGCCGGAAACCCACTGAAACCGCTGGGTCTTTGCGGTCTTGATAAACCTCATCATCCATCCGCAATTCGTGGTTAGATAACGGTGTCTGGTCATTCCAACAATAAGGTAAAACCCGGAAACCCTCGTAAACCAGCCCCTTATCCCAAAGCTGTTTGAAGCCCCACATCACGGACTCCATATAGGGCAAGTCCATCGTCTTGTAGTCGTTATCAAACGACACCCAGCGCGCTTGCCGGGTGACATAGTCTTCCCACTCTTTGGTGTATTTCAAAACGGCTTGGCGGCATACCTCATTGAACTTGTCAATCCCCACTTCAAGGATGTCTTCTTTAGTTTTGATACCTAATTGCCGCATAGCTTCAAGTTCTGCTGGCAAGCCGTGGGTATCCCAGCCAAAACGCCGGTCTACCCGCCGCCCGCGCATTGTTTGATAACGTGGCACCACATCTTTGGCGTATCCGGTTAAAAGATGGCCGTAATGTGGCAACCCATTAGCAAAGGGCGGGCCGTCATAAAAGACAAACTCATTGCTGCCGTTATTGCCGCTCGGATTCTTTGCTAACGACGCTTGGAAAGTACCATCTTGGTGCCAATACGCCAACACCTCTTCTTCAATATTGGGCAAATTTGGCGAGGCAGGGATAACATTTTTACGGTGCAACGGATACGGCATAACTACCGATGATAGCCGTTTTTCGACCAATACTTTCCTGATTGCCGCTGGCGGTAGTCTAGGCCGTCGTCACTGCCATTGCCGACGCTAACAACCGACCGGCTTCGCTATCGCAAAACGGCCTCTATCTATTGCAATTCGATAGCCAGTTGATAAGCTTGGCGCCATGTCCGATAGTCGAGGCGCCGGTAATGCGTTTGGTTCAAACTTAGCCTCACCAATCGCTGGTGTGGCTAATTGGCAGACTGCCACGCAGGCTACTCCTGGCCAGGCCGATGCCTTGGTAAGTGAAATGGGTGGCTTGCAGACGGCCGGGTTGGCGGCAGACGAGGCATTTATTATCGCTGCACATCGGATTACCCCCGCTTTCACAGCGGCAATTTGGGAAACGCTTAGATTAGCGAACCAAAAAGAACTCATTGGCCCTAATATCGAGCCGGACACTTTGCCGAGCGCTATGCCAGACACAATGCCGCCCGCTAGTATCGAGCCACCCGCTGGCAGTTTTGCCCACGATGCCGCCGTAACTAATGCGTTAATTGCCAAGGCAACGCTGGGGCCAGATACCAGTTTTCTTGGTCTATTAGGTTTTGCGTTCGCCGCCGGCATTGGGGTGCGGCTACTAATGCTACCTAACGAATTTCGCCTGGTGTTGAATGTGGCGCTGGTAGTTTTGCCCCTATTGGCTAGTTACTTTATGTGGGTGCGTAGATTACCGTGGCGTTTTACCGGTACTTTGCTGGGCTGTTGGGCGGTCTTAGCGCTCGTAATTAACCTTTACCCTAATCAACCCGGTTATGGGTTTTCCTCACACTTGCCCATGACTTGGACGCTCACCCTATTGCATTTACCAATCTTGTTATGGTTACTTATGGGCGTGGCATATACGGGCGGTGATTGGCAAAACCCAGCTGCTCAAATGAGTTTTGTGCGGTTCACCGGCGAAACTGCTATCTTCCTAATACTCATTGCCATTGGCGGCGGTTTGCTAATGGGATTGACGGGTGCCGTGTTCTCGCTTGTTACAGTCGATCCGTTCATATTCTTTGCTAACTGGCTACTACCTTTTGCTATCCCTGGTGCATTATTTGTGGCCGCCTGGTTAGCGGCTCGCAACAAACCCGTGGCCGGGCATATGGCGCCTATCTTGGCGCGGATATTTACGCCACTAACTGCTGTTATGTTAGTCGCAACATTGGTGGTGTTACTGGCCAGTGGGTCATTAGTAGCAGCCGACCGGTATCTGTTGATTTTGATGGACGCGATTTTGGTGTTAGTGCTGGCCTTGGTACTTTATGCCACCTCGGCACGCGACCCTTTCGCCCAGCCGGGGGCCTTTGATTGGCTCCAATTTGGTACTATTGTCATCGCGTTTTTGGTCAATTTAGTGGCGTTAGCTGCAATGATTACCAGAATCGCGGAATATGGGGCATCGGCGAATAAAACCGCTGCCCTGGGTCTAAACATCCTGCTATTTATTCACCTTATTGGGGCTGGGGTGTCACTATTTCAGTTCTTACGGCATCGGGCTGATTTCTCGCATATTGAACGGTGGCAAACCCAATTCCTGCCTGTATATGCGTGGTGGGCGGGAATTGTGGTGTTAATTTTCCCGTTAATATTCCGTTTTGCCTAATGCGAGTTGCTACCGGGGCATCGTAAGTTTTACTTCGGTGCCCCAATCTGGGCGCGATACTAGGGTAGCACTACCACCTTTTCGCTCCATCCGACCAATAATGGATTCGCGCACCCCAAGCCGATCTGCTGGCACCAACGCCATATCGAATCCATCGCCCCGATCGCGGATAAACACTTCAATAGCGTCATCGGTCACTTCTAAATAAACTGAAACCGGCGGCATACCGTGTGCTACGGCATTTACTAAGGCTTCGCGGGTGGCTTGTAAGATGGTCGCGGTATTATCGTCCGGGGCGCAATCGCCAACAATTACCGTATCTATTTGGGTACTACCAACATCGGCTTTCCCAATCTTACCGTCTTCTACCGCAGCTACCGATTCCTTTAGTTGGGTGGCTAAACTCGCTGCCGAAGCGGCACTATCGGCATAAAGCCAATGCCGTAATTCGCGTTCTTGCGACCTAGCTAATTGCGCGACTCGATTCGCATCATGCGAGTTTGCTTTTATCAGCGCCAAAGTCTGCAATACCGAATCATGCAAATGCGCCGCAATATCAGCCCGTTCCGCCTCCCGCGCGCGCTCAGCGCGAGCGTCCCCCAGCGCGCGCCCCAGCCGCAACCACCACGGCGCAATCACCAGGCCCGCACCAATTAGCACCGCCAGCAGGGATATCCCCGTCCGCACCACA
>JGI24699J35502_11133697_pt1 | contig 13756 bp, 12 predicted proteins | sample TergutMp193P4_FD_35502 | JGI IMG/M metagenome (IMG submission 35502) | reverse complement strand
TATACAAAAGAAGAAATGAAGATGCACAACGAAACGCGCAAGATTATGCATTCCGATGTGAATGTAAGCGCTACATGCGTTCGCGTACCGGCTTTACGTGCACATTCCGAAGCGATTTGGATCGAAACCGAACGACCGATTTCCCTTGAGGAAGCCCAAGAAGCTTTCCGGAAAGCCGACGGTATAATTGTACAAGACGATCCTTCGAAAAAAGTTTATCCGATGCCTTTGTTTGTCGCTTCACACGACCCGGTTTACGTCGGTCGCCTCCGGAAAGACATCACCACTCCCAACGGACTTTCGTTCTGGTGCGTAGGCGATCAAATCAAAAAAGGAGCGGCGCTCAATGCCGTACAAATTGCCGAGTATTTGATAAAAGAGGGGTCGGTTTAAGTCATCCTTTATTTCAACTCGAACCGATTCAGAAAGTCGTAAATTTCCTTGGGAAAATCACCTGCTTTCTCGTCAAAAGCGCCAATCAAGTAGCGTCCTTTCCATACGATTGGAATTGAACCATTGTAACGGTCCTGTATTAACAGATTTCCTTCGGCAAAAGGCTCATCTTGCTTTGTAAATTTGAAATAATCGCTCAAGATTTGTTGAGCATTTTCGGTTGTTTCGGCATCAATAACAAACGCTTGAAATTTCTTCCCGAATAACTCGTAATTTACCGTATAAACCGGTTTCAAAAACTCATGCCCGATGTAATTCCGCGTAATATAAGCTGCCGAGTGAGGAATCGCCCCTTCTTTCGGAAAAGAATCAATGATCGGAGGATAAGCGCCCTCATAACCGATTTTTTCGGCAAATCCGGTAGCAATAGCTTTCATGGCGGCGCTTGCCTCTTCACTTTCGTTATTAACCGACATTTTCACATAAATCGGACCGACAAAGAAATACAAACCGTACTCATCGCCTTGCGCTTCACCGCCGATGCCGGGATAATATTTCATATCCGAAGAACGTTCGGAGGCATACATGCCGAAAGCGTCTTCCGGCGTTGCGTGACGGTAAGCTTGAATAGTGATATAATCATCGCCTTTCGTATAAACGATACTGGTCATTTCTTGAAAATTGTTTTCAAAAAACAATGGAGCAGCGCCGTCAATGCGTTCATACAGATTGTCGCGATTGAAAACTTCTGTGTCCGAAGAAAGGTTCCATCCGCTTATTTGCGGCAAAGCCGCATAAATCTGTTGCGGCGTTTGCGAATAAGCTTGCCCTGCCAAGCAAGACAAGCTTATAATCATACAGTAAAGTAACCGTTTCATTTTAAGTCAGAAAATGCGAAGAAACATGAACTATCGGAGTAATTGCAGCGATTTTATCGGCTACTTTGAACCCCGAAGGACATTTTACCGTACAAGAGGTGCAACCGGAACAAGCATCATCATTCAAAGCCAATTCCATCAAGGTTTCTTTGGATAATAACGGTTGTTTATAACCGTAATTATACATGTAAGCGCGCATAATGGTCGGAATCGGAAGATGTTTACTGCAATCGCTCACACATTTTTCGCAATTCTGGCAATACAACAGTTCATTTTTATCTCTCAAGTCAGCCAAGTATTTTTTGTCTTCATCATCCAACCCGGGGCGATGAGCGGCTTCCAAACAATTGTCCAACAAGTCGAAACTCGTAAAACCCGGAATGACGGTGGTTATGTTCGGATTTTGCCAAACCCAGCGCAAACAAGCGGCGCCATCTACCTTTTTGTTTCCGTCAGCGTCTTCTACCCCTCCGGCCATGGATTTCATAGCAATAAATCCCATACCGGCATCCACACCCCGTTGAATGACTTCATCCAATTGAGACAGAGCATCCAATTTGAAATTATAGCTTAACAGACAGACTTCGTAAATGCCGACTTTTATTGCTTCGTCAATCAGTTCCGGTTTATTGGCATGCGTGGAAAATCCGATGTGCCGCACTCTTCCCGAATCTTTGAATTTTTTCAACATATTAACCAAACGGGGATTGGCGATGTCTTCCAAGTTCTCCATGGCATGTGTAAAATAAATATCCACATAATCCATTTGTAAACGGCGAAGACTCGTATTCAATAACTCCTCGTAATCCGTTTCAAAAGTTTCCGAACTAAGGTTGGCTTTCCCTTTGGTTCCGATCGTAAATGTACTTCGGTCTTTGTCTTTAAAGAAAGCGCCCAGCATTTCCTCGTTTCTGCCGTTCTGATAACCGTATGCCGTATCGAAATGAGTGATACCTGCATTGTATGCAGCGCGTACTACTGCCGGATTATCGGCGCGCATAACTCCCATACTCAATATAGGAATTTCCATTCCAGTTTTTCCCAATATCCGAGTAGGAAACATCTCTTTTATTTCCTGCTTCGCCTTCACAGACGATGACGATGCAATTGTCATTTCCGGAACAACCATTGCTCCTACGCCTGCAAGCGCTGATACGCCTAAAAACTTACGTCTATTCATGCTTTTCATCTTTTTATAATTATTGATTAGTCTGTAAATCTATAACTTAAAACCTATAACTTAAAACCTAAAACTATTCAACCACCGTTATCCATCCGTATTTATCTTCCTCATCGCCGTATTGAATCGCTCTCAATTTGTTATACAATTTCATGCTGACAGGACCGGGTTCTCCGTCTTTCGAAAACACATACGATTTGTTTTCGTCCAAATCGTCAATCCGGGAAATCGGACTGATTACCGCTGCCGTTCCGCAAGCTCCGGCTTCTTCAAAATCGGCCAATTCTTCAACACGTATCGGACGACATTCCACTTTCAATCCGATTTCTTTGGCCAAAGTCATCAAACTTTTGTTGGTGATTGAAGGCAGAATAGAATGGGATTCCGGAGTAATGTAGGTATTCTTTTTAATTCCGAAAAAGTTAGCCGGACCGCATTCGTCAATGTATTTTTTTTCTTTGGAATCGAGATATAAAACAGCCGAATATCCTTTCTCATGCGCTATTTCACCGGCAACCAAACTCGCGGCATAATTTCCGCCCACTTTGATGTTGCCCGTGCCTTGCGGCGCCGCCCGGTCGTATTTTCGCAGAATCACATAAGGAGAAGGTTTGAATCCGGTTTTAAAATAAGGGCCTACCGGCGTTACGAATACAACAAAAAGATATTCTTTTGCCGGATTCACGCCCACTTGCGGAGAAGTTCCGACTAAAAAGGGTCGAATATACAAAGAGGATCCGCTTTCATACGGAGGAACAAAACGCAGGTTTCGCTTCACGACTTCCAATACGGCTTTTTCAAACAATTCTACCGGAAGTTCAGCCATCAAAATTCCGCGAGAAGAAGCTTGCATGCGCAAGGCATTTTCCCGCATACGGAAAATTCGTATTTTCCCGTCTTTTCCTTTGAATGCTTTCAAACCCTCAAATGCTTCCTGCCCGTAGTGAAAACAGGTAGCAGCCATGTGTAAGCTCACTTGGTCGGAGTCGGTAATTTCCAAATCGCTCCATTTCCCGGCTTTGTAATAAGAACGAACATTGTAATCCGTCTTCAGATAACCGAAGGTTAAATCTGTCCAATTTATATTTTCCATAATACTTGTATTTTATGAACAAAGGTAATGAACTTTTCTTATTTTTTTTTATATTTGTCGCAAATTTGTGAAAAATATATGAAAGTTATCGAATTATTAAAAAACAGTCATAAAACAGCTTTTTCTTTTGAAATACTGCCTCCTCTGAAAGGGAACAGTTTCCTCAAAGTCTGTAATATTATTGATAAATTAAAGGAATTTGATCCGAAATATATCAATATTACAACGCATCACAGCGAAACGATTTATCGGGAAACGGCAGACGGAAGAACTGAAAAAGTGAATATCCGCAAACGTCCCGGTACTGTGGCAATTGCCTCCGCCATTCAGAACCGATACGGGATTACGGCCGTTCCTCATCTGATTTGCAAGGGATTTTCGAAAGAAGAAACCGAATATGCATTGATTGACTTGAATTTTTTGGGGGTCAGCGAATTATTATTGCTTCGCGGCGACGATAAAAAATTGGAATCCGATGCCTTCCCTCCGGGAGCAAGCCACGAACATACCACCGATTTAATCGAACAGGTGAATAATTTCAATCATGGAATATCCGTTGACGGAACGTCTTTTGAAAAAATGGAGACGCCCTTTTCATACGGAGTCGCTTGCTATCCGGAAAAACACGAAGAAGCGCCCGATTTCGAATCCGACTTAGCGTTTTTGAAGCAAAAAATTGAAATGGGCGCCGAATATGCCGTAACGCAAATGTTTTTCGATAATCGGAAATACTTCGATTTTGTGGAACGATGCCGTAACGAAAGGATTGCCGTTCCGATTATTCCCGGCATCAAACCGATTGTATTTCAAGACCAATTGACGGTACTTCCCCAAGTGTTCCATACCGAGATTCCGGAAGCGCTTGCCGCTGAATTACGAAAATGCAAAAACGATGACGAAGTGAAGCAAGTCGGCGTCGAATGGTCTGTCGAACAGTGCCGGGAACTGATTCGTCGCGGCGTTCCGAGTTTGCATTTCTATACGCTGATGGCCACCGACAGTGTCCGCCGGATTGCGGAAGTCATTTATTAAAACTAATAAACATGTTTTTTAAAGATATTATCGGTCAAGAAGAAGTCAAGCGCCACTTGATTCAATCGGTGAAAAACGGCTATATCCCTCATGCCCGTCTCTTGTACGGCCCGGAAGGCGTGGGAAAAATCGCTTTGGCTTTGGCCTATGCCCGTTATTTGAGCTGCACCAACCGAAGCGAAGACGACGCTTGCGGACATTGTCCTTCCTGCATCAAATACAATAAACTGTCGCATCCCGACTTGCACTTTGTTTTCCCGATTATCAAAAACGATAAAAAGAAAAAGGAAATTTGCGATGATTACCTAACCGAATGGCGGACTTTTGTCGGACAAAATCCGTATTTCAATTTGAGGTCGTGGCTCAATTTCATGGGCGCCGAAAATTCTCAAGCGATGATTTATGCCAAAGAAAGCGAGGAAATTATGCGCAAGCTGAATTTGAAAGCCTACGAATCGGAATATAAAATCATGATAATCTGGTTACCCGAAAAAATGCATCCGGCGTGTTCCAATAAATTATTGAAAATAATTGAAGAGCCACCCTTGCATACGGTTTTTCTCTTGGTCTCCGAAAATCCCGACGAAATCATCGGCACTATTCAATCGCGAACGCAATGGTTGCCGATTCCTCCCATTCTTCCGGAAGATATGGATAAGGCGTTATCTTCGGAAGTTACCGACGATTCCGAACGATCCAATCTGGTTCATCTCGCAAACGGCAGCTACCTCAAAGCGCTTGAAATAATTGAAACCGGTTTGGCCGTCAAAGAATACCTCGAATTATTCAAAACGATTATGCGAAATTGCTGGCAAAGCGACGTGAAAAATATGAAAGCTTTAACCGAAACTTTTGCCGGCTTGGGACGAGAACGCCAAAAGTATTTTCTGGCGTATGCTCAAAATATGATACGCGAAAATTTTCTTTATCGCTTGAATTTACCGGAAATCAATTATCTGAATTTGGAAGAAGCGACTTTTTCCGACAAATTTTCTCCATACATTCATGAAAGGAATGTAGCGGAATTAATGGAAGAATTAGCGCTTGCCGAAAAGCATATCGAATCGAATGTTAATCCGCGCATGGTTTTTTTTGATTTATCAATGAAAATAGCTGTTTTAATAAAAAGATAATGACTTTTCTAAAAATTTCCACGCAGGCAAAACTTCTATTCGTTTGCCGTTGCGCATAAACGCATCGTGTTGATTAAAGCTGATTATCAAACCATTATCGGTTTTAAAAAAGTCCATCGCTTCTGTCAATCCGCGAATTTCACGCTCGCGATTTTCGGGCAGAAGTTCGTAGCAAACCTGTATAACCTGCTCCGGCTTTTCGCCTTTCATTACCACAAAATCACATTCAGCCTTATTTTCGTTAAAATAATAGAGTTCTTTCCCGTGTCGCCTCAGTTCCCAATAAATCAAGTTCTCGAGCAAACGCCCTTTATCTTCGGTAAATGAAGTTGAAGCAACGTTTATTATACCCGGGTCAATAACATATATTTTACGAGGATTAATCATTTGAACTTTAAGCGAATAACTGAATTTCGGCATAAAATTCACCAAATAGGTGTCTTCCAAAAATGAAAAATAATCTAAAACCGTTGCCGCCGTCTTTATATTCAAGGGTTGTTGTAATTTGCTTGCCGTTACGAGATTCCCTGCATTGGAAACTAAATAAACCGCAAGATTTTTCAACGAGCGAGCATCTCTTATTCCGTGTCGAACAATAATATCGCGATTAATAATATCACGAAAAAGTTCGGTCAGAATATCCGTATTGTTAGTTTTAAGAAATTCGGGAAAACCGCCTGTATTCATATATTTTTGCAGCGATTTTTCATCTGCCTGCAACCCTTTAAACCCCAAAAATTCACGGTATGAAAACGGAAAAAGTTCTTTACTGATATGTCGGCCGGTAAGTTTTGTTCCTAATTCACGACTCAGCAACGAAGCGTTCGAGCCGGTAACGGTAATACGAAATCCTTCGTCAAGTTTCTGACGAATATATAATTCCCAACCGTCAATTACTTGAATTTCATCGAGAAATAAGGCCTCGATTTTTGAATTTTCAATAATACTGTCTAAAATTTCAAAATCGGGAAGTTCAAAGTTAAATAAGCGCGGGTCTTCAAAACTTAAAAACAACTTTTTGCTATCATCGCTTGTAAGTATTTGTTGGAGCAAGGTGCTTTTTCCGCAACGGCGTATGCCTGTAACTATCAATGCATGCGACTGCAAGGCTGGCATATTCGGTAAAACTTCGCGCCGGAATCCGGTTCCCAAACGTAGCATTTTCTTCTTTTGAATATCTATGACTCGTTGTAAAACTTCCTGTTGTATCATATTTTAATCAATTATTATTTAGACTGCAAATATACAACTTTTTTTATTACCAATGAATAAAAGTTTATATTAGTAATAAAAGAAAGTTTATATTGGTAATATAAGGTTCTGTCAAACAGATTGTCGTTCGACTTTTATAAGCGATTGATTATATACTGATGTGGATTTTTTCTTTTCGGCGAAAAATAATAACTTTGCAGAAAAAAATCATGGATTACCGATTATATACCGGAGAATGTCGTATGAACTCCGAAGGTTGTTGCAAAAAACATATCAACAAACTGAATAATTACGACTATTTATGCGATATTTCCGAATCAGTGCAAGCGACCGATTATGTGGAAGTGCAATTTAAAAATACAAGAAAAGGTTATTATCTGAACAGTAACAAAATAGATTTGGTTAAAGGCGATGTCGTAGCGGTAGAATCCAATCCGGGTCACGACATCGGAACGGTTACCATGACGGGAAGATTGGTGCTTCTTCAGATGATTAAAGCGCGTATTCGCCCCGATGCGGAAGTGCGTCGCGTCTATCGAAAAGCTAAGCCGACCGATTTGGAAAAATTCGAAGAAGCCAAAGCCAAAGAACACGAAACGATGATTCGTTCGCGAGGAATAGCCGAAGGCTTAGGTCTCCAAATGAAAATCGGCGACGTGGAGTATCAAGGCGACGGAAGCAAAGCGATTTTTTACTATATTGCCGACGAACGCGTTGATTTTCGTCAGTTGATTAAAGATTTAGCCGAAGCATTCCATATCCGCATCGAGATGAAGCAAATCGGCGCTCGTCAAGAAGCCGGACGAATCGGAGGAATCGGGCCTTGCGGTCGCGAATTGTGTTGTTCGGGTTGGGTTTCAAGTTTTGTCTCCGTATCAACCGGAGCCGCCCGGTTGCAGGATATTTCATTAAACCCTCAAAAATTAGCCGGTCAATGCGCCAAATTGAAATGTTGTTTGAATTATGAAATAGATGCCTATGTGGAAGCGCAACGCCAATTTCCGGCTCGTGAAATTCCTTTGGAAACAAGAGATAGTACCTATTATCATTTCAAAACAGACGTGTTCAAAGACCAAATGACGTACTCGACCGATAAAAATTTTGCTGCAAATACCGTAACCATTTCTTCGAGGCGAGCTTACGAAATCATCAATCTGAATAAAAAAGGGCATAAGCCGCACAACCTGCAACCGAATGAAAATGAATCCGGATCAACATCCAAACCGTATCAAGATATTCTCGATGACAGCGTCAATCGTTTCGATCATCTGAAAAAGAAAAAAAATAAAAAACCGTATCCGAATAATGACCGGTATTTGAATAGAAACGTTCGTCCGGGAACATCCGAAAATACGAATTAGCGGCAGAAAGCGAAAATGCGGAGTCTTTTTAAGTTATCGGTTCTTGTCTTGACAATAGGAGGGATTGTTTCCTGTTCGCACAAGGAAATTTTTTTCGACTATGATTCATTTGCCAATGCCGAATGGGACCGGGATAATCCGGCTGTTTTCAATGTAAAAATCGAAGACAATGCGCAACCTTATAATGTATCAATCGAACTTCGAAACAACGATGATTACCCTTTCAGTAATATTTGGTTGTTTATTGATTATAAAACGCCCGACGGAAACAATCGTACCGACACAATTGGCGCTAATTTGGCGGACGATTACGGCAAATGGTACGGCAAAGGACTGAGTTTATATAATCTTTCGATTCCTTATGAAAATACGATTCTCTTTCCCGATACAGGCGTTTATATCTATTCGATTCATCAGGGAATGCGGGAAAATCCGCTGAAAGGAATTTCGGATATCGGAATAAAAGTATCAAAAAAGTCCGTTGAATAATTGCTCTATGTCTTTTCGCAATTCATTTCTTTTCCCGGTGAAATTGTTGATAATCAAAGATACGGCATATCGCTTCCCGTTGTTTTCAACGTATCCGCTGTAGGATTGTACATTCGAAATACTTCCGGATTTCAGTCGCGCTTTTCCGTTCAAAGACGTATTTTTCAAGAAAGAAGCGACCGTTCCGTCTCTGCCGACTACCGGCAAGGATTGATAAAACACGGCTGAATTTTCGGATTGATTGTTCATATAAACCAGTAAATCAATCAGAAATTCGGCAGAAACTGCGTCCGCCGGAGAATTTCCGCTTCCATCATACATAAATAAGGCATCCGAATCCAATCCTTTTTTTCTCCAAAATTCCGGTATATCAATCGAATCTAAAACCGTTAATAATTTATATAAATACTCTGCATATTGGTTATTACTCCGAACATTAATGGTTTTCACAATGGAAGATAAATCAACGGAACGAATCGTACTCAGTAATTTTTCTCCGGTCGGCGTTACCGGATTCAACCGATAAGTAGTCGCTTTTCCTTCTGTGGTAATCCCGTTTTTTTGCAAATAATCGCGAAAATACCGGGCCAAAAATAATCCGGGATCGGGAATCGCTCCTTTCACCGCAAAGGAAGACCGATGTGCCGGAATGGTTCCGTACAAACGCATTTCATCGGCAAAAGGAAGACCGAAAAAGTAGGCATTGTCCGTCGTGTCGTCGGAAGCTCTTACCTCATTAGTAAGTTGCAAATCATATACCGGCGGTTCGATGTACAAAACGGCGGTTAAGCTGTCCACGGAAGAGGATTGTAAATACACGCGGTACATATTATCAAAAATACCGATTCCGTAAATTCCCGGAGCGTAATAATTTCCCGCATCTTCCCACAACCATTTCGGAGAAATTCCTTCATAACCGAACAATTGATCCAATACGATGATATTACCGACAATTTTTCGGATACCGGCACGCCGAACAGCATCCGACCATTCCTTCAAAAAATCTTCTTTACCGGTCGGATTAAATTCCGAACCCAAGGTCGGGTCTCCGGTTCCTTTTATATAAAGATTGCCGTACAACACAGCTTCTCGAATAAAACCGTCGTAAAGCAAAGGCGTTTCAAACCGAAACCGACTCCCCCGGACTTCCAAAGCCGTAGCGGTAGTAACCAGTTTCATATTGGAAGCCGGGGTTAACGATCGGTTTTCATTATAAGAACCGATAATTTTTTTTGTACTCAAGTCAATCGCTTTGAAGCTGACGGACGCATGAGTCAGATTTTTTTTACTCAGAAAGTTAACAAGAGCGGGTGGCATTTGAGCTTCACTTGTCCATCCGTAAATGAACACGAGAGCAAACAGCAGGATTTTTTTCATCATTTGTGTTGTTTTAACACACAAAGGTAAAAAAAATTAAAACGAAAATGTTCAAGCGGATAGATTTCTTCGAATTTCCCGTCTTGCGAAAAAAATTCGACTCTTGACCGTACCTAACGGAAGTTCCAGCTTATCTGAAATTTCGTTATACTTATATCCATCTAAATACATCAAAAAAGGCGTTTTCAAATCACCATTTAAACTGTTGATAATAAATGTAATCTCTTTTACGGTCATGGTTTCTTCCGGATTTTCCCGGTTTGCGTCTTCCGATACATTCAAATTGCGTAAGTCACCTTTGTGATCAACAACGATTTGATTTCGCAATACTTTTCGATAATTGTTAATAAAAATATTACGCATGATTGTGAGTACCCATCCCTTGAAGTTGACATTATCAACATACTTGTCTTTGTTATCTAACACTCGAAGGGTGGTTTCCTGTAACAAATCTTCGGCATCATAGCGGTTAGCGGTAAGCATCAAAGCAAAGCTGAACATATTCGGTTGAATACTTAAAACTTTTTCGTGAAATTGAATTGCGGTCATACTGATTAAAATTAAAGATTAAATGAATAAAATAATACCAATGAACCTAAATTTTGTCCCAATTGTTATTTTAAAACAGCGAGCCATTTTAAAACATAGTATCCAAAACATTTCATTTACTGTTTCGTTGTACAGTAAAAGCGTGTGAACTTTGAGTCAAAATTATCCTATTTTAAGGATAGAAGCAAGCTATATCAAGAGTATTTTATTAAAATGTTTTTCTGTTTTTTCTAAAAAAATATGGAAATGGTTAGGGTTTGTTTTGAAAATAGATTTTTATCGCTGAATTTTTTCCGAAAATCGGAAAAAAATAAATGAAATTTACGAAATACAGCAATATGATAAAATATGAATCTTTACATCAAGATTTGTTGACGCAGCTTAAAAAGAAGGCTCCTCAACATTCAAAATTAGTTACGCAATTAGTTGATATTTTGCGACTTGACAGAACGGCTGTGTATCGCCGCTTGCGAGGAGAAGTCCCGTTCGGTTTTGAAGAAATCATGATTATTGTCAATGAATTTAATATTTCATTGGATAATATGCTCGGAGTGGACGCTCGTACCACCCTTCCTTTCAGGTTTCAACCGCTCGAAAAGGGAAATCCCATAGAAATTGATTATTCGCTCTTGGATGAATATTTACAAGCCATAAAAGACATAGCATCCGATCCGAAGGGAGAAATATCGTCGGTTACGAATCTGTTACCTCAACTGTTTTATACCGGATTCAAATCCATTTATCGGTTCTATTATTTTAAATGGCTGTATTATTCTATTCCCGCCCATCAAATAATCCCCTATCATGAAATTATATTTCCGGAAAAGCTCGTTCAAATTGCCGAAGACATTTTTACTCATTCGAAAAATATAAAAACCGGATATTATATTCTCGACAGTCGAATTTTTCAAAATTTTATTGATGATGTTTCTTTTTTTAACAGCATTCGTTTAATAACGGATGATGACGTCCGCTGTATCAAAGACGAACTGTTCCGTTTTCTCGACTATATGGAAGCTGTTGCAGAAAAAGGTTTTGCTGACGATCCATCGAATAAAGTGTTTATCTATATTTCGGATACAAATATTGATACGTCCTATTATTATGTTGATTCACAATATTCTTTCCGCTTCGTATTGATTTGGTCGTTTATTTTTAACAGTATATTAACTTTTGACGAAGAAACGTTGAAAATGATGAAGCATCGGATTCGTTCGATAATCAGGACTTCCACTTTACTCTCCGTTGCCGGGGGAAAACAACGTTCCGAGTATTTCGAGAAAAAAAGAAAAATCGTGGAACAGTTATAAGCGAAACTTCTCGTATTTCAAGTTTTATTTTCCCATCGAAATTAACAGATACCGAATATCAGTGAGTTATATGTTCGTTTCGCAAATAGAGTACAAATGAAACGATAGTAAGTTATTCTCGTGGGCTTCCGCTCCCAAAACAGCAGGGAAGCCATGAGCGGGAAATAACCGGAAAGGTATGGGAAATAACTTATGATATTTTGATTTTGTCGGTCGTTCATCGGTCGTTTCAGTCGTTTATCGGTCGTTTGCCAATTCGTAAAAAGTATCCCCCTACCTGTTTCGCCAATTTTCAAAAACACTTGGCATTTTTATTTATTCGGCAATTATTCGGCAAATTCGGCAATTATTCGGCAATATCAAATAAGTATTTGACAGATTTAGTTTCCCCACTTTTGTAAAGTAGTTTCTTCTCTACCAAATCCGCTAAATCTGCTCGCGCTGTTCTTTCTGCAATTTTATAATGTTCTGCATACTCAAGCCCTGTTATTTCTTTTTTATTTTTATAAAACAATAGCGCATCTACTTGCCTGTCATTCAATCCAAATTGCTTCAGTTGTTCTTCTGAAAATCTATCCTTAAAAAGCCGAACAATAATGCCGCCGCAGTCTTCTTCTATTATTGGAGTTGGAAGTCCTGCCAATTTGCAAGAATCCATAATTTTCATAATGCCACTACCCCAAGAGTCAATATAACCACCAAGAAAACAGGCTCCTGCAAGTATCGGATTGCGAGGAAAAGAGGAATGATGTTTTGTTAATTTGTCGAGCGTTATACCATCGGGTAAAGTTCCGTGATTCCAAAGCGTAAGTTTGTTATCATACACACGAAGCTGTGTTGGCGCACCCATATAATTGCGGTGTATGAGAGCATTTAAAAGCATTTCTCGAAGTGCCGGTATCGGATATTCGAGCGTTTCAATGCGATTCATTCCCTCGAAAGAAATATTGCGTATCAAAAATTTGTAGTCAAGTGTGCGCAAAACTTTGTCTAATAATAGAATGATATTACCTTCTTCCGTTTCTTGAAAACGAATTGTAAAATCATCGTCTTCAAATTTGCCGATTTTGACAAAAATATTCGGATAGAATCTACCTGGGTCTTTACCGAACAAAACAATGGCAGCGCGTTTGAGTTGTCCGTTTTTTGTTAAACGAAGTTTTTCCAAAAGTTCGGGTGTGGAAAGTCCGTCAATATCGGGCAGGCGACCGGCTTCTTCCGCTTTCCTCAGGAAAATCTTTATTGTTCTCTCGTCAATATCATCAAATGAGGCATCGGCTTCTACTACATCGTCCCAAGTATGCCCTGCACGTTTGAGCAAAAACTCGTTTAAAGCTGCGCCTGTGAGTTCCATTTTTACGCTTCCGCATCGGTAATAATATCTGCCGCGCAATGAAATCGGCACAGAATAGGGCTGTACTACAATTTCGATAAAATGTTTGTCATCTTCCTGCAAAAGATTGACTTCAGCGGTAATTCCCATACAATTTTTGATTTTGTTGGGAAGTTCGTCCATTAGTTTTTTGTAATCTTCCAAACCAACGACATTTCCATTATCATCTTTGCCGATATAAATTCTTCCGCCTTGTGCATTGGCAAATCCGCATATCCATTTTAGATAGTCGTCGTGCCATGAGGACTTGTATTCTATGTTTTGTTGTTCGGGCATAGTATTTAATGTTTTAACTGTTTAGTTCTTCCAAGAAATTCACATAAACAAAGGGGTCTTCAAATTCAATTTTTTCATTA
>JGI24699J35502_11133698_pt1 | contig 13811 bp, 13 predicted proteins | sample TergutMp193P4_FD_35502 | JGI IMG/M metagenome (IMG submission 35502) | reverse complement strand
GGGGGCCCCCGCCGAAACCATCAAGGCCTCCCGCCGCTACCTGGTGTCCCTCCAGGACTCCTCCGGCGGGTTCGCGTCCACCTTCTCCGGGATCAACGCCAACACGACCGGCTTGGTCGTCGACGCCCTCAATGAGATCTCCCCCGATTCCCAGGAGGCCGCCGAAGGTGTCAAGTTCCTCGAATCCCTGATGTACGGCTGTGACTCCCCCTCCAGCCTCGTGGGCGCCATTGCCCTGACCGCCGACACCCGGGCCTCGGTCTCGACCGATCCCCTCTCGGATGCGGACCAGGCCCAGATCTTCCAGGCTTCCGCCCAGGGGATCTTCGGATTCACCGAATTGGGGTCGCCACTGGCGGTGGCATTCGGCTCGGTCGATGTGCCCTCCCCATCCTGTACCGCTGCTCCCAACGGGACGAGCGGTTGGTGGTGGGCGCTCGGCGGCTTCCTCGTGGTCGTCCTGGTGTACGTCGGTTGGCGTTTCATCATCTCTGGCCGCCGGTCATGATCATGTCCGGTTTCAGAGTTTGGAACATAATTGTGGCATTGCTGATTGTCGTCACAGGAGGCCTGGCCGGATGCTCGCCCCAGACGACCACGGCACGCGGACATGACGGGTACTGCGCGTCAACCGACCAGAATTCGGTGACCGTGGTGATCGACTTCGCCGACCTCGGGCCCGAACCACGGATCGGATGCGCGTACGACCTCCCCAGCCATGCCACAGGGATGGACGCGCTGGCGGCGCTCGGGATCACGGTGACGGAGGTCGCCAACACCCCGATGTTCATCTGCCGGATCGACGGGCGTCCCTCCCCCGACCAGATCATCCCCATCCCCGGCAATGACAGTTACACCGAGACGTGTGTGAACACCCCGCCCACACAGGCGTACTGGACCTATTGGTCGGCGAGCGAGGGCGGACAGTGGACATATTCGATCACCGGCTACACCGCTCACGAGGTTGTTCTCGGGGGGTACGAGGGGTACCGCTTCGACCACAATCAGGCTCCCGCCCAGACCCCGCCCGACGTACCGCCGATCCATCCGCCGAGCTGATCCTGCCTTCGCCCAGGATGACAGGGTCGACAGGGGTCCACACAGGTCTGCACGGGCCGGAAGGATGACATCTGAAGGACATCGTGAGAATTCAGTTCACAACGCCCCAGGGCTTGGCGAATTGGGTAGGATGATAAGAAGCGATTTTTGTGCTTTGCGGAAAGGAGGCTTACTCATGGGACTATTCTCCCAGGCCGAGAAAAAGCTGGAAGGCGCTGTCGGCGGGGTGTTCGCCCGGGCTTTCAAAGGGGACGTCCAACCGGTTGAGATCACGCACCAACTGTGCAAGGAACTCGACGATGGGGCCCAGATCCTCTCCTCCGACAAGCGGCTGGTACCCAACGACTTCCTGGTCTCCTTGTCGAAGCATGACTATGCCCGGCTTTTCCCGTACTCCAAAACGATGACAGCCGAGATCACCAACGATCTGAGGGAGTACGCGGCCGAACACGACTATATTTTCAACGGTCCCATCTCCATCCAGCTCGAAGAGCGCCCCGACCTGCCCGTGGGCAGATTCCAGGTGACGTCCGAGACGGTGGCGGAGGTGGAGCCCGGGCCGATCTCCACCGGTTCCCTGCGCAGCGCCAACCTGGTTCTGGAAGTCAACGGGGTACGCCATCCGCTGACCCCTCCGGGATTCACCGTGGGACGCGGCGCCGACGCCCAACTGAGGATCAACGACCCGAAGATTTCACGAGTACACGCGCAATTCATCGTCACCGGATCCGGGCCGACTCTACGGGTGAAGATCCAGGACCTGAACTCGACGAACGGAATCGTTGTGGACGGCCGCAAGGTGACGGAAGCGGAACTGGGGGATGGCTCGAGGATCGACATAGGCAAGACCCAGATGCTCGTCTATGCTCCTTCTGGGAGCTGATGTGGCTGATTTCACCGTCCTCATTCTGAAGGTCGCCTTCCTGGCGATTCTGTGGTTGTTCATCATCATGATCGCCGCCGTGGTGAATTCCGACATGGTCGGACGACGCCAGAAAAAACGAACCGATGAGAAACAACCGCGTTCTGCCAAGCAGAAACAACCGAAGAGGAACAAGAAAGAACCATGGGTTTTGGCCATTGACTCGGGGATTCACGCTGGGGACAGGCTCCAGCTGGTGCCTCAGGTCCACATCGGACGCTCCGAGGCGTGCGAACTGGTCCTCGATGACGATTACGTCTCCAACATGCACGCACAGCTCAGCCATCAGGACAACGGTACGTGGGTCTTGTCGGACCTGGGGAGTACGAACGGCACCTTCGTCAACTCGGTACGAATCACCAAACCGACACAGGTGGGGGTCTCAGACATCATCCGTATCGGAGAAGTCCAGATGAGGTTGGAGATTTAAGTGCCTCTCACTCTTCGTCCCATCGCTCACTGCGAGATCGGGTTGGTCCGCAAGACCAACCAGGACTCGGGGTACGTTTCTGACTCCGCTCTCATCGTCGCCGACGGGATGGGGGGCGCAGCCGCAGGGGATCTGGCCTCCGCGCTGGCCATCCGTGAATTGCGCCACGTGGATGACGCCCCGGTTGAGGGTGACGAGGCATTGTCGGTCCTCGAACGGTACACGTTCCAGGCCAACGACGGCATCGCGAACCTCATCGAGATCAATCCGACCCTGGACGGGATGGGCACCACGATTTGCGGCGGGATCTTCGACGGACAGAATATGAACATTGTCCACATCGGGGATTCCCGTGGGTACCTGTTGTCGGACGGGGTCGTCACCCGTCTGACCCACGACCATTCGTACGTCCAATCCCTGGTCGACGACGGCCGGCTGCGCGAGTCCGAGGCGATGAACCATCCCCATCGTTCCTTGCTGTTGAAGGTGCTCAACGGACAACCCGGCATCACACCCGACTTCTTCGCCACGCCGTTGAAGGACAAGGACCGTGTCATGTTCTGCTCCGACGGCCTGTGCGGCTTGGTGGACGACTCTGTCATCAGTACGGTCCTGGCCCTGCCCAACCCTGCCGAAGCGATGAGCACGCTTGTTGAACTTGCCCATGTCGCGGGCGGTACCGATAACATCACCATCATCATGGCAGATGTGGTCGAGGTTGCGGGGCGCGAATCGGGGCCTGGAGCGCCTCCAGACCCCGATCCGCGCCCCGCAACCCCCACCGAAGAGACAATCATCCTGCTCAACCCCGTACAGCCCACGGACTATGTGACGTCGGGGCTGATCGGGGCCGCGGCCGATCCCCAGATCACCGCGATGCTGGACGAGTTGGAACACGAGCAGCCCCCGGCCCCGGGCAAACCTCTGGCGGTGAAACTCACCTCCGCCCAGCAGGAGCGCCAGCGGTACACCCCGACGACCAAGAAGTCGCACAAGGGATTCCTGATCATCATCGCGGCCATCGTGGTCCTGCTCGGCGGCGCCGGATGGGCAGTGTACTCCTATGTCTCCTCCCAGTTCTTCGTGGGCGAATCGGGCGGGGTTGTGGTCATCTACCAGGGGTTGCCCGGCACCATCGCCGGAATCGACACCTCCACGGTGTACGAAACGACAAACATTGCTCTCACTGATCTCCCGACATCGTGGCGTGACAAGGTCGAGGCCACCATCCCCACCTCGGGGCTGGACCAGGCCCACGCCTCCGTACAAGAGATCCTCGCGAAGTCCCTGCAATGCGTCACCGAGCGCAACGCTCGCGATCCGGGATCCCCACCCCCGGCGGACGGATGCTGATGACTGGCGAGGTTGAGGCTCAAACTGTGGAACACCGCAAGCGTGGAATCACACAATTACTCTTGGTCCTGTTCGGGCAGTCGATCGGGTTCGCCGGTTACATCCTCACGGGCCTGTTCCGCGACAACCAGCTCCCCGAGCATTGGATGGTCCTGGGCGCGTGCTGGTACGGGCTGGGAATCCTGGTGTGCGTGGGGGTACGACTGGCGCTTCCGTACGCCGACCCGATCCTCGTGCCGATCGTCCTGACCCTGACGGGGCTCGGCCTGGCCGAGCTGCACCGCATCGACCTGACCAGCGGCGTACGGCCCATGCTGAACACACAGTTCCTTGCCGTTGTCATCGGCGTGGCGGTTTTTCTCATCATCATCTTCCTGCTCAAGGACCCCCGGCGCCTCAAGGGGTACCCCTTCCTGCTCTCCGCTCTCGGCCTGGTCCTGCTCCTCCTGCCACTCGTGCCCGGGATCGGCACCTCGCAGTACGGTTCGCGCATCTGGATCCGTATGGCGGGATTCTCCTTCCAGCCAGCCGAATTGGCCAAACTCGTCCTGGCGGCGAGCTTCGCGGCGTACCTAGCTGACAAGAAGGAAGTCCTCTCGGCGGCCGGGCGGCGTTTCCTGGGCCTCGACCTTCCGCGCATGCGCGATCTCGGGCCGGTCATGGTGATGTGGGGGGTGTCGCTGGCCATCATGGTCTTCGAGAACGACCTGGGCACCTCGCTGCTGTTCTTCGGGCTGTTCGTCATGATGATCTACGTCGCCACAGGGAAGTCAGCCTGGGTGGTGCTCGGCCTGCTCCTGTTCGCAGCCGGCGGGGCGACCGTGATCAAACTGGCCGGGCACGTCCAGCGCCGTATCGATTTCTGGCTGCACCCCTTCGACTACCCAGACGACGCCACACAGATCATCCAAGCCCAATTTGGCTTGTCACATGGAGGTTTGTTCGGATCCGGCTGGGGGTTGGGACGCCCCGACCTGATCATCTTCTCCTACTCCGACATGATCTCCGCTTCCCTGGGCGAAGAAATCGGTATTGTTGGCCTGATGGGGATCATCGTGTTGTACGCCCTGCTGGTCTTCCGCGGGCTCAAAACCTCCCTTGTCGCCATGGACCCCTTCCTGAAGCTTTTCGCGGCCGGTCTCAGTTTCGCCTTCCTGCTGCAGACCTTCGCCATCATCGGCGGGGTCACCCGGCTGCTGCCGCTGACGGGGCTGACGACCCCGTTCCTCAGCCAGGGCGGGTCGTCGATGATCGCCAACTGGCTGCTTATTGCAGTGTTATTGGTGATTTCCAACCAGGTGCGCCGCCCGGTGGCCGAACTGCCCGTCGGCGTCTCCGGGATCACCGAGTTGAACGAGGAGACCACCCAGGTGCTCTCCTCCCGTGAACTCGCTCAGATCGGTACCGGCGCGATCCACCCGGTGCAGGCCATCAACGCTTCCCAGGTACGCCTGAGGTCCGGCGAGCAGGAGCAACCGGAGGGGGACGAGGAATTGACCGACGTCATCGAGCCCGACCCTGTCATCCTGTCGCCCTGCGACATCATCGAGCCGCAGGCAGGATCCCCGCAGACCGAACGGGATCCTGACTCCGTCAGGATGACAGAGGAGGACTCAGATGAGACCCGGCCCTTCAACCCGTTCGGGTCCCCGGACGTACCGCCAAAAGACTTTGACGACGATGACTTCATTGAGAGGGGGACGGAATGAACAAACAAATCCGTTTTGTGGGGTTGATCTCAGCATTGATGGTTTTCGCCCTGCTGGCGAATGTGACGTACATCGAGCTGGTCAGGGAACCCGTACTGGAAGCAAGCCCGTACAACACCCGTGCCCGCCAGGCTGACTTCGACGTCCATCGCGGACAGATCCTGGCCGGGGACACCGTCATCGCCGACTCCGTCGAGTCTGACGACCAGAGCTCCTTCACCTACCAGAGGGTGTACGCCGACGGTCCCCTTTATGCCCCTGTCACCGGGTTTTACTCCTACATTTACGGGTACAACTGGATCGAGCAAAACTACAATGAATTCTTGTCCGGCTCGGCGTCGTCTCAGTGGTTCGACCACATCATCGACACCATGAGCGGGCGTACCCCCGAAGGCGCCTCTGTGGTGACCACGATCTCCCCCACCCTCCAACAGGCCGCCTGGGACGCCATCCAGGGGTACGAGGGTGCGATCGTTGCCCTCGACCCGCACACCGGCGCCGTACTCGCCCTTGTCACAGCCCCCAGTTACGATCCCAACCTGCTCGCGTCCCACGATCTGGGCGCGGTGATGGATTCGTGGACCCAGCTGAACGCCGATCCGAGCGAACCGATGCAAAGCCGGGCGGCCCGCATGATCTATCCCCCGGGGTCGACCTTCAAAATGGTCGTTGCCTCCGCCGCTCTGGAACAGGGGTACACCCCGGACACCATGATCGACACCCCGTCCTCGCTGAAATACCCGGGCAGTGACAGGGTGCTGCCCAACTCCGGCAACTGCGGCAACACCCAGGTCACCCTGGCTCGCGCCCTCCAGCTGTCGTGCAACACCTCGTTCGCCAACCTGGGGATGGATCTGGGCGCGGACGCGCTGCGTACTCAGGCTGAGAAATTCGGCTTCGACTCCCCTCACCTGCCCGAGGTCAACGGCGTGGCCAGCCAGTTCCCCGACAAACTGGACGAGGCCCAGCTCATGCTCAGTTCCATCGGGCAGTACAACGTGGCCGCCACGCCTTTGCAAATGGCAATGATTGCATCGGCCTTCGTCAACGGCGGCCAGATGGCCGAACCGTACCTCGTCCAAGAGGTACGCAACCCAGATCTGACAGTGCTGTACAGCCATGAGGTGACCACCACCGAGGTCGTCAAAGCCTCAACCGCCCAGGCCATGCAAGACATGATGGTGGGCGTGGTCAACGGCGGGACGGGCACGTCCGCGAGAATCCCCGGAGTGACGGTGGGAGGCAAGTCCGGCACACCGGAAACCGACCCTGACAGCCCGACCAATGCGTGGTTCGTGAGCTTCGCCCTCGATCCGGACATCGTCGTCGCAGTCTTCCTCCAACGCAGCGACACCACCCCCGCGGACCTGTGGGGCGGGGGAAACGCGGGCCCTGTGGCCAAGGAGGTGCTTCTCGCAAGCCGATGAGTTTTCAGCTTCCTCTCAGTATCACACGCCAGAATAGACACGTGCCGCCATCTGGATGCCGTGTGTTACGCTCACATCTGAGAAAGGATGACCATGACTGACAATGTGATAGGTGATCGATATGTTTTAGGTCCCCTTCTCGGCAGAGGGGGGATGGCCGAGGTACGCCGTGCGCGCGACACACGCCTGGAGCGGGACGTCGCCATCAAACGGCTGAAGGCCGACCTGGCTGGGGATCCCATCTTTCAGGAGAGGTTCCGCCGCGAAGCCCATGCCGCCGCGGGCCTCAACCATCCGAACATTGTCTCTGTTTTCGACACTGGGGAGTCGTACGACGAGGCGTCCGACCTGATGATCCCGTACATCGTCATGGAACTGGTCGTGGGCCACACCCTGCGCGAGATCCTGCACGACGGGCGCAAAATCCAGCCTGTCAAGGCATTGGAGCTGACAGAATGCGTGCTGGACGCCCTGGACTATTCCCACCGCCACGGCATCATCCACCGCGACATCAAGCCGGCCAACGTGATGCTGACCAACACCGGCCAGGTCAAGGTCATGGACTTCGGCATCGCGCGGGCGGTCTCGGACACGGCCGCCTCGATGACGCAGACCGCGTCTGTCATCGGCACCCCGCAGTACCTCTCACCCGAACAGATCCGCGGTGAGAAAGTCGACCGGCGCTCGGACATCTACTCCACTGGGTGTCTGCTGTACGAACTGCTGACCGGGAAACCCCCCTTCGAGGGCGATTCCCCCGTGTCTCTGGCCTATCAGCATGTACGCGCCACGCCCGTACCCCCTTCTCAGATCGACCCGCTGGTGTCCACCCAGATGGACGCGATCGTGCTGAAGGCCCTGGCGAAGAATCCCGTCGACCGCTATCAGACCGCTCAGGAGATGCATGACGACATCGCGCGATTGTTGGCGGGGCAAAAGGTCCAGGCTGTGATTCCTCCCCCGGCGGAAGACGAGGCGCCCACACAGGCTTTCACCCCCGAGGACAAGACCCAGGTGATGCCGGCCCGTGCGACCACGGCGAAACAGCCCGCGCGAGCCCTGGAATCCGACGAGGAGGAACCACCCTCCAATCTCGGCAAGATCATCGGCATCGTCGTCGGCGTCATGGTCGTCATCGCCCTGATCGCCACCGGACTGGTGTACTACTTCGCCAAAGGCGAGGACAATCCGCTTCCGGGCAGCGCCTCGACCGGCATGGTGCAGGTGCCATCGGTGAAGACGATGACCGAACAGGCCGCCACCCAGGCCCTTGAGAAACGGGGTTTGAAAGCCGAGGTCGTCACCGTCCACGACGACGACACCTCGACGCTCGACCAGGTCATCGAGCAGTACCCGACCGACGGGACCCTGGTTCCGGTGAATTCGACTGTGACCATCACGATCAATGTCGGTCCTGAACAATTCCAGATACCGGACGTGACCGGTGAAACCGAGGCTGACGCGCGTGCCCAGTTGGGCAAGACTTTCACTAACATTGTTTCTGCTGATGCCACGGAGGAAGCCGTCGGCACCGATGCGGGCACAGTGGTGAAAATGGATCCCGCCGGAGGTGGGATGGCCACCAAGGACCAGCAGATCACGCTGTACATCGCCACCGGCAATGTCACTCTCCCACCCGATTTGATCGGGATGTCGAGGGACGACGTGATCAGGCGGCTGGGCAGTCTGGGCCTCGAGGGAACGGTGACCTGGGTGTACCAGGATTCCACCACCGCCACCCCTGACACGGTGATCGCGATCGATCCGGCCACAGGCACCAAGGTGAGCAAGGACACCCCATTCACCATCACGGTGGCTCAGGCGCCCTACATTCCGCCCACGGAACCCCCGGCCTCCTCGACCGCCCCCACCGCGGCCGCCAGTTGAGTACGGCCGGGCCCGGTCCTCCGGGCCGGTTCCCGGGTCGGCTCACTCCCAGGCCGGTCCTCCCCCAGGCCGGTCCTCCCCCAGGCCGGTCCTCCCCCAGTTGGTACAACCCTAATTGTTTCGTACGGTCGAGGGTCGGCTTAAGTACGTTTTCGGTCGTCTGGAGCGTACATATCACGACCCTCGACGATAGAAATGAATGAATGTTGTGGGAGATGGAGTTGGACATGGGCCATAAAGAAGCGAAAACGGCGTAAACAGCGTATCCTTATTCGGTACGTACATGAGAAAGGCGGTGGGCACGTGCCCGAGTCAAGAATTCGTCCTGAAGCAGCTCAAAAGAAGAAACTGCGTCGGCTCGAGCAGGTAGCCGAAGTCCAACGCGACAAGGAACGCAAGGGAGCTCCCGGCGAACGCCGCTGGGTCGCGCCACTGTTCATCACGGTTTTGCTGCTCGGGGTGGCCTGGATCGTCGTGGCCAATGTGGCAGCCGGTTCGGTACCGTTCATGGCGTCCCTGGGTGCCGGAAACATCCTCATCGGCATCGGTTTGATCGCGTTGTCGTTCATCCTCATGATCTTCTGGAAGTAGCACGTCGAAGTCCATGTGGTCGAAAAGGAAGAGCGTCGATTACAGCCTTCAACGCCGACGGACTTTGGAGGACCTTCAAGGTGCTTTGCGTACCATGGTCAGCCATGAATCCCTCGACGCCGACCCCATGTTGATCCGCGCGGCCCTGCATCACGGCACGCTCACCGACCGGCGCTGTCCCGTACGAAATTGCGGCCGACTGCTGACGCTGAATTACGTTTTCGGGGACCAACTCGGACAGTACTCCGGGCGCATCAAGTCAGAAGAAGAGCTCGAGGAGATGGAGAACGAGTACGGGGAGTTCACGGTCTATGTTGTGGAGGTCTGCCCCGAATGCGGGTGGAATCACATCATCGAGTCGTACGTCTTGGGGGATGGGGTAGCTCGGAAGCCTCCACGGCGGGTCGCCACCGCGGAGGATATCTATGGTTGACCTGATTCCCCGTTCCCTCATCCAGACCCTCACCCGACGTCTGGGCGGACCCCTGGGCAGCCATGCCGGCCGGATATCGCGGACATGGGTGTACGGGCTCGCCACCCTGTCTTGGCTGTTCACCATGGTGAGGCAGATCCCCTGCGTCAAAGGCACCGATGACAGGTACGGATGGATGTGCTACTCCGATATCACATCCCTGTACTGGGATCGGAACCTGGGCACGGGCGCGATCCCGTACATCAGCGCCAGATGGGAATATCCGGTTCTCACAGGGTACTTCGTGACTTTCGCCAACTGGTTGTCCTCCCTTTTCGGCGCCCACCGGATCCCCGACGCCACCCCCGACCAGCTGTCGACCACCGCGCATATCTTCTTCGCCGTCAACGCCGTCCTGCTTTTCCTGTGCCTGATCTGGCTGGTCACCTCGATGATGAGGCTCGCTCCCCAAACTCCACAATTAGCTATGATTGTTGCAATTGCGCCCGCGATCTGGACGACAGGACTCATCAACTGGGACCTGTTGGTTGTCGCTCTGACCATGGCGGGGATGGTCTCATGGAAGGAGGACAGACCCGCCATGGCAGGGGTGTGGTGGGGGCTGGCTGTCGCGGCCAAGTTCTATCCCCTTGTCATCATCGGCGCCCTGTTCGTGGTGTGCGTGCGCACCGACGCCTTCTATCCGGTGGTGAAGCTGAGGGCTTGGGGAACGATGGTCGGTGTGGCGGCGCTGACGTGGATCGGGGTCAACCTGCCCATGATGTTCACCCATTTCACCGGATGGGAGTATTTCTACGTCTTCAATTCCGAAAGCCGCGGCGCGGATCTGGGGTCTCTCTGGTACGCCCTGAGCCTGTCCGGGGACAATGTCGCGAGCCCGTCGGTCTGGTCCCGGATCGTCATCATCGCGGGGTACGTCGTGGTGGCCGTGGTGATCTACATCGCCAAACGTCCCCCCAACCCCTTCCAAATCGCGTACCTCGCTGTGGCTGTCATGCTTGTCGGCAACCTGGTGTACTCGCCCCAATACGTCTTGTGGATTCTCCCCCTGATCGTGCTGGCCCGGCCCAAAGCGGTGGACCTGTGGGTCTTCACCCTCTCGGAGTTGTGGTATTTCATCTTCATTTGGCTCTTCCTCCGCGGCAACAATCTGACTTTGGGGATATCATCGGCTCAGTGGGTGTACATTTTCGCCATCTACATCCGTATCGCGGCCACGATGTTCGTGATGGCCCGTGTCATCCGGGACATGCTCAGCCCGAAGCCGGCGATGTACGAATCGGTTGCTCTGAGATAAGCCATGGGGTCTTTGTTCTCTCCCCGGCAGGCCCCTCGCCTGGCCGTACAGGGCTGGCTGGCTTCCCGCCTGGTTCTGATTGTCGTGGCGCTGGTGATCGTACGGATCCATGGCTGGACACTGACGGAAACATTGATGCGTTGGGACGTTGTCCATTTCGTGACGGTGGCCCAGCATGGGTACACCGAGCTGACCCAGACCGCGTTCTTCCCTGGATTATCCCTTGTCATGGCCCTCTTTTCTGTGATTGGGATCCCCCCGCTGGCCTCCGGGATGGTCATTTCGCTGGCGGGTTCCGGGATGGCCGCCTGGGCGTTGTACCGGCTGGCGGGACGAGGTGTGGGCGGCGCGGTCGCCGTACTGGCCTGGTCTTTTGCGCCCATGGCCGTCTTCACCTTCGTCCCATACACGGAATCCCCATTCTGCGCCCTGGCATTTTGGGCCTTCTACTTCGCCAAACGCGACCGATGGGGCATCGCGGCGGTACTCACGGGAGCGGCGTGCCTGTTCAGGGTCTCAGGATTGTTCCTGATCGGTGCTTTGGGTCTTGTCGCCCTGCTCGATCAGGTCCAACCGGTTTCTGCGGGGCGCGAATCGGGGACTCCGGATGTGAAATCCCCCGATTCACGCCCCGCCGGACCCGATTCACGCCCCGCAGAAACCGATTCGCGCCCCGCCGGACACGCCTCTTGGGCTCGCCGGGGTACACGTGTGGCGTGGCTGGGCATCCCCGCGGCGGTGCTCACGGCGTACGTGATCTATCTGAGGATCAGATTCGGATCGTGGACCGTGTGGTTCTCCGCCCAGGTCCAGGGCTGGGGACGTACGTTCGACTGGCCCTGGAACGCCTTCATCGAGACCCTGCGCGTGGCGAACATCATCGGGAACGGCGGCGAACCGGCGTACTACATGATTTTCCGCTGGGAGGCGGCGGGGTTCCTCATCGGGGTGGTGGTCGCCACGATGTGCTTCGTGAAGAAGAGGATCCCCGAGGGCGCATGGGTCCTGGTCCAGGTCCTGGCGATGTCATTCCAGTTCTGGCTCATCTCCCTGGCCCGGTCCATGCTGTTGTGGTTCCCCCTTTTCACGCTGATCGGCGATATCGGCGCCGGCGAGGTCCCGGCGAGGCTGAACCTGGCCCGCCGCATCGTCCTGGCGGGGTTGATCCTGGCGGAGTTCATCTCCATGGTCTGGTGGGCCACTCGTTTCTTCACCGGTGTTTGGGCTGGCTGACCACACCAGCGGGCGTCCTCTGGGAGATTCGATGTGCCGGGCGAGCAGGGCCAACGTCGCCACAGCCAGGGCTGACAAGGGAAAATCCAACCATTGTGCCTGAATGGACGTTGTCACGGGCAGGGTGAGGATCATCACAGCCAGCCAGAACGCCGGTGCTCTCCCGGATGAGGCGAGGGGTTGGGATCTGGTCTGCCACAGCCTCGACACGCACCACGCCAAAACCCCCACAAGGGCACAAATGATAGCGACCGTGATAGCGATCCCGTACTCAGCGGCGATTTCGACGAAAAGGAAGTACGGCCCGGCGTACCGGCTCTGGGACCCGGGCCAGCGGGCCGCCAATCCGCCGGGGCCCACGCCGAGGAACCAGGAGTTCTCCAGTATCCGCCACCCGGTGGCGATCACCGCCTGATGCATCTGTGAGGTCAGGGGAGGCTCGGCGCCCACATCGGCCCATCTCATCGGCATCTGGGAATGGAAGGCGAGATCTGTCACGGCGCCGATCACGGCGATCGCAGCGGCCAGGATCCAGCGGCGGGTCGCCAGCCAGACCAACAGGACGGCCAGGCAGCACCCGAAGGCCACGGAACGGTGAGTCGTCCATGTGACCCCCGTCGCAAGGACGGCCACCACCGGGTACGTCCAGTGCAGCCGGCGGTCTTTCTCCAGGGCGTACCCCACCGGCATGAGAAAGATTCCAGCCACCATCGATCCCGCGAGATAGGCCGGAGAGGGGAAAGGACCGTTCAACGCCGGCAGATGGGAGGTGGCCATCTGATAGCCAGAAATAGCGGCAAGGATAGCCACCGCGTACATCCACCCACGGATCATAGTCAGAACCGTTTCCTCCGACCGGTACAGCTGAACCAGGGCCAATGCCAATGCGATCCATGAAAACATGGCAACACTCTGCGACACACAATCGGCGGCAGGCGGACGGAAAACGATCGCTGCTATCGTACCGCTCACAATTAACCCGCCCGACAAGCCGAGGATTGCTTCTATCGTACGGGAGCGGTCGAAATACCGATTCCAGTCCCACAGCGCTATCGCGAACAAAACGATGGCAATAAGTTGAAACAGAGGAATCTTCCCCAGCAGCCACGTACCCAGAATCGCAAGCGACGGAAGAGCTATCAGAAGCCACCCAACCCAGCGTGGCATGGGCCTTTGATTCGCGTGATAGACCGGTTTCGTCAGGAAATGCGTCGTACGCCAAGAGTCCGAGGGACCCTCAGCACTCGGACTCACCGAACTACGACACATCATGACAGAAGTTTCCTCTTCATCACATTCTAGTCTAAGCTTGCTAACAGGAAGTGTTGGATATACACTTTCAGGCTGTGTCACAGGAAGAGTGAAACAGCCACCTAGTAGAACACGGAGAATATTGTGGAAAAAACCGACGAAAAGGTTGTCTTGACAGCCAGTGAGAAGAACCGCATCCGCGGCAAGGAAGCTCTCAAG
>JGI24699J35502_11133699_pt1 | contig 13813 bp, 14 predicted proteins | sample TergutMp193P4_FD_35502 | JGI IMG/M metagenome (IMG submission 35502) | reverse complement strand
AATAAATGTATACTTATAAATTTAAAATAATGATAATCAATTAAATAAATATAAATATTAAAACTTATCAGTAAATAATAATGACGTTTATTATATTTAGACGCCAAATAAACAAATCGGTTACGCTTGCTGCGGTTTTTTCACTCGGTATATTTTATCACGACAGAGGCCAAAAGTAGTAAATTCTTTTTCAGAAAAACGATTGGCGTAATCGATCGCTTCGGTTTCAAAACCGGCTTCGGTCAGCCGGTCCGCATAATCTTCGCCATATTCCCGTAAATGATCGCCTTGTCCGTAAGCTTTCAAGCGTTGCTCCCAAGTCGTGAGGGAGGAATCTTCGTCTGTTGTTTTTTTTCCGGGAACGACCGGCGAAAGCATAATGCCCCACCCTCCCGGACGCATCACGCGAAACATTTCCCGCATAGCCAAACGGTCGTTTTCCACATGTTCGAGAATATGGTTGCAGAAAATAATATCCACCTCGTTTTCGCCCAAAGGAATATGCTGAATATCCATTTTTACTTTGGCCAGCGGACTTTCCAAATCGGCTGTAAGATACTGATCGCCCAAATATTTTTCTAAATGGGGCATGAAACAAGGTTCGGGAGCGATGTGCAGCAACCGATATTTTTTTTCGAAAAAATCGGTTTCATTCGTAAGAAACAACCACATCAGTCGATGCCGTTCAAGCGATAGACAGTTTGGACACAATGCGTTGTCGCGTGAACAGGCGTGCCCGTAAGGCATAAAACGGCGAAAATGACGCCCGCAAACAGGACATTGTACTTTTTTTCCCGCATACATCAGGCAAAATAAGGGAATAAAGAAATGAACGATTCGATGTATGTACTTGCGCGGCACATGATTCAATACATAGCGTATCAGCGCTTTCATTAATTGGATTGAATATAGGATTAAAAAATATATATTTGCACAAAGATAATTAAAAATTGTTGATTCATCAATAAGAATTGAGGGGCAAACCTTGTTTTTGTTGTTAATTTTGTACCAAAAACTTTCAATTATCCATTAAATTTATTAACTTTGTTGCGAATATTACACACACATTATGAACTGCGATGGAAAAAGATAACAATGTAAAAGAAATTGTCAAGAAGATTTTTACGGAATATTTGAGTGAAAATAAATGTAGAAAAACACCAGAAAGATTTGCTATTTTGGATTTGATCTATAGCGATCATCGACATTTTGACATGGATACTCTTTATGAGGCAATGAACGAACGCAATTTTCGTGTGAGCAGAGCAACCCTCTACAATACCATGCAATTGCTTTTAGATTGTAAATTGGTTCTTAAACACCAATTCGGACAGAATATGGCATTTTATGAACGGGCGTACAACAATGAATTTCATCACCATCTGATTTGTACCCGTTGTAATAAAGTGCAGGAATACAAAGATTTGGAGTTGAAAAAAATTATTCAGAATAAAAAGATTAATCGTTTTACGCCGACGCATTACAGTCTTTACATTTATGGTATATGCAGTAGTTGCGCGCGCGGATTAAAGAAAACAAAAAAAGAAAGTCAATAGGAATTTTAATTAAGATAAATGAAGGTAGACGTTTTATTGGGATTGCAATGGGGAGATGAAGGAAAAGGGAAAATTGTAGATGTACTCGCTCCCAATTATGATATTGTAGCCCGTTTTCAGGGAGGCCCGAACGCAGGGCATACCCTGGAGTTTGAAGGACAGAAATATGTACTTCGTTCGATTCCATCCGGAGTTTTTCAAGACGGAAAAATCAATGTGATCGGCAACGGAGCGACCTTGGATCCGGCGCTGTTCAAAGCAGAAGTAGAAGCGCTGGAAGGGAGCGGACATTGTTTAACCGATCGGTTATATATTTCCAAAAAAGCTCATCTGATTCTTCCCACGCACCGTTTGCTGGATGCCGCTTACGAAGCACAAAAAGGCAACGAAAAAATAGGCACAACGGGAAAAGGAATCGGGCCTGCTTATACCGATAAAGTGAGCCGTAATGGTTTGCGAATCGGCGATTTGGATCATCAATTCGAAGAGAAATACCGAAATGCGGTCGCTCGTCACGAAACTTTATTGCGTCAAATGAACTTCGAATACGATTTAGCTTCGTTGGAAAAAGAATGGTTTGAAGGCATTGAGACGGTCAAACGATTTCAGAGGATCGACAGCGATCACTTCTTTCATAAAGCATTGGCCGAAAATAAAAAAATTTTGGCCGAAGGCGCTCAAGGGACTATGCTGGACATTGATTTCGGTTCTTATCCTTTTGTAACCTCTTCCAACACCATTTGCGCGGGCGCATGTACGGGTTTGGGAGTGCCTCCGTCGAAAATTGGGGAGGTATTCGGCGTGTTCAAGGCCTATTGTACGCGGGTAGGAAGCGGCCCTTTTCCTACAGAACTGTCGGACGCAACGGGACAACTCTTGCGCGATCGGGGACGGGAATACGGCTCCGTGACGGGCAGGCCCCGCAGATGCGGCTGGATCGATCTGGTGGCTTTGCGTTATGCCATTCAAATCGACGGCGTCACTCAATTGATGATGATGAAGTCCGACATATTGGACACATTCGACACCATCAAAGCGTGTGTGGCTTATGAGATAGAGGAACAGGAAATTGAAGATTTTCCTTTCGAAATCAACGAATCAGTAAAACCCATCTATGTAGAATTGGATGGATGGAAAACCGATATGACAAAAATGCAGAGCGAAGAGGAATTTCCCGAAGAGTTCAATGCCTATTTGTCATTTTTAGAAGAAAATTTGGGAATAAATATTAAAATCGTATCGGTGGGACCGGATCGGGAGCAAACCATTATCCGTTATAATAATTTATAAGATAGGAAGATATATATTAATGTTCAGAATAGTTTGGCTCGCTATTTGTTGAACAAAGAAAAAGAACTATTTTTAATTTAAAAAACAAAAAAGATGTATTGGATTTTATTAATAGGAATCGCATTAGCCAGTTGGCTTGTATCCAGTAATTTAAAGAGAAAAGAAAAAAAATATGCTCAAATTCCGTTAGAAAATGGAATGCGGGGAAAAGACGTGGCCGAGAAAATGTTGCACGACAATGGAATTTACGATGTAAAAGTAGTTCCGGCAAGCGGATTTCTTACCGATAATTATAATCCGGCCAATAAAACCATTTCGTTGAGCGAGAGTATATACCAAGAAAGTAATGTTTTTGCGGCTGCTGTGGCCGCTCACGAAACAGGACACGCTATTCAACATGCAGCGGCATACGCTCCATTGAAAATGCGTTCGGCGCTGGTGCCGGTCGTTAGTTTTTCTTCGCAATGGGTTACCTGGATTCTGCTGGGGGGAATATTCCTAATGGGTTCAGGCCTCAAAATAGGTTCTACTATATTGTTAGTAGGCATCGGTTTGTTTGCCATGACTACTCTTTTCAGTTTTATTACATTGCCTGTTGAAATCAATGCCAGTATGAGGGCGTTGACATGGTTAAATCAGTCCGGAATCACCAGCTCGCGCAACCATACGGCTGCGGAAGGCGCCTTGAAAGCGGCCGCTTATACCTATGTCGTAGCGGCTTTGGGTTCGTTGGCTACCTTGATTTACTATATTATGATCTTTTTGAATCGTAGATAGAGGTTGATGGGGAGAAAACGTGAAAGATAAAATACGGTTACGCATATTGGGAATCACTTTCAGCCAGGTGCAAACAGGCGCTTATGCTCTGATTCTGGCGGAAGAAGAAGGAAACCGGAGAATACCTATTATCATTGGAACTCCCGAGGCGCAGTCTATCGCTATATTTTTAGAAGGGTTAACTCCGCCGCGGCCTTTGACTCACGACCTTTTTGTTTCTTTTGCAAAATCCTTAAGCGTCGAATTGCAATACGTAAACATTTATAAATACGAAGAGGGCATTTTCTTCTCCGAATTGGTCTTTAAAAAGGGAAGGAAAATACTGCGCATAGATGCGCGTACGTCGGATGCAATTGCTTTGGCCATTCGCGTGAATGCTCCCATTTTCATGAACGAAACCATCATCGACGACGTAAGTTTTCTTATGGCGGCGGATGACGGAGGAGAGGAGGAAATGGAACCCTTTGAAAATCAACAAAACTCTTTTGAATCCATGAGTTCCGAAGAACTTCAGAACTTATTGGAAGAAGCCGTATTGAACGAGGATTATGAAAAGGCCTCTCATTTACGCGATTTGATTAAGAAAAAAGCAAATTAGATTCTATACCAAATTAATTTTCTTTCTTCCGTATTTTGTGTCCGTATTTTCTGTAAGCCAGATAAGCTACGACTCCTAATACGATGAAAGCCCAGAATTTGGTAATGAAAATCACGAGGTCGGCCAACAGATTCCAGCCCCAGCGGAGGGATTCCAAAAATTGGCGACCCCAGCTTGGTTGATAAGCGGTACTATTTTTTTCATTGAAGACCAGTTCACGTTTGACGCTTTGTTTCTGATAGATAGACAACGAGACGGTACTGAAACTGATTTGATCGGATAGCGCTAAATTTGCAATTTTTGCATTGTCGGCTTGTTCCTGCTTGTTCAGGAGAAGTTCTTCAGCCGATGCCGTTTCGTTCAATCGGCGGCCCTGGCGATCGATCGCATTAGCCAGGCGTTCTTCATTTTTAGCAAGCCGTTTTTGCGATAAACTGTTCGCTAAGATTTGCAAAGCCACGTCTTGCGCTTGGATAATCCGGTAATCCAGAAAATCAATATTTCGCGCAATTTCTTTCAGCGCGGTATCTAATCTTATATTAGGCACTCTCAATGTGAGAGAATTAACGACCGTATAATAAGTGCTGATCAATGACGAATCGGCGCTAATGTTAACCGTATTCACTCGATCTACTTCACTGGTCAAATTCGTATAAGTAACAAATCCTCCTTGTTTGTTGGTTATATCCTCGATATCGTACGTAGATTGAACGACATCTTTGACTTTAAACTTCAAATTTGCCGTCCGGATAAACTGGTGCGTGGTATCCTGCGGGTTTTCTACGGCCGCCGAAGATGATACGTAATCGCTTGGCGAAGCGGCGGCCTTTTCTTCCGCCATCATCACCTCAGACGCCTCCGGCCTCGGTCCGCTCGATTTTGAACAACTTCCGAACGCTATTCCCACTAAAATTAAAGTGAAAAATTTCTTGCTTTTCATTTTGGACTGTTTTATATTTTTGTTGACTTTATTTATTCATTTTATTCTTTCTCTGGTATTTTTCCCGCCAGAAAATTGTTTATTCCGGGACATGAAAAGTCTTTGAATGTTTGGGTATTTTTGAATGTCGAATTAAAAGCGAGCGCATATTCTCTGGCCGCATTCTTTTCTTTCGCATACGTGTTGGAATAAAAATACTTCAGAAAATTGCATTTATATAACATCAATGTAGCAAAAGCTTTTTCTTCTTGGGTCGCATCCGATTCCAATGCTTTTTTATAATAGCTTGCAGCCCTGTCGCAGGTATAGTAATTTTTTATTTCCCAGTCGGAAGCGCAATTCGGTTTATCAAAATCGACATCCAAAATGCTTTGCGAGTAGCTGGTCATCATCCATGAATTTCCCCAATAAGAACAATTAAAAAAAGCATTTCCCAACTTCAAATAATTTGCGGCTTGCAGATTTTTATCCTTCTTCGCTCCCTCTTCCAAATCAAGCAAAGTTTTCACAAAATCGGTTTTATTAAAGCGATAGGTGAAATCTCGTTTTTTCTTTAATCCTTTTGGAAAAAACGGGTCTTCATTCAAATAAGTTGCAAATTCGTATGTTTTCTCCCAGAAATCCTGAGGCATGGATGCAAAAGTTTCGTATGCCGTTTTCAAATCATTTTTCCGAAAGGCAAGAGTTCCTTTCAAATCTTTGTAGGCGTCGATGCTTCCTATCGGTTGGTCGCATAAAAACAGCTCAAATTTACTCTTTTTATTATTCGACAGCAATGCGATCAATTGATCGATATCCGCAACAGATGCATTCATATCAAATTGCTGGATGACTTGATAATAATAATCTTGATAATATCTGTAATAATAATATTCTTCTGGAAATGTTCGGTAATACTCTGATTTCATTTGCAACAAATCGGCAGTAACGATATCGTTTTTTTTCAGATACTCTTTCGATAATTTAAGCGTTAACGAATAAAGCATCTTGTTGTTATCGAAATTTTCGACGGAAAGATTTTGCAAAGCGGCAATGTGTTGAACAAAATAGTCTTTGAATGCCGGCTTGGATATATTTTGCGTATGAATGGCCAACCAAACGTTTTCTAATTTTTTTTGCAACAAAATACCCGGCGCCGCCTTTTTGGGAATGGATGAAAGATACTTTTGTGCCTCGGAATCGTTTTCCTGCATCAACGAAAGATGCGCCAATGCCATCGAATAGAAATCCTTTTTATCCTGCTGTGCATTTTCCCTTAAGACTGTTACGAAATTTTTCAAACTATCCAAATACTGCAAATCGGTTCTTAAATTTTCCATTGTTTGCTCATTGGATTCCGCCGTTTGCTCATAGCAATGATCCGCACCGTAATTCGATACATAATATTCCGGAGTAAATATCCAATCTTCCAACTTGTTGATTTCTCTCATAATCAAAAACGGGAGATATGCCGACTCTGCATCCAAATTGTAAATGACTTTTAAACTATCTAATGCTTTTCCCGGATAATTAATCATTTGCATGACATACATCACTCCTTGCAAATGAGCGTCGATGTCGAAAGGAATATCTTCTTCTCCATTAAATAGCTGAATACAACGAAATTTCTTTTCATCGCAACGATCAAAAACTAAAGCGTACAGTTGATTGGCTTCTTGCTTTTGACCCAGTACATCAATACTTATGGCTTTAAATAAGAGCGACCAAACGTTCATTAAACTACTTTCGGGCTTTAATTCTTTGAAATACGTATCGTACGTTTGTTCTACATCAGCATATTTTTTCAACTGATAACCCAAACGGCAAACCTGGTAAGCATAACGTTCTTTCAAAAAAGTATTTTTTGCGTTCGTTAAATATTTGGAAGCCTCCAAATAATAGTTTCTTTTCTGAGCGGTATAAGATGTTTCATCGGCCTCGCCGTAAATAGAATCCCAACTTTCAAAACGGCCTCCCGAAATAGACCGTTCCGTTGATTCCACTTTTTTGGCCAACAACAAATAATCCATACAATTTTTATTGGAGGGAATGCTCAATTGTTCCACAAATGTATTTTTCGGATAAAGCGTTTTTAATTGGCCGTTGTTATACGCTTCGATAAATTCATTCGGTTCCGTCTTATAAAGGATCACATAGATATCATCCCAAGAAACAGATTTTCCGAGTTGATTTTGCCATTCCACGCAATTCCTGAAACGGTCGTTTTGTTGCGGATCCGGCTCGTCTGTATAATACTCGTTCGGCGTATAATAAAACATTTGCAACGCTTTCATTTCCGGCAATTGCGCTCTGAACATCATCATTCGAATTTCCTCGGGAAGTTCGATATATCCGCAGGCTTTTGCTTCAAATCCATACGAACCGTACAACAACTTACTTAGAAAAAGAAGTATAAATATTTTTGATTTCATCTGTTCCATAATTTTTAATATAAGATTCGTTCCAAGCAAAAAAAGTCATGCGAAAATCGGAATCAAGATCAATCTCCGATTTCAAATATTGGATCATATTTTCCAACTCGTTCTTTGTAACCATTTCCACTCTTATCTCATCGCCTTTTCGCGCAAAAAAATTACCGATTACTTTATCCGTAATTAATTGATATCGATTTTCGCCTATCGATTCGTAGTCCAGTATGTTGTTTTCGAAATCGGCTTTGGCGACCTCGCCCAAGAGGCCGATGAAACGTCCGTTCCGAAAAAGAATAGCCCAATTAAAAATCGGAAGCGCCAAATCCAGTTTCAACGGATATTTATCTCCCGACACATACTTTTTTAGTTCGGACAAAGAAGCTATCGAATTTTCAACCGTATAATCATTAGCTGTTTGCATATTGTAACACATCAACAAACAGCGTTTTACGGGAGGAATGCCGGCTATATCGCGTTGTTTGTATTGCCACAACCGCAAGGTAGCCGTAATTTCTTTTTCATGAAAATCATTTTTCAATTGCTTTAGAAAATAAAAGAAATTTTCGGATGTTTTCCCCGTCCAATCGCAATCAATCAAAATATCGGAATAGCTTTTTTCAGAAACAGACTGGCTCACATCGAGAATCCGTTTTTTGATGCGTACGCTTAGAGAATCCAAATCCGATCGGCTGCTTTTTTCGAACACTCGATTGGATATAAATACGCAAGGCGTAAAATGAACGCAAGGCAATGTGTCCCAATAGTTGATTGTCCCAACAGGCATAGCCATTTGTTCGTTATAGTTCCAATCTACGTCAAAATAACGAACATACAAATGATTGGCTCCTGTCTCCTTCCACATTTCCCGCTCGGCCGAAGAAAAAGTAAAAGTAGTTTTCCAGTAACAAAAAGAATTTTCATTTCCGCGCCGCGTTTTGTTACACGAAACTAAAAACAGCGCGGAAATCAATAGAATACAAATTTTTCCCCGATAATTCATGGATTCAGACTTCATTCATTGATATATGTTTATTTTTTTAACTCAAATCGGCGTATTTAAGAATGCGCTGATTTGAATTTACAAATGTAAAAAAAAATACGAAATAGATAAAATAATGAATCATATTTCGCACCTTTTATATTCAACCATTCAATGCAATTTGACTGCGAATTTACATAGATATAACGATCTCACCGAATGTCTTACAAGAAAATTTTTCCAGTTCAAAATAAAAGCCCTATCTTTGCAATATGTACAGATAAAATATTATTAAGGCAATATGCTAAAAATAAAAGATTTACACGCTTCAATCAATGGAAAAGAAATATTGAGAGGCTTGAATTTGGAGATTCAGGCGGGTGAAGTACATGCAATTATGGGGCCGAATGGTTCGGGCAAAAGTACGTTATCAGCTGTTTTGGTGGGAAATCCCGCTTTTGAAGTAACCAAAGGTGAAATCATTTTCAAAGGACAAAACTTGCTGGAGTTATCTCCCGAAGAACGTTCTTGTTTGGGAATATTCTTGAGTTTTCAGTATCCGGTGGAAATTCCCGGCGTAAGTATGGTGAATTTTATGCGTACAGCCGTCAACGAACATCGCAAACGCAAAGGGGAAACGCCGTTGAGCGCTGGCGAATTTCTCAAAATGATGCGCGAAAAACAATCCGTCGTCGAATTGGATAAAAATTTAGTTAATCGTTCTGTGAACGAAGGATTTTCGGGAGGAGAGAAGAAACGCAACGAAATTTTCCAAATGGCTATGCTCGAACCCGATTTGGCTATTCTCGACGAAACCGATAGCGGTTTGGATATCGATGCGCTGCGTATAGTGGCCCATGGAGTCAATCAATTGAAAAGACCTGATAATGCAACGATTGTTATTACTCATTATCAGCGGTTATTGGATTATGTCAAACCCGACTTCGTCCACGTTTTGTATAATGGACAGATTATCAAAACAGGCTATTCGGAGCTGGCGCTTGAATTGGAAGAAAAAGGATACGATTGGTTAAAATGAAGCAATACATTGATTTTTTCATTTCCGAGCGGCAAAAGATTGACGAATCTTGCCCTCTTCTGTTGAATTCTTTTCGCGAGACAGCTTTTGAAACGTTTCGGCAAATGGGTTTTCCGGCATATCAATCGGAAGATTATCCCTATACAAATGTTGCCGGTTTATTGAAAGACGATTTGGGTTTTTATCTGAATCTTTTGAAGCCCGGAATCAATCCGCATAAGGTATTTTATTGCAATGTCCCGAATCTGAATGCCTACAAATATTTCGTTGTCAACGGTCATTTTTTTCAAGAAGCGGAAAAAAATTTGCCTGCAGGCGTTTATTTAGGAAGCCTCAACGTTTTTGCCGAACGGCATCCCGATTTGTTTTTGCGCTATTACAATCAACAAGCGTCTCAAAACGGCGATGGTTTGACCGCTTTCAATACCTTGTTCGTTCAGGACGGATTTGTATTGTATATTCCTGAAAATGTAGTTCTTGAAAAAGCCGTTCAATTAACGAACATTTCCAGAGGGAATGTCGATTCGTTGATTAACCGGCGCGTACTCGTTATTCTGGAACGAGGCGCTCAAGCGAAATTGCTGGTTTGCGATCATACAAGCGAAGACAAAGCAATGTCGGCTGCTACACAGGTAACTGAAATTTATGCGGGTGAAAATACTTCTTTCGATTATTCTGAATTGGAAGAAAGCAATGAAAAAACGGTTCGGCTGGCAAGCAATTTTGTCAGGCAAGCGGCATCTTCATCGGTTACTATCAACAATATTACGCTAAGCAACGGTTTTACCCGCAATAATTACCAAATTGATTTAACCGGGAAACAAGCGGAAATCTGTCTTCACGGTTTGGCCATTGCCGATGCGCAACAAACCGTTGATAATTTTACAATTATTAATCATCAAACCAGCAATTGCCATAGCAACGAATTGTTTAAATATCTGTTGGACGATGAAGCCACCGGCGTTTTCAACGGAAAGATCGTCGTGCTGCCGGATGCACAAAAAACAGAGGCTTATCAAAGCAATCGCAATTTGCTGGGTAATCGCCGCTGCCGGATGTATTCCCGACCCAAATTGGAGATTAATGCCGACGACGTAAAATGTTCGCATGGGATGACTACCGGACAATTGGATGAAGCGGCCTTGTTTTATATGCGTTCGCGTGGAATCCCAAAAGAAGAAGCCATTTTAATGCTGAAATTTGCATTCGCCAGCGATGCACTGAAAGGAATTCGTTTGGAAGGATTGAAAGACCGGTTAACGCTATTAATAGAAAAACGATTGAGAGGCGAATTAGTAAAATGTCAAGGATGTTTTTAGATACAGAAACTATACGCGCTGATTTTCCGATTCTTTCGCAGAAAGTTTATGGAAAGCCCTTGGTGTATTTCGATAACGCGGCGACTACGCAAAAACCGTTGAGCGTTATCCGGAAAATTGAGGAAGTTTATTCCACTATCAATGCAAACATTCACAGAGGGGTTCATCGTTTGAGTCAATTGGCGACCGAATCGCACGAAGAAGCGCGAAAAACGGTGCAACGCTACATCCATGCGTCCTCTTCCAATGAAATTATTTTCACTCGCGGAACAACAGAATCCATTAATCTGATAGCAAGCAGTTTTTGCCGGTCGCAATGCAAGGCGGGAGACGAAATCATCATTACGGAAATGGAACACCATGCAAATATTGTCCCTTGGCAAATTCAACAGGACATTACGGGCATTGCGTTCAAAGTTGTTCCGATTACCGAAACGGGAGAAATCCGCTTGGAAGACCTGGAAAAATTAATTTCTCCCAAAACCAAGCTTATTGCTTTGACTCATGCATCCAATGTATTGGGTACCATTAATCCCATAGCGGATGTTGTTCGGCTGGCGCATTCGCAGGATGTTCCGGTTCTGATAGACGCAGCCCAGTCGGTACAACACATTCCGATAGACGTTCAAGCTTTGGATTGTGATTTTTTAGTCTTTTCCTCTCATAAAATGTACGGACCGACGGGAGTCGGCATATTATACGGTAAAGAGAATCGACTGGAACAATTGCCCCCGTATCAAGGCGGCGGAGAAATGATTGCAAACGTAACGTTTGAAAAAACGACTTACAACGAATTGCCTTTTAAATTCGAAGCGGGGACGCCCGATTATGTAGGTTCGACGGCTTTGGGCGAAGCCATCCGTTACATCGAAAAAATAGGTTTGGAAAATATTTACTTTCAGGAAGAAAAACTTCTCCAATATGCAACGGAAAGATTATTGCAAATCGATGGCTTACGGATTTTTGGAACATCAAAGCAAAAAGGTCCTGTTATTTCGTTTTTGGTGAAAGGAATTCATCCGTATGATATGGGAATGTTGCTCGACCATTTAGGGATTGCTGTCCGCACGGGACATCATTGTGCCCAGCCCTTGATGAATGTCTTGGGAATCGAAAGCGCTGTACGGGCTTCATTCGCATTTTACAATACGGAAGCCGAAATCGACATTCTGATTGCCGGAATTGAAAGGATCGTAAAAATGTTTTAAATTGATATATGGGATGCACCTATTCTTGGCTTAGCTATCAACTCCATCAGAAAGCGTTTGGCGATTGCATCCGATTCTAACAAATGCGGTTTAATTGCAAATAAAAACGAGAAAAAGGTTAACAATATAAATTTTATTCCATGTGGAAGCTCGTCCTAATGAAATTGAAAATGAAATACTTGATGAAATTAGAAACCAGAGAAATCAGTAATAATTATGAATCGTATAATTGCAATACCAATAATTATATTGTTGATTGGCATTCCAAGCAAATGCAAATCAACAACAATTCCATTGGATAGCATTAAATCCTGTTTAGTTCTCTTTTTAAAAGAAAAACATCCGGGTCAACTTTTAGATTATACTACTGATGATTTACCCAATTTTTTGATTTTTGATAGAAGAAAACAAGAAGCTATCGAAAATGGGAAAGATGGCATTTTCGTTTTTAGTAGTACGTTATCATCTGGATACCGCGTACATTATTTATTGGTAGAACCAGACAGTTTTCAAATTCTAAATATGATTGAGCCTATTGACACAAATGTATTAAAATTAGTTCAGTTTTTTGAACGGAATAAAGAGTATTGCAGAGATGACATTTTATTTTATATTCAAGATTTAATACTTACTTATCAAGAGAATGAAAAGTATATTAAAAGTTTTAATGGTATTATTCGTTAATAAATAAAATTCTGTTTATCGCAGTATATGAAAAAACTATTGGTTTCATTGTCGGTTTTAACTGTTTCGATCGGTCTTTTTGCACAAACGGCAGACAAAAGCCCGTTTGAGAAGTATGGCTATAAAAAACAAATCATGTATACTTCGTCGAAAGGCGAATTTGAGGAATTTCACGACGAGGAGGATATTGTTGAGATCGGCTCTGTTTTGTTTGATACAAAAACCGATCAATCTGAGGGTACCATAAAAGAAAATAATAAAAATGGTTCAGAATCAAAGTACAAAGGTTTGTCTCTCGAACAAGCTATTGGCGGAGGGATTGGGCACGAAGGAGTACATGCTACTGATAAGGTAGAAATCAATAAGGATTTGAAAGCAGAGATAGAGGGAAAAACTCGTGCAGATGTAGAAATTAAACCTAATCAAGTTGAGCAAACAATAATTGATCAATATAAAAGGTGAGTTCTATGAAAGGTTGGTTATTTGGTTTTGTTATATTATTATTATTGGCGTAAGTTGCTCCTATTCACAGAGCAAAAAAGACAACCCATTCCAAATGGTCTCAGTTCCCGATAGTATTGTAAATAAATTAGAAGAAGCATACAATGTAAAAAACGTAAATGCAGTGAAAAATGTCTTTAATCTTGTAAATAGAAAGAACTTTATTTTTGGAAATGGTATTTATTCATTTCAAGGACAAGGACCGCATTTTCCAAGGCGAATATTTATATTTAATGAAGGTTTGCTTTTTATATTTGAAAATGAAGGAGCTTATAATCCTAAAGGCGTACTTGAAGAATTTGTACAAAATATAGATATGTTAGGCCTTACAAATGAACAAGTAGTCAAATATTCAAAGGCAATTAGCAATTATTTGGAACAAGAAGAAGGAGTCTCTTATGGCGCCGAAATAAAATATGAACAATAAAATTACGAATAGAGAATGAAAAAATGTCTTGCTTTTATTTTTCTTTGCTGGCTTGTTTCAAATGTAAATGCCCAAGCGCCGGAA
>JGI24699J35502_11133700_pt1 | contig 13820 bp, 10 predicted proteins | sample TergutMp193P4_FD_35502 | JGI IMG/M metagenome (IMG submission 35502) | reverse complement strand
TCACTCCGCCGGTGTATTGCGTTTGGGCGCGTTGAAAATCCTCCGTCGCTTTTACATTAGCAATTTCCAATACTTTAATACCTGTCAAATCCGATTCGTATTTAGCTTCTGCCTGTAATTTCGATGCTTCTGTCTGTAATTTCGATGCAATAATTTGTTGTTTTTGAGCCAGTAAATCCACACTATCCAATTCGGCGACCAATTGACCGATTTTAACAGAATCGCCTTCATCCACATACAATTTAGTGATTCGTCCTAAAATCTTAGCGCTTACCGATATATCGTCCGATGTTACATACGCGTCGTCTGTTCTCAAATAACTTGAATAATTTAAATACCATAGAGTTCCTCCTACAATTATCACAATTGCCACGATAGTAAGAAGAAGATACATCCTCCAATTTGTCTTAGTCTCTTTCATTAGTTTTTTGTCTTAAACGATTCTAATTTTCTATTATTTTTTATCAATTTTCAATATTTGAGCGGCAAAATTAGTTTAAAAAAACGATATATAGCATAAATCTAATAAAAAAATATTGCAGTTGGTGTTTTAGACGATAACTTTGACAATTTTTTGATACGGAGGTTACCGTATCTTTGTTTATAGACAATACCCAGCCGGTATCCCGAACGCCATTGTATTGAGCGTCATCTCAATTAACTTCTTTCTTACACGCTTTGTAGCGGTAATCCAATCGAAAATATCGCTTATACGCTTTACAATGCGTTTGGTGCCATTTACGCCCTTGCCGTTTTTCCGCAAATTCGTCCCTTAACAACGCGGACACTGAATCTCTTGATGATGTACCATAATTTTTGAGGCACAAAGATAATCATTACAGCCGATTTATGACACTACCGAAATTATCACCGAATTTGATTCTTCTGTCTTCATACTGTATTTTCAATGTGTATCGGATTTAGAATAATAAGTTGACGGAGTAGGTGCGTTAGTTAATACAGTAATACCATTATTTGTAGTCTTAAATATTCTCCATCCGATTCGAGGATCCGCATCTAAGCAAAGGATAATCGGTTTGTTGTTGTCTTTTTCCACCAAAAACATTATTCCCGGTTCTATTTCCAGCAATTTATCTGTTGAGACAGGTTGCTCAAAAAATTGTTCATTAAATTTTTTATTTCCGGTTTCTGTCCACAAATCTATCCGATATTCATCTGTTTCTCCGTCATTTCTGCGCAAAGTGCTTGAAAAGTATATGACAAAATCGGTTTGTTTGTGGAAATTTAAGGCAATATTATCTACTTTTTCACCATCAATATAGATTTTGCATTTTTTGTCTTTAATCCATAAATCATACAACCATTGAGGTGGTGGATAAGCCTTGTTAACAGCGCGTGGCGGCTCAAGAAAACTTATCATCTGTTCTTTTTGTTGGTTTTCGGTCATTTGAACATAAATAAGATACAATCTGCTCCAATCCGCTACAGATAAATAGTCTGATTTCCAATAAAATTTGTCACTTTCACCAAGTTTTCCTGTTGAAGACTTTTCTAAATATTTGTTTATTATTTCTTGATATTTAGTCAACAGTTCTTGGGAAACACCCTTTCCTCGGGTTATCATACAGTCTTCGTCCGTAATCACATTTACAATATTTCCCTTTTTATCAATAATATACGAAAAAGTGTCAACTTTTTCCGATTGATTAGAGTTTGTGTCGGCAATTGCCTCTTCATTTTTACCTTTTAGACTATATCGTTCTTTGGCTTTCGGAAACCACATGTCGTCAATGGTCAAACCGCACTCCTCTACCATACGAAGCGAGTATGCAAGTCGGTCTAATTCTCTGACACCGTTATTGTTGGTTCCCAATGTAAACTTGACGCCGGCAGCCTTTGCCGCTTTAATAATTCTTGCGGATGGAACTTTTGAGACTGCGTTAATTTCCATGGCAATGTTATTATCCTTCAACGCCTTTACGAGTTGTGTAACACGCGCATCAGTCCAGTACTTGTCGTAATCTTTCATCATTGATGTAGAAAGCCGGGTGGGACTTGCCAAAAAATCTATCGGCTCCTCGTTGATGATCTTAAGCGTGCGTTCCATTATCATATCCATATATTCTTGCGAGGGAATGTCAATGATGACCTCCGGATCAATCCAAAGATGAGTGCGACGCCCCTTGTGGTCATTGAAAGTCAAGGCATCGGTAAAGACATAGTCGAACATCTCGCGCGACTCCTTTGAAAAAGTCTTAACCCATTCACGACCTTCACCCTGCATGGCGTAAAATAGTTGCGGCAATGTGAAAGCGTTTTTAAAAAGCGCTTTTACCTGTTCGTCGTTTGCTGTTTGGAAACCGATACCGCAATTGGATGCAATGCCGTACTCAAATCCGTCGGTAAGCGATTTTTCAATCGCCGTCTCCAGCCCTAACATCACGGGCCAATGCACATGATAGTCAATCACAGGAAAATCCCGTTGCTGCAAACGGATCAGAGCATCGTCCCGTTCGTCGAAAGGTTCCTCCATCGGGATAGTTCGGCAGGTTATCGGACAGAGGTATGATGTTAGCGCTTGCCACGTTGAGCATTCCGCTTTCGACGCGGAAGCCTATCAGTCCGCTCGACAGTAACTGTTTCGCATGGGCTGTCGTGCGGAAGGGAGCGGCAGGTTCAAGGTAATCAACAACTCTAAAGCTGTCAATCCATACGACGATGCGCTTCCCTTCAATCTTGACCTCGAGGTCGAACGAAGCCGGGACAGGCTTGTAAAGATTACGGACCGATGCGAGCGAACCGCTACGGCGATAGTCATCCGTCGGATTTCCAATAAAGATTGAATATCCCTTCGACAGCGTTGAATCCGAGTGAAACCAAAGACTCGCTTTGGCCCCATCAGAGTGAGTAATACAGGCTTTAAAGTCGAAATTTTTGAAGTTCCCGCTGTTAATATTTCCGTCGTAGATAGCCGATTGCCCGGCTTGAAGCTCCAACGTGGAAGAGTTGATGATGTTTTCGCCAATCTTCCACTGATTATGGTTGCCTGTACAACTCGCCGTCAACAACAGGAACACTATTACTACAAAAAAGAGCGCTAAAAAAATTCCTCTATTCATTTTTATTTCCGTCGTTTTTTGAAATGGTCTCCAGCTCTATTACGCTTTCTAAATTATGGTACTGTTCCATAACTATTAGTTTTTTAATTTTAAAATGAGATTAAACAGCGTCTCTACTCAATCTTAGTTTTACGGATCGGCAATTTTTGTTTCGATATTTTCAATCTTATACCGTGTTTTCCGTATTTTTATTTCTATTTATGAAAAATATATAAGTTTCACTATTAATATTCTGTGATCTGAGATATTTCGACAAAGATAAATACTAAAAATGAAATACAAAAGTGAAGAAACAAATAATTACAAAGAAAATGAAAAGAATTTCAATTTTTTAAAGTTGGCGGAATATTGAATGCGGAGCGGGTTTGATGCTGCAAATTCTACTTAATCACCATGATTTTAGTTACTACTCCTTGATTCCCTTCCGGAGAGGAAGCAAAGACGAGGTACATGCCGGCTTTGACAACGGTTCCGAAGCGGTCGGCGCAATTCCATAAGTATTGTCCGCCCATGGATATTCCCTGTTGGATTAAATTACCGGCTAAATCGGTAATTTTTACGGTGGAATTTTGCATGAGACCGGTAATGACAACTTGATTGCTGTTTGCCGGTTTGACCGGATTCGGGAAAGCATATACGTTGGAATATTCGGGTTCCGGTTCTATCGCTTCGCTTTGATAGGAGCATAAACCTTTATCCGTTCCGATAAATACCTCTCCCGTTTGACCATTGATCGCTATGGAATTAACGGTATTGGATAATATGAAACTGTTGTCTGTGGTGAAATTTGTGACGTGAACTTCGGAACCGGCGGATTGATCCACGACAAAAACACCGGAGCCGAGACTTCCCATCCATTTGCGATTTCCGCCGTCAACGGCAATGGAGGTAATCCTTATCCCCTCAAGAGGACGATAACCGCTATCGTATTGATCGGAAGAGATAATCCGATTACAAACGCCTCGTCGGACTTCATCCGCCGACGCGAAATAAATCGGACCGTCATCGGTTCCCACCCAAATAAGTCCGTTCTTATCTTCCGCCATCGCGAGATAGACGGTAGCTGTAACGTCGCTCCCTTGTTGATCGAAAAAATGGCCGGAATATACGACTTGATCATCGGAAGCGTCACCGATGGTGCCATTCTCATCGAGTACCATTATTCCCGCTCTGGCTCCCCGGAAAAAATTGAACCATTTTTGATTGGTGCGGCTGATCAAAATTCGATCCGGATCGGAAGAAACCAACGGAGCATAATTATCAAAAGTCTTCCATTCTTTTTGATTGAAAAAGACCGACAGACCTCCGCCTTGAACGCCTCCGTTCACCATGTATAAATTATTGTTTGCATCAAAAATCAACCCGTCAACACGTATATAGCGATTTCGGTAATCACTGTTAGGAAGAGCCGATAGTAAAGTGCTGTTGTTAAGTGCATAAAGGTTTTCAAATTCATTGTTTCGAAATTCATACAACCCTTCTCCCCAACTGGCGACATAATAATGCATCGGATCCGACGGATCAACGGCAACCGACACAAAATCAAGGCAAGGCAATCCGGTTTTTGCGGCAATTGCGTTTTCATCGAAATTATACCATTTTCCGTCTTCATAGACCATTAAAGTTCCCGGAATATTAAGCCGATCGGAGGCTTTCCCTCCTCCGATTACCAATAATTTATTCGCCGTGAAGGTCATATAAAAATTCAGATTTCTTTTGGGCGAATCGGCTTTTATTTCGGATGCGGTCAGTTTGTAGTCGGAAGAATCGAGCGATTTAGTAAATCCGGTTAATCCGGCTTCACCGGAAGCCAGCCAATATTGATTCTTTGAATTTCTGCAATCAATGGAATAAGCCGAAAGCGGAATACGGGTGTAATTCGTAAAATCGGAATAAAAATACGCATCGGTAGCGGTCAATACCACCAATTGGTCGTTAATCACTTTAATATATCTTACGCCGTCTAAACCGAACGAGGAAACCTCTCCATTCGAAGCCAAATAATAAAGCTGGTTCCATGAAGTAAAAACCAATTGATCTTGAAAGAACAATAATTGAGTAATTTCCTGAAGCGTTTCGGTTGTACTATCGGCCGGTTTCCAATTTTCTCTATCCAATAAGTTCGTGGTTATGAGCGCTCTTTTCACGCCTTCCGAAGTAGCGGCATACAAGTAATCGCCTTTTTGACACACCGACCGGACAGCGCCGTCGAAACGATACGTGTCTTTTATTTCTTTCCTTTTCACGTCAATAACCGATATTCCGTAAGCCGTCGAAAGATAAGCATAATCGCCTATTATTTCTAAGTTATATACGGTTTTATTCTGAATAAACGAATAATCTTTGATTGAAGAAATATTATATACATCGTTTTCTCCAAAAAAAATATCAATATTGGCATTGGTATAGACCAAAACCAGAGCATTCGCCCCCGGATGATAGGCCATTTGTTGAATATTCGTATCATGCAGTCCGTTTTGATTCGAATATGTTTTTATTTCTCCGTCCTCCGGATTATAAGAAAGAAGCGATCCGTCATAAACCCCGAATACCAAATTCGGAGTTTCAGTCACAATTGTCGCTTGATTATAAGCTAAATACGTTTTCCAACTCCCAACTTTTTGCGCCGATATGTTTCCTATGAGGAACAATCCGAAGCAAAGCAACGCTATTTTATATTTCTTGTTTCGCATCAATCAATTGTTTTAATTTTTTAATTGCTTCAGCCCGATGACTGATTGTATTTTTTACATCGGCTCCCAATTCGGCAAAAGTATTCGTATAACCCCGTGGAACAAAAATCGGGTCGTAACCGAAACCGCCTCCTCCTCTTGCTTCCTCAATAATCGTTCCTTCGATGATTCCTTCCAGCAAATACTCTTTTTCACCGATAATTAAGGCAATAACCGTACGGAAACGCGCCGAGCGATCGGTTTGGTTTTGCAATTCATAAAGCACTTTACGCATATTGGCTTTCGCATCTTTTGCTTCTCCCGCGTAGCGAGCCGAATAAACGCCGGGAGCATTGTGAAGCGCCGATATTTCCAATCCCGTATCGTCGGCAAAACAGTCGCAACCGTATTTTTGTTTCACATGCCGCGCTTTTAGCAACGCATTGCCTTCGAGCGTGTCGGCGGTTTCGGGAATATCATCGAAACAACCGATGTCTTTAAGAGATAATACACGAAAAGAATCGCCTGCAATTTCTCGGACTTCCGATAATTTATGCTCATTATTTGTAGCAAAAACCAAGTTTTGTTCCATAATAATATTTAAACGTATTTTATATGTAAAAATTATATTAATTTTGCCCTAATAATAAAACAATCATGCAGACAAGAAATTTATTTTCCGAACGGACGGAACTTTTGCAAACAGGTATAGTATGGGCGGTTTATTTTTTTGTTAACGTGATATTTTGTATCAAGTACAATCCTTTCGAGGCAATTAAACCACTGTATTTACTTATTTTCTATCCGCTCATAGTCATAGGAATATACAAAATTACAACTTATATTCGTATTCAACAAAAAAATTACTTTTTCCTGTTTTTAGCTTTTGCTGTTTTAGTTTTTGCGCTGTTTTTATGGCATTATATCAATCATTGGTCGGCTTTGGCTTTTGAGAGCGAAAATCTGAAAAGCGGAAAATTCACTTATGAAATTCCTTCGCATTTAGGCGGTTATGAATCATCGTTCCCGGTCTGGCAATTATTTTATTTTCCTTTTTATCTGTTTGGCGATACGGCATACGGGCAATGGTTCTGTTTGTTGATTTTCTTTATTATGCTTTTCTGTTGGCGAACAAGAATCAACATTGGCGGAATTATCCTCTTATTGGCTCTGTCTCCCGGATTTTGGTGGGAAATCGCCGTAAGAAGCGATTTGTTATGTAACATGCTTCTGTTATTTGTATTTTTGACCGCTCAATTCTATTATTTCGCTTATTGGGACAAACACAAACTGTTAGCTGCGGCGATTACAGGGTTTTTCCTTTGTACAAAGATGTTGGTTGCCATCCCTCTGTTTTTATATTTTTTCCGGAAATTTTTCAAATATACCACCAAGGAAAAAATCGGATTTGCCTCTGTGGTATTTGTTTGTTTTTTTATTCCCTTCTTACCGTTTCTTTTTGGCGAAGCCGACATTTTGAATCATCCGGAATACAATCCGCTTTTCCTGCAATCCCGTCAAGGAAGCGCTCCGATTGTTGCAGTGGGGTGTATTCTGTTGTTGGGCGCCGCTTTTGTATGGAAGCGCATGAAGGATCTGTATTTTCTGGCAGGAGCGTTTTTATTTGCCCTTGTTTTAACGACAGGTATCCGGATCGGATTGAAAAACGGTTGGGATTCAATCATTTTTGAGGATGAATTTGATAAATCCTATTTCAATGTTTGTATTCCTTTCTTCTTGTTTTTTATCCACGAAGTGAAAAAAAGAAAATTCGATTATTCAAACTACCATATCAGTTATTGAACCGTTTCAATGTTTTTTCAGTACCCGGTGAGGAAGATCGCCGTGTACAATCACTTCAAGCGGACAGGCCCAATGTTCTTCCAGCCAATTGCTATCCACATCGGTACCCGGATGATAATGCAGGGTTTCGTTCACGCAGGCAATGTTTTTCACGGTTGAAATAACCGTTCCGATGTCGTGGGAAACCAACACAATCGCCGTTTTTTGATTGATTTCCTTCAACAATTCGTAGAAGCGCGCTTCAAAGCGTTTGTCAACATACGAATTGGGTTCATCCAAAATAAGTAATTCCGGATCATTGATAACCGCCCGCGCCAATAAGGTACGTTGCAATTGACCGCCCGACAGTTCGCCGATTGCTTTATCGGCTGCATTTTCAATGTCCATTTGTCGAATCATTTCCCGGGTTTTGGCTTTTCGGGCTTGATGGGAAAGTTTTTTTTCGGAAATCAAACCGGATTCAACAACTTCCGAAACCGATACCGGAAATTTCCGATCAATTTGATGGGTTTGAGGCATATAACCGATACGATTTTTCAAAAGATCATTTTCAAATATAATCCGGCCGGAAAGCGGTTTAAGCAGACCGAGAACGGTTTTGATCAAAGTTGTTTTTCCTCCGCCGTTCGGACCGATTATTCCCAGAAAATCCTGTTCGAAAATTTGTAAGTCAACGGCTTTCAGTACAACGGTTCCGTTGTACCCGGCATACATGTTTTCTATTTTCACCAATGTTTTACTCATCCGACAAAGCTTGAGCGATGTATAACATTTCTTTTCCCCAATCGTATGATAAAGGGTTTATTACGATCATCCGGCATCCGGTTTCCTCGGCAACCGATTCTGCATTCTTCCGATCAAATTCCTGTTGAACAAAAACGGTTTTAACGCCTTGTTCTTTTGCGATTTCCACCAAAGTTTTCAATTGCTCCGGAGAAGGTTCTTTGCCGTCGGTTTCAATACTGTATTGCGTTAATCCGTAATCTCTTGCAAAATAAGTCAAGGCCGGATGATAGATGATAAACGCTTTTTGTGAAGAATGAAGCAACATTTGCGTAATTTGTTCATCAATAGTATCAATTTGCTCAAGCAAGCGTTGCAAGTTAGCGGCATACCGACTTTCGTTTGCCGGGTCAATCGTTGTTAAAGATTTATACATATTTTGAACAATCAGACGAGCTGCTTTCGGCGAACTCCACGTGTGCGGATCAACTCCTCCTTCATGGAAATGACCGTCGGAATGAGAATGTCCCGAAATCAAGGATATTCCTTCGCTATTGTCAAAGAAGGGAATTTGCGGATAATTTTGCTTGAGTTTATTCAACCAAACTTCTTCAAATCCGATATGCCCGATACAAAAATACGCTTTTGAACGAGCCAATTTCACCATTTGAGCCGGAGTCGGATCGTAATTTTCCGGACTTGTTCCGACAGGCACCATACATTCGATGCTGAAAAGCGAGTCCGCCAATTGCTCGGCAAAGTACCGTTGCGGCTCTATGGTAACAGTGATGATATTTTCTTGTTGTACTTTATTCGAACAAGCGAACAAAAAACACAGCAATCCTGTTGATAAAAGAAATTTTCGTACCCGATACCCGACTTTTGGATAAAACCAACGCATTTTATCAATGAACATTTTCCTGCAAATAGATATCATATGTGCATAATTTTTATACATAAAGCGCTATCTTGAGAAAAAACAAGAGTCCATGGAAATTTTTCGGGAATCCGTATCGGAACCGGTTTGCCTGTAAAGACCGACTTCGGAAAGTTCCGGAATTAAGCGGGAAGATTCGATGGTCAAGCGAATGTACTTGGCGCTGACCGGATCGAAGCGGAGAATGCGTTTATAACCCACGGTTGTACCCCGTGTTATTTCCTTCCAAGCGCCCCCGTCTTCATATTCCAATTTGAAACTTTCGATTCGCTGACCTACCCGGATGTTTTCTTGCAATTGCAACAAATCAAAAGTAATCGCCTCCGGCAAAGTATATTCGAGAATTAAAGCATTGCTTATTAATCCTTTCGTCATCGTGCTTTCGACCCGCGATACGGAAGCGCCGCTTAAGAGATTATCGGCAAAAGCGGTTGTCCGTTTATTTTTGAACCCGACCAGCGATTCAATATCTTTATCGTGAATAAGTCCCCTTGTATCGGGAGGAATATTCAACAACAAAGCGCCGTTCCTGCCTACGGAACTGCAATAAATATCAAAAAGTTCGTCCGGAGTTTTTACCCGGTCATTTTCTTCCGAATGATAAAACCAACCGGGACGGATGGATACATCCGTTTCGACCGGATACCACACCAAGGAGGGGTTTTGCGTTATATTTTCCAAGATTCCGGGTGAACTGCTTTCAATAATAAAAGCAGCTTCTTTAGGCGATTGTTCGTCCAATTCGGCACGATTTTTAAGGGTTGCGGCTCGCATACTCCACTCTGTTTCCTTTCCGTAACCGGTTTCCGTACCAACCCATCGAACATCAGGACCGCTAATCGCGATCACGGCATCGGGTTGTAATTTCCGAATCACTGCAAACCAACGCGCTTCATCATAGACCTGCTTCTTCCCGTTGGGACCTTCTCCGTTGGCTCCGTCAAGCCAGACTTCGCTGATTTCGCCGTAATTGGTCAACAATTCGGTCAACTGATTCACAAAATAATCATTGTATTCATCCGTCCCGAAATAAGGCGAATTACGATCCCATGGAGAAAGATAAACGCCGAATTTCATATCATGTTTTCGGCAAGCTTCAGCCAATTCCTTTACCACATCTCCTTGTCCGTTTTTCCAAGGACTGTTTTTGACGGAATGTTCCGTAAACCGGCTCGGCCAAAGACAAAACCCGTCGTGATGTTTCGCAGTTAGGATAATCAATCGGAATCCGGCATTTTTACAAGCCAACACCCATTGTTCGGCATCCAATTGCGACGGATTAAACAATTGCGGATCTTCCGCTCCGTCGCCCCATTCCTTGTCGGTAAAAGTATTTATCCCAAAATGGATAAAAGCGATTAATTCCATTTGCTGCCAGTTGAACTGCCGGGGCGAAGGCGTAAGGTTGGCCGCAAGTTCAATAATTTTTTCTTGCGATGCTCCGGGAGGAATATGAACATAATTTACATACGAAAGTTCTTGAGCGCATAACGTTTGAATAAACCCAAGCGATACGGTCCAAAGCAACATCATTTTAATTTTTAAATACATACTGTTATTTAGTTATTAAGTGTATCTGCAAATATACAGAGAATTATTCATAAATTTAGCCGGATTGCTTCTAATTTTGTACTTTTGCGCAAAATTTTTAAATGGATGACTGAATCAATAAACGCAATAACGCCCGATACCGGCCAAATACAACGTCGCAGAACATGTGCAATCATTTCGCATCCCGATGCCGGAAAGACGACATTGACCGAAAAACTTTTGCTTTTCGGCGGAGCGATTCATATCGCCGGAGCCGTTAAATCCAATAAAATCCGGAAAACCGCTACTTCGGACTGGATGGAAATCGAAAAACAACGAGGTATCTCTGTGGCGACATCCGTGATGGGTTTTGATTACGGCGGCCGAAAAATCAACATCCTTGATACTCCCGGACATCAGGATTTTGCCGAAGATACTTACCGGACGCTGACTGCCGTTGATAGCGTTATTATCGTTGTGGATATTGCTAAAGGAGTTGAAACGCAAACTCGTAAATTAATGGAAGTATGTCAGATGCGTAAAACGCCGGTGATGATTTTCGTTAATAAAATGGATCGGGACGGGATTTTGCCTTTTGACTTATTAGATGATTTGGAGCAGGAACTGCATATCCCGGTTCGCCCTTTGAGTTGGCCCATCGAAATGGGACCGAAGTTCAAAGGAGTCTATACGATTTACGAAGAAAAATTGGATTTATATACTCCCGCCAAACAAACCATTACTGAATCTGTTCAATTTAAGGACGTAAACAGTCCGGATTTGGAAAAATACATCGGAGATAATGAAGCCCGACAATTACGCGCCGATTTGGAGTTGATCGAAGGCGTATATCCGACATTTGATGTGAATACGTATTTGAAAGGCGATTTGGCTCCCGTATTTTTCGGTTCGGCTTTGAACAATTTCGGGGTAAAAGAATTGCTGGAGTGTTTTATTCGGATTGCTCCTTCGCCGCGTCCGGTACGGGCGGAAGAGCGGCTCATTTATCCGGAAAAAGATCCTTTCTCCGGTTTTATCTTTAAGATTCATGCCAATATGGATCCCAATCACCGAAGCTGTATTGCTTTCCTTAAAATCTGTTCTGGACGGTTCGAGCGAAATGCCAATTACAAGCATGTCCGTTTTGATAAATGGATGAAACTGACTTCGGCAACCGCTTTCATGGCGCAAAAGAAAGAAACGGTTGATGAAGCTTTTGCCGGGGATATTATCGGCTTGCCGGATACGGGGAATTTCAAAATCGGCGATACCTTGACATCCGGCGAAAATCTGCATTTCAAAGGATTGCCGAGCTTCTCTCCGGAAATGTTCAAGTACATTGAAAATGCCGATCCGATGAAAACCAAGCAACTGAATAAAGGAATTGACCAATTGATGGACGAAGGAGTTGCCCAGCTTTTTATTAATCAACACAACGGAAGAAAAATCATCGGGACGGTCGGTCAATTGCAATTCGAAGTGATTCAATATCGTTTATTGCACGAATACGGCGCGCAATGCCGTTGGGAACCGCTTTCGCTCTACAAAGCTTGCTGGATTGAAAGCGATTCACGGGAAGCTTTGGAAAATTTCAAAAAACGAAAGTTTCAATACATCGCTGTTGATAAAGAAGGCCGCGACGTTTTCTTGGCCGATTCCGCCTATGTGTTGCAAATGGCGCAACAGGATTTCAAAGATATTCGTTTTCATTTTCAATCGGAATATTGACGGTTATAATTCTAATTTATGAATTATGCGTCATTACGGGCAAAAAATACTACCTTTGGTTCACTTAATCAAACGCAAGAAAAGAATGGAAAAGAAAAAGAAATCGGGGTTCATCAAAGGAATTGATCTGCACAAATTGTTGCCTCGCACCTCCGGAAAAGCGGCTCCTCCCGGAACCATTGAGTATATCGGGAAACCTCAACAAATGCCTACTTCTATGGAGATTATTTCCTACGGCAAACAGGGAATCCGACGAAAAAAAATAACGACTGTGGAAGATTTGCATCCCGCTTTATCAACCGATTCCTACCAATGGATTCAAATAACCGGATTGCAAGATGTGGCTCTGTTACAACAGTTGGGTGAATTGTTTCAAATTGATTCTCTCGATATGGAAGCCATTGCCAACACCACGGAACGTCCCGATGTTGAGGAGCGTGAACAATATATTTTTGTAGTGATCAAGTCTATGCAGATTGAACCCCAAACTCGGGAGATTATCATAGAGCAGATCAGCATTATTGTCGGTAAAAATTACTTGATATCGCTTCATGAAACGCCGCCGACTCTGTTTGAGCCGTTGTACCAAAGAATCGTTGCCGGCAGTAAGCAGGCTGGCAGGTTTACACCCGATTATCTGTTGTTTGCTATTTGCGATTTGGTGATTGATAACTATTTCTCCATGCTGGAAAATATAGGAAATGCAATTGAGACTATTGAAGATGAATTGATTTCGTCGCCGAGCCCCTCTTGCCAGCAGTTAATTTACAAATTGAAACGACAACTTTTTTATGCAAAGAAAATCATATGGCCTACCCGCGAAGTGATAGGGACGCTTCAAAGCTCGCTGCACCCGCTTATTACCGACAATTCGCGCAACTATTTTCGAAACATTCACGACCATACGGTACAAACCCTTGAAACCATTGAAAGCCTCTTAGATCTCAGTTCCAACATGATGGATCTTTACTTGTCAACCGTCAGCAACCGGCTCAACGAAATAATGAAAGTACTCACTATTTTCTCGGCGCTTTTTATCCCGATGACTTTTTTAGCCGGAGTATATGGTATGAATTTCAAGAGTATGCCGGAGCTTGACTGGAAATACGGTTATATGGGATTTTGGGGAGTAGTTATTATTATCGTCATTGTCATGCTACTTTTCTTCAAACATAAAAAGTGGATGTGAAGCAACCATAGATGGAGCGATAGCGGAACCTACGGTTAATAAAGCGCCGTCACTGTGAAAGTGCGTGCATTGAGAAAAATCGAGGATTAAAGAATATTTACTACAAATTTGAGTATATTTGCAGTCCATTAAAGAGTATATAAAATGATTAGAAAAAG
>JGI24699J35502_11133701_pt1 | contig 13845 bp, 13 predicted proteins | sample TergutMp193P4_FD_35502 | JGI IMG/M metagenome (IMG submission 35502) | reverse complement strand
TTTTTCGCCAGCCGAATCCGATCAACTCCGCCGCGCGATGGGGTCAAAGCGTTCCGTTGAACGCATGGAGGCTTTGCGAGGTCGGCTGATGTCCGGGATGGCCGCCAACGGAGTTCCAGCTGCGGCGCGCGAGCAAATATTCGAAAAGCTCAAAGGTTTTGCCGATTTCGGGTTCCCCGAATCCCATGCCTATTCGTTTGCATTTTTGGTGTATGCCTCGGCCTGGTTGAAAGTCCATTATCCAGCCGAGTTCTATGCTGGGCTGCTTGCGGCTCAGCCCATGGGGTTTTACTCGCCGCAATCGCTTTGTGCCGATGCGCGCAGGCACGGGGTCACAGTTTTACGGCCCTGCCTCAATTCCTCGTTGGCACTCGCAACCGTCGCTGAGTTAAGCCCCGATGCTGAATTACTGCCCGAACATCAACCGCTGCCGCGCTCACCCAGCCCCACGTTTGGCTGCCCACCCAATTTGCGCGTCGCAGTACGGGAGGGTCTGGCGCAGGTAACTGGCCTTGGGTTGGCCAAGGCGAAAGAGATTGTCCAAGAACGAAACGCACATGGGTTGTTTCTCAGCGAGAGCGACTTAGTGCGTCGCATCAAATTGACCACCCCGCAGCTTGAGGCCCTAGCCACTGCCGGAGCCATGGAAACTTTCGCCTTAACTCGACGCGAGGGCATTTGGGCTGCCGAGGCGCTCGCCCACGATTCGCCAGAGATGCTGCCCTTGCCAGCCGTCGGTGCCGAGGCTCCAGAATTAGCCGAGATGTCGGTGGTAGAACAAGTAGTGTCCGATGCCGTTTCGACCAGCATCACCCCAGACCACGCGCCTATTGAGTTTGTGCGCAATCAGCTATCAGATAGTGGGGTGCTGACCGTGTCGGCGGCGTTAGGGCAGGCGACTGGGCGGAGGGTGGCGGTGGGCGGGGCCGTGACACATCGCCAGCGCCCTGGTACCGCAGGTGGCGTTACATTCATTTCGCTGGAGGATGAGACCGGGCTGCTCAACGTGGTGTGCAAACAGAAAATCTGGGAGGCCAATCGCCAAGTGGCACGCCGGGCTAAAGCGATGGTGATTCGCGGACGTATTGAGAAAGCAGACGGGGCAACGAATTTGGTAGCCGAACATCTGTCGCCGTTGCGGTTGCCAGTGTTATCCGGCAGTCGGGATTTCCGGTGAACCGCGACCCGCCCGCTACTGGTCCGACAGATTCGCTCAGGCAACGTGGGCACCCTATTGGGCTATCGTTACGTTATTTTGAGTGCAGTTATCTGGGCAATAATTGTCGGGGCCTATTCATGCGCCGCTGCCACTTGTGCAGGTGTCCGGCTGGGGTGGGCGCCGAGGTAGTTGACGTAAAGCAAGGCGATGTCGTCGGACTGTGGTTCCGTGCCAGCGAACTCATGCACTTGGGCACGAATCTGGTCCACCACCACAGTGGCGGGTCCGCCAACGGTAGCGAGCAAATCGGCGGCTAGGCGCTCGGTGCCAAACAGTTGCTGCTCGGGGTTGAATGCTTCGGATACCCCGTCCGTATAAAGCAGTACCGCATCGCCGGGTTGCAACGCCAATTCTTGCTGCTGGTAATCCCGCCCGGGTATCACACCTAGCGGGGGAGCCTTAGGCAATTCAACAAAGCCAACGGTGTTGGAGTTTTGCCGGTAAATAAGCGGGCTAGTATGCCCGGCGCTAGCGCAACTGAACTCGCCTGTTGCCAAGTCCAATACTGCATAGAAAGTGGTGACAAACATGCTGGAATAGTTTTCTTCGCACAAGATGGCATTAACTGTCTTTAGCAAATCAGCTGGTGGCTTCTCGCTATTATTCTTGATTAGCGTTTTGGCGATAACCATTAGCAAGGCAGCGGGTACGCTCTTGCCCGAAACATCGGCAATAACTAATGCCAGTTTGGTCTGTTCTTGGTCAATAAAGAAGAAGTCGTAAAAGTCGCCGCCCACCTCCTTGGCGGGCTGCATGAGCGCGGCGATGTCCAAATCGCTTCGACCAGAAAACGGAGGTATGACGTTCGGGAGGATATCGTTTTGGATTTCGGTTGCGATAGCCAAGTCGCTGCTAATCCGGGTTCGTTCTTCAACAGCCTCAGCAAGGTCGGCGATATGCCGTTTTAGTGCCGTTGTCATCTGGTTAAAGCTGACTGCAACCATGCCAACTTCATCCGAAGATTCCACGGCAATCTGGGTATTAAGGTCTCCCGCCCCCACCTGTGCGGCACCTTGCGCTAACGATAATAATGGCCGAGAAAGCGTGTGCGCTGCCCAGCTAGCCAAGGCGATGATAAGCCCGAACATCGCAAACAGCAGCACGCCAAACACCCAAAGGGTGCGTTGGATTTGGCCCTCAATTGCTGCGATAGCAACATCCGAGTGGGCTTTTATGTCCGCATCCATAGCGGTGGCATCTGCCATAATTTCGCCATAACTTACCGCAATGCCAAGCAACCAACCGGAAGCAGGCAGCGGCGCCATTGCCAAATAATACGGTGACCCATTGAAACTATGTAACCGCACATCAATCTGATCCACCTGATAAGTAGGCCAATCCAGTAGTTGCTCTACCGGGTCATCAGGGTCAAACCTAGTATCGGCAATAACGTGACCATCTTCATTTAGGAGAAACGAAAACCCAGAGTAACCGATATTCAATGCATGCAAATCGCTGAGGATGTATTCCAGCAGCATATCAACGCCAACAACCCCAGCGGGGTTTCCATCTGGCCCATTAAAAGCCATCACGGCTGAGTTAATTAAACCACCAGTAAAGGCATCCACATAGATATCAGTCCAAAGCACATCACCGGTACCTTGTAAGGCTAAGGCGTCTAGGTACCAATCTCGAATTCGTGGGTCATAAGCAGGGTCTAGGTAAGTCGGTTCCATAAACCGAAACATCCAACCCTGTTCGGTACCGACATATACGGCGCTAATGGCCGGGTTGGCAGCCAATACTTTACGAAACAGCCAATAGGCATTAGCAATAGTACGCCGGTCAGCCTCAACTTCATCGGTGACTACCACCGAACTAGGCAAGTGGAATTGCGCCAGCGGGCCCGTTCCCGTTTGCGGCGGAATCTCCCCGGAAAACAAATGTGGGTTGGCATACAACTCGGTTAAGAATAGTGCCATATTTTGCACGTCGTCTTGGATCCGAGTCAATGTCGCATTATATAGATTAGCTTGCGAATTAGCGATTAACGCTAAATCGGCTTCTGCGCGGGTTACCAGCGCTTCGCGGCTATGCAAAGATGCAGTCTCGCCCAATTCCGTGTTGGTAGTTAGCGCCGCATTGGCTACTCTATTCAACTCATAAAAGGATACGCTCAGAATAACTGCAACTGCTGCCAACGAAGTGCCAAGAATAAGCACCGTCATTCGGCGCGCAAAGCCGAGCCGCTTTAGCCAGTTCACTCGTCCCAATTCCTAGTGAACGAGAATACGTTTTTGTCATCTATTCGGTTATATTCTAAGTCTGATAACCTGTCCCGGATTAACATGATGCCTAGCCCGCCAACGCGCCGCCGGAACACATCAGTATCGAGTTTGGGCCTAGGGTGCGTAAGCGGATTAAATGGGATGCCGGTATCGGTAAAAGTCACAAAAGTCTTGCGGGCGACCGGGTCATCAACCCAGACAATTTCAATGCGGCCCTTAGTGTGTGCGGCATAACTTGGGTAAGCATAATTGATGATGTTTAGAAAGAGTTCTTCACAAGCCAATCGTAAATCAAAAGCCGCACGCTCTGGTAAACCTCTTAACTGGTCATCCAAAGCGATCATCGCCTCATTGAGTGCAGTGAACTTCGCTGGAAAATCACGCGTTGTCGTTCTGAGTGTGGGGCTGTCAGCGGTTGGCGCCGTGGTTTCATTCATAATTTGATGTCCTAAAATACCAAGCGGCAACTAATTAAGTGCCGTAATAGCATCGGGCACAGTCGGATAACTATCAATGACCTCATTAAAACCGGCCATCGTGATGATATCCACGACCAACGGTTGCGGGGCGGCCAAGGCAATTTTACCAGCACTACGCCCTGCTTGTTTCGCGGCAATTAGCAAAGTGCGCAGGCCGGAACTCGCAACATAATTACATTCGGACATATCAAGTACCACTTTAGCGCCCGCAGTTTGAGCAGTTAGCACCCCGTCCAGTGCCACCTGCGAACCGGGCACATCCAGACGCCCAATTAGCTTAAGTACGGTAACGTCCCCGCTACTAGACCGCTCAACATTCACCCCAACAGTTTAGTTGCTGAGTAGCTGGGGCGGGTCAGATGTAAGTGTTTTTGGCGCATCCAACTGCGCAACTTTTTCCCGACACTGGATATTGTGGTGTAATAGGGCATAATTGGCGCAAAACGCGCGCACTATTGGCTCGGTGCTGCCAGCTTTAAGTGGCTATACTGGCATGGTGGGTGATCAAAAATGACACAGTCGGCCCTCGTTTCTACGGTAAAACGGCATAGCAAATGGCTGCTGCCGGTCATTCTGCTCAGCTATTTTGTGGTTGGCTTCCCAGACGGCGCGTTTACCGTCAGTTGGCTGGGCATTGACGCCGAAATCCCGGGCATGACTACCGCACATACCGGCTGGATTTTAGTGGGCTATTCGGTCACCTACACGCTGGCTGGGGTCATCCTGTCGCGGCTCAACCACTGGTTCAAACTGCAAACCATTTACTTAATTGGCTTAATCGTGATGGCGCTCGGTTTCCTTTGGTTATCGTTTGCCCCTGATTTCGCGATGCTATTGGCATCAATCTCGCTTTACGGCTTAGGCACGGGAGCGGCGGCCGCGTCTATGAACGCCTATATGGCTAAGCATTATACGGCTAGCGATAATAACTGGATGCACTTTTTCTGGGGCATTGGCGCCGCAGCCAGCGCGCTAATTATGGGCTTAATGAAGGGGCTGGCCGATTGGCGGGCTGGCTATTGGGTTATCTTTATCATTGTCAAATTAATTGTGGTGGTAGTTGCGCTTAGCATCTTTAAGCGCATTTGGATTGATGAATCCGCGGATGCCGCTTTAGCTGCCGAAGCCGAAGCCAATGGCAACATTACGGGTGCCGATGGTGAGTACCTAGCAGCAAATGGCGACTATATCGTAGAGCCGGATGATGACATTGCCGACCGACGTTACCTAAATAGCAAATGGCATCAATGGCTGCAAATCGCCACGTTCTTCTTCTTAGGCGGAACCGACTACACGTTCGTGTTCTTTACCGCCGCAGTGTTAGCGCAGCGCGGGCACGGCGGCACGGCTGGCTTCTTGTTCCCGGCTGTTTACTATGTTTCGATGACGTTGGGGCGGTTGGCGGCAGGCTGGATGGCTCGCCGGATGCGGGAGTTCTCGATTGAACGGCTCGCCTTGGCCGTCGCGCTAATCGGCATTGCGGTATTATTCTTTACCAGCAATGTAGCCGGGATGGCTATTCTTGGGTTTGGCTTGGGGCCACTATTGCCAACGCTGGTTAGCGATAGTTCTAACATCTTTAGGCCGAAGATTTTGCCCAAGATTGTTGGCTATGAATTGGCGGCTTTTGGCGCTGGCATTGCTGTGTTGTTCTTTGTTACCAGCCAAGCATTGCATTTCTTTAGTTATGAGATGTTATGGCCGTTGGGCGTTTTCTTTATTGTAATGGTGGCGTTGTGCAATGAGGTGTTGAAGCGGGCTGGTATCAATCTCGCGAAGCGCAATCAGCAAGAGTTGATAACTGCTTGACGGCTTATGGTGGTCAACTAGTCAGCGGCGAGCTTGATCTAATAGCCCGTCATCCGGCCGCTAGTTGCCAATATCGCGGCGGGTACCGCGATATCAAACCGGCCTGCGGAATTGTGTCGTCCACGCAAACATTGCAATCGCGCCGGCCGCGCCAGCATTTATGGAGCGGGTTGAGCCATACTGGGTAATATGCACGATGTCGTGGCAAATCGCTTGCATTTCCTTGGTGAGTCCGGTTGATTCTTGCCCGAACACCAATAAGCACTCGCTAGGAAACTGGTATGTCTCAATTGGAATGGAGCCGGGAATATTATCTATCCCGATGATTGGCAGATTCGGAAATACGGCTTGGAGTGCCAGGGCATCGTCGCAATGCCTAATGTGCAGGTATTTGTCGGTCACCATGGCGCCACGCCTGTTCCAGCGCTTACTGCCCACGATGTAAACGCCCGCAACATTAAAGGCGTTGGCGGTGCGCACCACGGATCCGATATTGAAGTCGTGATGCCAGTTCTCAATGGCAATCCATAGTCGCGGCTGGTATTTCAACCGCCTATCTAGTTCTGCCCGGATGCCGGCTTCGGTCCAATACCGAAACTCATCCCCGACATTGCGAGTGTCACCATTTGCGAGCAATTCGGGGGCATATTGTGGCCCGGTTGGCCAATCACCTTGCCACGGTGGTACCCCATTAGGTTCCACCGCCGTTTCAGTTGGTTCCACGGACATTGCGAATGAGGTTCAACTATTCAAGTTGCGAATCGTTAAGCGTTACTGGCGACCGGCTGGGCGGTTGCGCTATTAGTAGCGAATATCCGGCTGCCGTTATCGGCACCTTTGCGCAGTTCGCGTTTCGTGGCCTCGGGTAATTTCGCAATCTCAACGCATTGCGCCGAGCAACACCCATCGTATGCCGCGCGGCAACTGTCGCATTGGATAAAAAGCTGATGGCAGTTATCGTTGGCACAATTATAGTGGTTATCGCAAGGTTGGCCGCATTGGTGGCAAGCCGCTAAGACGTCATCGGTGATGCGCTCACCCATGCGCTCATCGAAAACAAAGTTTTTGCCTTTGAACTTTATGTCGAGGCCCTGTTCTTTAGCCCGGCGGACATATTCGATGATGCCGCCCTCAACGTGATAGACGTTATCAAACCCGTTATGCTTTAAGTAGGCAGTGGCTTTTTCGCAGCGGATGCCACCCGTGCAATACATGACGATGTTGTGGTCTTTTTTATCAGCCAGGATGTCGAGCGCCATGGGAAGTTGCTCACTAAACGTATTGCTCGGTACCGCAATAGCCCCCTCGAAATGGCCAACCTCATATTCATAGTGATTGCGCATATCAACAAATAGCGTATCTGGGTCAGCAATCATCTGATTAACCTCGCCAGCTTTTAGATATTCGCCGGTATTGGTCACGCTGAAGGTGGGGTCGGTAATGCCATCGGCGACTATTTTCTCGCGCACTTTCATCCGCAATACCCAAAAGCTTGGGGCGGATTCTTCAATGGCGAAGTTGAGGCGAATGCCTGCCAATTCTGGCGCCGCGTTGGAAATGACGTCTTTTAGCTGCTGCACATTCGCGGTTGGCACGCTAATTTGAGCGTTTATCCCTTCGGTGGCGATATAGACCCGTCCGAGTACGCCGATGCTTACGAATTGGCGATACAGGTTATCGCGAAACTCTTGCGGGTTAGCAATGTCGAAATACTTATAGAACGAAATAGTGGTGCGCGGTGTGGTATCCTGCCGAGCCGCTGCTTTCAGCTCCCGGTTCGACACCTTATTATGTAAAACGCTCATTTTCCTCGTCACTCAAACAAAGCCCCGCCATTTGAGCGGGTATGTTTTAACCGCTATCTAGCGGGTATGTTTTGAGCGAGTGACAGGTCGCACCGCAGGCGCGCAAAATAAGCATTATTCCCGTCGCTCAACTCAAAACAAATACCCGCTATCAAGCGGATATTCTGTGAGCGAGTGACAGGTCGCACCGCAGGCGCGCAAAATAAGCATTATTCCCGTCGCTCAACTCAAAACAAATACCCGCCATTTGAGCGGGTATGTTTTGAGCGAGTGACGGGAATCGAACCCGCGCTATCAGCTTGGGAAGCTGAAGTTCTACCATTGAACTACACTCGCTTGGATGCGCTGCCAGAAACGTGCTCGCTCCCGCCCGCGCGTATCAGATAGTACCAAACTGGCCAGTAAAGAAAAACGAATTGTCGCGCGGATATACCTAAAAATTGCCTTGGTAATGCCCTAACGGGATGGCAGCAACCGTTTGGTGCAGCGGCCCGCCGGAGCGACCCTTGCCCAACTCTGACTCAACCACATGAATCTCGTCCACAGCAAATGACGGCCCTCGGTATAGGGCAAGCGCATGGGCCCAAGCGTCCAGCGGGTGAGTGCCGCGTCGCCCACCAGTACGGGCTAACGTCAAATGCGGGCGGCCACCGGCCCGAGTATCGGCGCGGAAACCCGCTTGGCTGGCAGCGTCTTCGGCAATTAAGGCCAAAGCGCGTACCGCTGGCATCCCGTCCGCAATGCCGGTCCACAAGGTGCGGCCACTGAATGACCCGCCGCCACTGAGCGAAACCTCAAACGGTTCCACCTCAACAACTAAATCCGTTAGCAGATTAATGAAATCCTGGACAGCGCCATCGGGGACATTGCCGTGGAAAGCTAAGGTGATATGCCGCTGCTCGCGCGGCACCCAGCGTAACTGCGAATTGGCTACCCGGCCAGGGCTGACATCTAGTCCGCTGACGGCTAGGTCAAGGTGGTCTAGGGCATCGTCGGACAAATAAATACAAGTGAATAGACGCATTAGCGCCATTATCGCATGGCGGGCGCTGATTACCCGGTTACGGGCTACAGGTTATAGGTTAAAGGAAAGTTTAGCCGGTAAACGTATGTCTAGCGGGTCACGGAGGTGGCGCGCGTTAGGGAATAGCGCCGATGGCCTTGCGCGGCAATCGCGGCAGAGGCAGCTAACGCGCCGGTGCCAGCGATGAGCAAACCGGGCACCACAAGGTTAGTCGGGGAGGTGGCCGCAGCCGCCTCAATTTCCACCGGGGCAATTTCGACCCCATCGGCGGCACCATATTCATCGTCAAGCGCTAAGTCATCCGCGGCGGAAAGTGGCGCGATTGTTTCTTCCATCGGCGCGATGCCCACCCGCTCTAGGCCAGGCGCCGGTTCAAGCCCAATCGGTTCATTGCCAGCGGGTGCAATACCAACTACCCCAGGTACTCCTTGGGCAGGGGCAGGCGAAACGTAGGCCAGCGGCGCCGAACTGCCAGGGCCACCGGGCAAGGGCAACCCGGCAGGCACGATTTGCGTAATGCCGGCTCCCGCCAACAACGCAACGCCAAATGCGCCGGAGATAACCGAGCGGCGCCGAGCAACCCGGCGTCGAGCCAGCGGAATCACCGTAGCAGCGCTCGGTGGGGCAAGATGGGGCGCCGCGTTGTCGGCCATCCCGCGCAGGGATGCGACGAATTCAGCGTCAACTGCTGGGAAGTCGTCGGCGATCATCGGTTTCTCCTTGGACGCGAGATATATCGGATGGGTGTTGCAGGGTGGAACCTAATAATCGCCCCGGCGCTATTTTGTGGAAAGCGACGGGACGATTACCGGGCAAGTTTGTCAAGCCGGGTTAAGCGAGACAAGCCTATCAAGCAATAAGATTATGCCTTGGCCTTGCCGCCATTGCGGCGCAAAGCGAGAAAGACGCTGCCAGCCAGCACAACAGCCGAGCCGCCAATCAGCCCAGCAGTGACAGCGGGCGAGGACTCGGTCGAACCGGAAACGGGGTTGAGTTGAGCCGAGATGGGTTCAATGCCGACGACGCCAGGAACCGGGCGGGCGAGGTGCGAGCGGTCAATGTCGCCAGGCGCCGGGGTGAGACATTCGACGATGTTGCCGTCATCGTCGGCGCAGACAAAGTCAGTGCCTTCGCCATCATAGTCGCTACCGAGGTCAAAGTCGTCGCCCAACTCAATCGAAACGGCGGCGATACCGTGGCCAGCCAGCGCCTCATTGTCCAGGTCGCCAACAAAGTCATCATCGCCGGAAACCGACAGGTCGTTGATGTCCACATCGGTGGTTAGTGGCACGATGCCGTACAGGCCGACTTGCGGGACGAGGACGTACTCACCTTCCAGCTCATCGTACATCCAGTCGTAGCCTTCTGGGGCTTCGGTGGTGATGGAGACCGGGGGGGTGGATTCCGCAATGGCGGCTGGTGCCAGTGCGATGGCAGGAGCTGCAAACAGAGCGGCGGCTGCGGTAGTAGTGACGAAGCGGCGGATCATGTTCTTGTTCATGTGTTCTATGGTGACAGACGATGTCGGCGGCTGTAAAACTGCATCCGCTCCGGCGACGCAAAATGTCGGCAAAATTGGCTTTATTTGAGATCAACCTTTTCTCAACTTAGTATTCCAGCAGGTCAGACCCATAGAACAACAACTCACAAAATGTCAAGCGGAGCCGCCCAATTTGGCGAAAATGGCCGACGGGCGGCATCGGGCAGCAAAATTAAGGCGCCAAAATTGTCCAAGAGGTAGATGACAGCAGATTACGGCATACTGCTGGGCTGCGTCATCATTGCGTTTATAGGTGGTAAAGTTCAAAACGTGCTGCTATCTGATCGGGACATCCGGGCCGAGGTCGAGGCTGGGCGCGTATTGATTGCGCCATATGACCCGGAGATGATCCAGCCGTCATCGGTGGATGTCCGGCTTGACCGGCATTTTCGGCTGTTTGACAATCACAGATACCCGCACATTGACCCGGCGGAGCCGCAAGAAGACTTAACTCAGCCCTTTGAATGTGAGCCGGGGGAGCCGCTGGTGTTGCACCCTGGCGAATTTGTGTTGGGCTCGTCTTATGAACGCATCGGGCTACCGGATAACATCGCGGCGCGTCTGGAAGGCAAGTCCTCGCTGGGCCGGTTGGGGCTGTTGACGCACTCCACGGCTGGCTTCATTGACCCCGGTTTTCACGGCCACGTCACGTTGGAACTCAGCAACGTTTCGACGCTGCCCATATTATTGCGGCCCGGGATGAAAATTGGGCAGATGTGCTTTTTCCAGTTGTCCTCCCCGGCTGAGCGGCCTTATGGTTCTGGCGCTAGTGGTTCAAGGTATCAAGGTCAACGCGGCCCAACTGCCAGCCGGTCGTGGCAGAACTTCCACATCACTGAGCTGCCCTAGGTTTTTGCCCAGATGGAAACGTATTGGGTGCTGACAACTCAAGCGCTTACCGAGGTGTATTTGCGGGTTAAGCCGGCGTTGGCGTTGGACTTTCCGCATTTTCAGGCGCTAATTGAGCAAGTGGTGCCCGAGCCAAAAGTAATGGGTTTGAGCCTGCGTGCTTCTTTGGGGGCCGATGGTTTTCTGGTTGCCAGCCAGGTCAACACTGGGCTGACGGTGTCCTATGAAATTTCTTGGGAGCCACTTGATCGGCTGGCGGCCATTCAAGAGCAGCCCGAGTTTTTGGCGGCCGAGCGGCGGGCCGAAGCGTTGGTGAGCTTGGTGGCGTTACTGATTTGGCGCTATACCGCTGGGCAGATCACCGACTTGCACGGCAGAGATATTCCGCCCGATGCGTTGCAAGATGCGGTTGGGCTGAGCGAAGCCGACTAATCTGCAATTTTCGCACATGCTTGTTGGTTTCAAGACCAGCCGCTGCCTCAACCATTCCGCAGCCGCTAGTGGTAAAGATGCCCAAGCCAACTAGTGACCGCTGACAAATAATCCTCGCGGGCTGCGGGGGTATGGGACAACGCTAAGTCGTGCGCACCGCCAGCGATTTGCACAAACGTCACATCTGAACCGAGCGCCGCCGCGCCTTTAGCAATATGCTCCACATCCAACACGCTGTCGGTGGCGGTGAGCCGCGGATGCCACATTTTAGCGGAGCCGCTGCGGGTGGACGCTAACACCAAAACGGGGATGTCAATATCCAAACCAGCGTTGAGCCGTTCGTGGGCGCGCCGCACCGACGCCATCCAGCCCGCTTGCACCGGGAACCCGCTCAATGGCTTCCAGTCAAGGTTGTAATCCCATTGGCCACCAGTGTCTTTGTGTAGGGCCTTGCCGTAATGCGGTTTTAAGCCGCCCACCACCACTGTGGGCGCAACTTCAGCCAAGACCTTAATCGCAGCCGTGCCCGGCCCGCGCAAGAACGCGGATTCATTGAGGTCAAACCACGGCGCATTAAGTACCATGGCGTCCACTCGGCCCGGTCTGGTGGATGCCCAGAGGGAGGCCACCAAGCCACCCATTGAGTGTGCCATCAAGATGACCTTTTCGTAACCCGAGGCGCGCACTGCGGCCACGGCGGCATCCAAATCCCGGGAGTGCACCGCTAATTCGGGCACCATATTGGGGTCGCCACCCGCCTCCATATGGCTGGCCATTGAGCGGCCATAGCCGCGTAAATCGACGGCGAAAAACGCATAACCCGCCTCGGTTATTGCGGCGGCTAAATGCGTTTGGAAAAAGTAATCGCTAAACCCGTGGACGTACAGCACGGCGATTTTGTCATTACTGGGGGCGGCGGCATCCGGTAAATATCGCACTAAGGTGATTTGCGCGTCATCAACGGTTTTTAGGGTGGTGTTTTGAAAGCCGTCACCTAGCACATCTGGCTGCCAGACGATATCCGGCATTGATAGCTGCTGGTTTGGGTGCTGTGCTTTGGTTTTGCCTGTTGAAGTAGCCTTAGTTTTGCGCGTCTTAGTAGGCGCATTAGTACGCATCTTGTTATGCGTATTATCAGGCTTGTTGCTATGCTTGGTCGTCATTTTGCCAATAACCGCCTATCCCGTCCACTTGTTGCGTTGGATTCTGCCAAGTGTCATAGTCTGCATGGGCTTTACGCCTTAAATACGTGGCTAACGCTACCAAGCCGCCTAATAATGCGAACGCTGCCAATAATACCGGCCACCAACGTGCGAACCAAGTTTCATCTGCGTTAGCACCGCCGCCAACACCGGCTGGAATTGTGCCTGTACCGTCGGCCAAACATTCAGCCTGCATGCTGCCGTGCGTGGCCAGTAGATTCCAACTAACTAGGTTACCCTCACTATGGGTGCCGTTGCTCGAAACAATCGCCCCTGGGCAGGTTAACGTTACGATAACCTCCGCGCCATAATCGCTTAACCCACCTTCGGGCATGCCTAGTTCAAAGTCGTCAATTTCAGCCACGATGTCGCCAGCATCTGCGGTGAAATTGAAGACTTCGCCCTCCCGCGTAACTTGCATCGGTATGCCAATATTGTTTAAATCTGGTAATTCAGTGATGGAGGCCTCGGGGATAATCAGCCGACTGCCGGTCCACCCATCGCTCGCATAAACCTCAAAATTAGTGCCATCTGGGACATCTCCCGCTAAATCGCTTTGCAGGGAATCGCGTAAGGTCGCTGGGTCTTCGCCTAAGTATGAGACAAAGTCATCTTGGATGGCGAAATCAATTTGCACTTGGGCACGATTATCGGCAAATAAAGTAACATCCATATTGTACCGAACGCAGCTTGACAACAAAAACAGCGCCGTCAACAGCAGGCCAGCCTTGACGATGGATATGGTTCGCAAGCGCATCTTTCCACCCTGCCATGCGCAGACCGCTTTTCCAATGACGACGCGCATACCCGGCGCGCCATTACCAATGCGACGACGCTGATTTTGCGCCGTTTGCTCGTGGAAAATCCCAGCTTCGTGCCGTTTCGCGTACTAACCTATGACCGTGGAGACCAAGTACACCACCAAATCGCAAGAGGCCGTGTCTGATGCCGTGCAAACCGCGTCCGCTGCCGGTAATCCGCAGGTGGAGCCGGAGCATTTGCTCAATTCGCTGTTGCAGCAACCGGAGGGCATCGCCGCCTCGCTGCTAGGTGCCGTGGGCGCCAATGCGCAGCAAATTGGGCAAAAGATGCGGGCTGCTTTGGTGGCGATGCCGTCTGCTACGGGCGGTACGGGCCAGGCGCAGGCGTCTCGTTCGCTTTTGACCGCGCTGGACTTGGCAGCCAAAGAGGCCCAGGCGTTGGGGGATGATTATGTCTCGACCGAATGCCTGCTGATTGGGTTGGCCAAGGGGCGGGG
>JGI24699J35502_11133702_pt1 | contig 13849 bp, 10 predicted proteins | sample TergutMp193P4_FD_35502 | JGI IMG/M metagenome (IMG submission 35502) | reverse complement strand
GACGGAGCCGGAGCCGCAACCGGAGCAGGGGCGGCGGGGGTAGCGGGAACAGGGGCCGCAACAACAGGGGCTGGCGCGACCGGCGTCGGAGCCGCAACCGGAGCTGGGGCAGCAACCGGAGCTGCCGCAACAGGCGCCGGAGGAGCAGCAGGCGCGGGCGCCGGAGCCGGAGCGGGAACGCCTGAACCAATCACCGCAATAACTTGGCCAACATTAGCCACACCATCAGCAGGAACCTTAATCTCCAACAAAGTGCCGCCGACCGGTGAAGGCACTTCAGTATCAACCTTATCGGTCGAAACCTCAAGCAAAGGATCGCCCTCGGATACCGAATCGCCAATAGCCTTCAGCCATCGTGTCACAGTGCCCTCAGTAACCGACTCGCCCAACTCAGGCAATATCACATCAGTACCGGAGCCGCCACCGGCAGCAAGCGCGGTAGCAGCCCGTCCAGCCGCAAACTCAGGCGGGAATGGCGCAGGCAAGGTGTGAACCGGAACCGCAGCAACCGGCGGGCCAACCGTGACAACTGGCGATGGGGCGGGAGCAGGCGCTGCGACTGGAGCCGCCGGGGCAGGCGGCGCAGTAACCGCACCATCACCAATCACTGCGAGGTCACCGCCAACCGTCGCCACGCCATCGGCGGGTACCAAAATCTGTTGCAGCACGCCCGCGACCGGCGAAGGGACCTCAGTGTCAACCTTGTCGGTGGAAACCTCCAACAGGGGATCGCCCACCGCTACCGTGTCGCCAACATTCTTGAGCCACCGGGTAACGGTGCCTTCAGTTACCGACTCGCCAAGTTCTGGTAGTTTCACAGTTTCAGACATGGTTCCCTTTTTCTTTTCTCTTAGGTGCGCTCGGTTAATGCGCGTTGCTACCAAGCCAGCGTTTGGCCGACACAGGCTAAGTCTGTGACAACCACATCCGGCCTAGCACCAGCTTACTTGGTTGCTGCGATATCTTCTAGGAATGTTACCAGTGTGCGGACGCCAAACCCGGTCCCACCCTTTGGCGTATAACCCCAGCCCGCTTCACCGTTAAAGGCGGGGCCAGCTATATCAATGTGACCCCAAGGCACGTCGCCATAAAAGCGCTTTAGGAATTGCCCGGCGAATAACATGCCACCTATTTTCACAAGCGAAGTGTTCGCCATATCGGCAGTTAGCGATTTGCTGGACGGATCGAGCTCCTCGGGTAGGGGCATCGGCCAAGCGAGTTCGCCTGATTCACCGGCGGCTCTAACAATGGCATCCCGCACGGTAGGGGTACCCATCACCCCAGCAGTGCGCTGCCCAAGGGCGATTGATTGGGCTCCAGTAAGCGTGGCAATGTCCACAATCGGGTTGCAACCAGCGGTGACGGCATCAGCGATGCCATCGGCCATAACTAGGCGACCTTCGGCATCGGTATTGTTGACCTCAACTGTCATCCCGTTGCGCATGGTGACAATGTCGCCGGGCCGTTGGGCATGGCCACCGGGCATGTTTTCGGCAAGGCATAAATATCCGGTAACCGCGATTGGTAAGCCAAGCTGGGCGGCAACTAATACAGTTTCCAAAACCGCAGCCGCCCCGGCCATATCGTAACCCATGAAGTGGATTTTCTTTTCGGCATTCTTAATGTTCAGGCCGCCGCTATCAAAGGTAATGCCTTTACCAACTAAACCGACATGTGCTTTGGCATTCGGTGGCGAATAACTCAATACCACTAAGCAGGGTGGCCGAGACGAACCTTGACCTACCCCAACAATGCCACCATAACCGCCTGCCTGTAATTGCTTTTCATTAAGCACTGAGACTTTAACCTTGCTACCGGTAAGCGCTTTGGCTTCACTTTTCGCGGTCTCAGCAAACGAACCCGGATATAAGACGTTGGGTGGCGTATCAACCAAATCCCGAGTGCGTGCTACTGCCTTAGCAATTATTTCAGCCCGCACAAAGGCGTCTTTCGCCCGCTCGGACCGCTTAAGCGCAGTGACTATTTGAATGTCTGCGACGGGCTCTTTTTGGTCGCCGGAAGTCTGATACTTAGTGAACGCATAATCCCCAAGCAGCGCACCCTCTACCACAGCAGTTAGCGAGGCATCATCTGGCGTGGGGAGCGCGATGGCGGCACTGCGAGAGCCGCTCAAGGATCGCATTGCCGCCCCAGCAGCGCGCCGCAATGCTTCGGGACTGAAACTCCCGTCCGCCTCTGGTTTGCCTAACCCCGTTAGCACCAAGAGGCGCGCCCGGAGATCGCGGGGGGCCGGATACTTATATACGGCGTCTTGTTTGCCGGTGATACCAAGCTGATTAGCTAAGTCCACTAAGCGCTTTGCCACTGCCTCGTCTATGCCATCTAATCCGCCAGCCAGCACCACGCCGCCATCCGGGGCTTGTGCGCAGCCAATTATCAAGGCGTCAGCATCGATCGCCGGGATTTTTGCCGAAGTCATCGTCAAGTTCGCCACGAGATTTAATGCTAGTGCATCGGCGGTCGTTTGCTCTGGATTTGAGCAGTGTCTTTTTGGCGGTGGATGCCGCTCCTTAAACGGGGGCCAGCCCTCGTACACACCCCCTAGAATTCGGTACTAGGTAATTGAGTACTAGAAAACCTGTTACACTTAATAGTATGAGCGAAATGTCCGATTCGGAAATGTTAAACCAACAAGCCGAGATAGCGAACCTAGATAGCAAAGGCCGAAACTTTTTCGCGCGGTTGCGCGCCTTTTTACCCGGTTCCGCCCCCAAGGATGAGTGGGGGGAGCCGAGTTCCGTCGTCTTTTACCATAATGTACACAAGTGCGGCTTCATGTAAGAAGTCCGACGGAGATTATCTGGATAACGGGCGCGGCAGCGGCGTCGCTGGCCGCAAGGTCAACTAAGGCAGTGATCGCCCAATCGTGATGGCCATCAAGGTCGTCAAAAACCTGACGAACCCACCAATAACAGGGTGGCACCACCGCAGTGTCGGCTTCGTTCCCAACGCGCATCGTCACCCCCGGCGGCAGTTCTTGACCCGGCTCCTTTATTGTCAGTAAAGCGCCGGATCGGGCATTAGCGGCAACACCGATGGCATCGTCGCCTTGCGCCACAAATAACGGATCGAGGGCATCTGCCCACGCATCGGCATCCCAACCACTGCTGCCCGTGAGTGCGGCTAGAGCGTCGTAGTTTTCGAGGCTACTCAACTCGACCAACCGGAACATCGCATTGCGAACCAACCGCCGGAAGGCCAGCGAGTTAGCAGTGATGCCTACTTCCACCTGCCCAGAAGCCCCTGCGGGTTCGATTCGTGCCACTCGCTGCCCGGATTCGCCTGCGGCCAATTGCTCCCATTCATCAAGCAATGAGCTATCTACGCTCCGCACTAATTCGCCAAGCCACTCGATGATTTCCAGTACTTCAGGTGTGCGATGTTCGGCGGGGACAACTTGGCGTAAAGATTTATAGGCATCTGCCAGATATCGTAATAACACTCCTTCAGACCGTTCGATGCCGTATTTGGCGACGTATTCTTGGAATGTAGAAGCCGTTTCCAGCATTTCCCGCACTACCGATTTCGGGGTTAAGGTTTCGCCAGCCACCCACGGATTAGTTCGTAAATAAGTAGTAAAAGCTGGCTCTAACAATTCCGCTAAGGGTTGTGGGTAGGTCACGTCTAGCAGGTTGTTGATCCGATCATTATATTCAAGACCGTCGGCCTTCATTTCAGCCAGCGCTCGGTTCTTGGCCGCCTTTTCTTGGGCGATAAGGATTTGCCTCGGATTTTCTAACGTGGATTCAATTAAGGATACAACATCAAACCCGTGGTCGGGTGTTAATGGGTTAAGGAGATCCATCGCGGCTAAAGCAAAGGGGGAGAGCGTTTGATTGAGCGCGAATTCCTCAGGTATATCGTGTTTTAGCCGTACTGTTGCCCGATATCCGGATGGTTGGGATGGGTCCTGTTCGCGCAGTTTCTCTACCACATCGGCCCGGCGCAATGACCGGTAAATACGCAATGCTTGCCGCACGTGCTCGCGACGGCTAGCCGCATTATCGTGATTTGCGGTTAATAGATGATTAAGTGCGACAATGGGATCGAGTTCCACACTGTCACCGCCAGACCGCGAGCGTGCCAAGAGGTTTAGTAACATGGCATGAGTAACGCGGAATTGGCTCGCCAATGCTTCGGGTTCCGCGTCGCGTAAGCGTTCGAAAGTGGCTTCCGTCCAATTGACGCTACCCTCCGGCGCCTTTTTGCGAGTAATCTTTTTCAGCTTTTTTGGATCGTCGCCTGCCTTTACTAATGCCGTGCGGTTAGCAATAACGTGTTCGGGAGCCATCACAACTACTTCCCCAACAGTGTCATAACCGGCGCGCCCGGCCCGGCCAGCGATCTGGTGGAATTCCCGGGCAGTTAAATGTCGTGACTTAGTGCCATCAAACTTTACCAATCCCGTAAATACTACCGTCCGAATAGGCATATTGATTCCCACGCCCAACGTATCGGTGCCGCAGACAATCTTTAGCAACCCCTTTTGCGTTAGCCGTTCCACTAACCGCCGGTACTTCGGCAACATTCCGGCATGATGTACCCCAACACCCGCCCGGACAAAACGGGAAAGCGTTTTGCCAAATCCAGTGCCAAATTGGAAATGCGCCAGTTCCTCTGCGATTGCTGCCTTTTCCGCTTTACTGGTAAGCGGTAAACTTAATAACGCCTGTGCTCGCTCTACTGCCTCTTTTTGAGTGAAATGGACAAGATAGACCGGCGCCTTACCTTGCTGCACCAGCCTTTCTAACGTATCTGGTAATGGGTCAACACAATATTCATACTCTAACGGTACTGGGCGTTCTACCGAAATAACTTCGGCAACTTCGCGCCCAGAACGTTCCGCTAAATCCTCGCGTAATGCTTTGGTATCGCCTAGGGTGGCTGACATTAAGATGAATTGCGAACTTGGCAGTTCCAATAACGGCACTTGCCATGCCCAGCCGCGTTGCGGGTCGCCGTAAAAGTGGAACTCGTCCATAACTATCTGAGTAGGAGTCCCACTCAAATAGTTATTTGTGCTGGTTTGGCGCGCCGCTAATCCGTCGCGCGTTATTACCTGCGTAATCCCAGCGGCGGCGCCTTGCCGCAACGCCATATTGGCCAAGATTTCCGCCGTACAGCAGATAATAGGGGCATCGGGGTTTACCGACGAATCGCCGGTTATCATCCCCACATTTTCAGCCCCAAAAACCGCGACCAAATCAAAGAACTTCTCGCTTACCAACGCCTTAAGTGGGGCCGTGTAAAAAGTGCGTCCACCAACTTTATTTCGCCAAGAAGCAAATGCTGCAAATTGTGCACCCATCGCGATTAGCGATTTACCGGAGCCAGTAGGTGTCGCCACAATAACGTGGTTACCCATCATCGCATCCAATAACGCTTCCTCTTGATGCGGATAAAGTGGCCTGCCAGTTTCGGCAGCCCAATAAGAAAAAGCCTCGAATAAGTCCTCTGCCTCTGGCATCACTCCCGGGTCAGCGGGTGGCAAATAGGTGAGTAACGATTCGATATCTGGTAGACGGCTCATTGGATTGCCTCACCTGCGGTGGCGGCAGCGGCTACCGCAGTTTCGCCGGTAAGTTGGGCTTGCTGAGCTAGGGCGACCGTCAACCGATCGACTTGGCTAGCTAATTGTGAAATATGGTTTTGTAGCGATTCTAAAGTAACCGGTTCGGGCGTGGTATCTGCACTAACGCCCGGCAGTTTATCGGCAACAGGTTCGCCCTCATTTGCAACTAAGGCATTAGTGTCAGCTACTAAGGCATCGGTATCGGCCACCAATTCCTCAGCAGTTTGGGAATGTTGTACCAACCAAGACGCTAAGGTCGCGGCAATAACACCCAAAAGCAAGACGCCACTAATCATCAAAACAACTCCAATAGTCCGGCCAACAACCGTAACCGGTGACATATCACCATAACCAACGGTTGATAGTGTCACAAATGCCCACCACAAGCCATCACCAAAAGAGTTGATATTGGAATCGGGTACCCCGCGTTCTGCGTTAGTCACCGCTAAAGCGGCAACAAAAGTAATGATCGAAACTAGCCCGATGGTATAAGCCATCACTTGCCTGCGCACCGAACCTAACCCAATGCGATTAAGCGTGGTAAGTACCACCAGCACCCTAAGTACCCGCAATGGCCGCACCACCGGCAAGATAAGCGAAAAAAAGTCAATTAGATTATGTCGGAAAAACCGCCAACGGTGATGCGACAGGCCAAGCCGCATTAAATAATCAAATAGAAAAATCGCCCAAATGATAATGAAAATCCGGGTGTCAAAGGCGAGAATATCCAGATCTAGATTTGGCCAGATTATTGGGATCGCATAGGCCGCTAAAAAAAGCACTGCCAAAAAGATTAAGGGCCATTCGGTAACACGTTCCCAAGTTTTCAGCGTGACTTCCCGCCGGGTTAATGGGGTCGCGGCGCGCGCGTGCGGCAGATGTATCCGATGGTTGAGCGACTGCTGAGCGAATCCCACGCTCCTATCATACCGGCTAAAGCTGAGGTGGCACCGGGGGCCTATTTTGAGTTGTGGCAATGGCCTGACCCGAGCCTCAGAAAAATGCCTAAACTAACAGCGCTACCGGACTTCGGAAGTGCAAGTGTAACTGTCAATCACGAAATCAAACTCAGCCGACCCGGCTGGCGTTGCAACCTTAGCGACAACTTGATAAACAGGTGTGTTATCGCTAGCGTTACCGGTTTGCGGCACTAACACGGTAACTAATGCTTGCCCAATATCATCAGTAATTGCACCTACTAATTGAGGTTCTGGTAGATCAGACCGCGTGACCGTAAAGAGCACTTCTACGCCCGAAACCGGTTTACCTTCGGCATCCAGAATCAAAACGCCTCGCGTAATAGAGCCGGTGGCTACATCACAAACCTGTCGGGCAGGAACTGGCAATGAAATAGAGTCTGGAATGCCGCGCTGCGCCGGAGTAACCAAAGTACCATAAGGCGTATATTGCTTTGGTTGTGGGCGAACAAAAAACGGTATTGCAGCGACAACAGAGCGGTTTGCCGTGGGAATTGGCTCGGCAAAAGCAAGTTGTTCGGTTTGATGAGTTAAGAAACCCAACCCAGCGCCTGTCACCATAGAAATAACTAATGCTGCTGTAAAAAGAAAACGACCAATGCGAGGCTTTCCCGCACCCGGTCGTCGCATCTTTCTCAACCCCTTAGTTTTGGTGCCCGCTAGCTTAGCGATACCCGCCAAACTCGCCAGCCCCTATGTCCTTGGCCGTTTGTACTCCGTCTAACAACTTTGTAGTTACCTGCGTGTCATTCCCCGATTGGTGACCCGGCTTTGGCAGACTAGCAATCAGCGCTAGGCTTCACCATGTTCGGTGTCGCCAGAATATCGGCGTGTGCTTATTGTGACATGGGTCGCAAGCCGCCGCCATCTGAAACTGCGGGTTGGCGTGGTTTTTCTTGTCTCGGCGCCCTCTTTTCATCAAAATGCGCCGCTTGCTAGTCGTCGCCTAAGATACTCCGTATGCGCATTGCACGTTTCACTACCGGCGGTGACCCACAATACGGCTTTATCCAGCAAGAAGGGGAACGCCAATATATCGCGGCGGTTGCTGGCGATCCGCTATTTATGAAAGCTGTACCAACGGGGGAGCGGGTGTGGCTAACGGGAGATGACGACGATGCGCCGCCAGTACGGTTATTGGCGCCCGTTATTCCGCGCTCAAAAGTAGTTTGCGTGGGGTTAAACTATCTAGATCATATTCGGGAAATGGGCCATGACGAACCGCCCGCCCCGGTGTTGTTTTTGAAGCCCAATACTTCAGTTATCGGGCCAGATGATCCCATTGTGCTACCTGATTGGGCGGACGAAGTTAGTTACGAAGCAGAGTTGGCGGTGGTGATTGGACGCATTTGTAAAGACGTCAAAGAGGAAAACGCGATGCAATATGTGGTCGGTTTTACTATTGGTAACGATGTCACCGCCCGCGATGCGCAGCGGCAAGATGGTCAATGGTCACGCGCTAAAGGCTTTGATACCGCTTGCCCGTTGGGGCCGTGGATCGAGACTGACTTCGATTATGAAAATGCCGGGATCAAGTCGTTGGTGAATGGCGAAGTTAAGCAGAATTCGAATATTGATCAGATGCTATTTGGGGTGCCGTACTTAGTTAGCTATATATCTACGATGATGACGTTGCTGCCCGGGGACGTCATCTTAACTGGAACGCCTGCGGGGGTGGGCCAGATTGACAACGGTGATGTGGTGGAGTGCGAGGTCGCTGGCATTGGGACTTTGCGCAATCCGGTGCTGCGCCTCGATGACTAGGTCTCTATTTTGCCGACGTTAGAGCGCTGACGTTCAGTTGATGCCAAGCAGTTAGGTTTTTGTCCGTGGGCCGTTTTAGGTTCGCAGTATGAGCGATACAACCAAAACCCGCATCGGCATCGTCGGCTATGGCAACCTAGGCCGGGGCGTCGAAACCGCCCTACGCAATTCCCCAGATCAGCAGTTAGTGGCCGTCTTTACGCGCCGTGACCCAGCCAGCCTAGAGTTGGCATATTCCGGCGTTCCAGTGGTGCCCCTTGCTGAGATTGAGCAGTGGAAAGGCAAAATTGACGTAATGATATTGGCCGGTGGTTCGGCAACCGATCTGCCAGAACAAGGGCCCGATTTAGCTTTGCACTTCAATACCGTGGACAGCTTCGACACCCATGCTGACATTCCTGCTTACTTTGAGAAGGTAAATGCCCGTGCGCGCGAGGGTCATCATTTGTCCTTGATCTCAGTCGGTTGGGATCCCGGCTTATTTAGCTTGCAACGCGCTTATGCGCAAGCAATTTTGCCTGATGGCGATACGCAAACCTTCTGGGGTCGCGGCGTATCTCAAGGTCATTCCGACGCCATTCGACGGGTTGAGGGTGTTGAAAATGGTGTCCAATATACGGTGCCAATTGAAGGCGCTGTTAAGGCGGCGCGAGCTGGCTTGGGTCAAAAGTTGACCACTCGCGATAAGCACCACCGCGTGGCTTATGTGGTGGCCAAGCCGGATGCGGATTTGGAAGCTATTGAGCAGGCCATTAAGTCTATGCCCAAATACTTTGCAGATTATGACACTACCGTCCACTTCATTACCGCTGAGGAATTAGCGGAACACCACCAAGGCATGCCCCACGGCGGCTTTGTCATTCATTCCGGCTGGACGTCGGATGGCACGCAGCACACCATTGAGTTTAAGCTGGATCTCGACTCAAATCCTGAATTTACCGGCGCAACCTTAGTGGCCTATGCTCGGGCGTTATGGCGGCTATGGAACGCTGGGGAGCGGGGCGCGAAAACCGTGCTTGACATTGCTCCGGCGCTGCTCTCCCCACAAGACGGTGCGAGTTTACGCGCTTCATTGCTCTAGGTTGGCTGGATGGGTTACGGCTGTGCCGGTTCAAGCGGTCGAGATGCTGCGGCAGCGGTTGGCTTGCCGTTCCGATGCCTTAAGGGATTGGTGGCGCAATGATGGCTGCGGCGGTTGCGAGCAGCATACAAGGCCCAAATGGTAATCGGGTTGTTTTGTTAATCTGACGTAACGCCAGCAGAACCCCAGCGGCGGTGCCGGCGGCGATGAAACTGGCAATCAGGGCGGTTACCCAAATGCCGTAGCCGTGCCAGCCGGTGATTAGGCCGGTAAGCGCGGCTAGCTTGACGTCGCCAAACCCGAATGTTCGGCTGGTGGAACGGTAACTGCCAGCGTAGTAGAGGCTCAAGTGGAGGGCGGTGTTGAGCGCGGCCCCAGTTAGGGCGGTTTGCAGCGTATCGTAGATACCGGTTAGTGCCGCGTGCCCACCTAGCAAAGCGGTGACAGTCACCAAGGTAGGAAGTAATAAGCGATCCGGTAGGCGTAACTGCCGCAAGTCGGCAAGAGCCAACGCAACAGTTGCGGCAAAGAACACCGCGTGAGCGGCGAGAGGAAATAAAGCAGTGAGCGAAATCATAGACATTTATGACACCGTAGCCGGGCGCAGTTATCCGTGCTTAAAGTTATCCACAGATTTCTGGCCTAAGCTTGACCGTCCACGGGTTAATTTGCGCGTTTGTCGTCATGGAAATCTCTGTTTGTAAAGGATGGGTGGCTAAAAAGGTGAGTACACCGTTACGGGTGGCCATTATCGGCGCTGGCCCAGCCGGAATATATGCCGCAGATTTATTGTCAAAGGCCAAAGCGGAAGTTGACTTGTTTGAACACTTACCGGCACCTTTTGGCCTAGTACGTTATGGCGTGGCACCCGATCACCCGCGCATTAAGCAGATCGTTTTAGCGCTGCATAAAATTCTGGAACATGGTTTGGTACGCCTATTCTGTAATGTAAATTATGGCGTAGATATTTCACTTAGCGATTTAGAAAAATACTATGACGCCGTCGTATTTGCCACTGGTACGATAAAGGATGCTCCCACGCAGTTACCGGGGGCAGATTTGGATGGGTCATATGGCGCTGCCGACTTTGTGTCTTGGTACGATGGGCACCCCGACGTGCCGCGCACTTGGCCGCTAGACGCCAAGGAAGTCGCGGTTATCGGGGCGGGGAACGTGGCGCTGGACGTCTCGCGGATACTAGCCAAACACGCTGAGGATTTACTAACCACGGATATTCCAGATAACGTATATGAGGGTTTGGCTCAGTCGCCGATAACTGATGTGCACCTATTCGCCCGCCGGGGCCCAGCCCAAGCAAAATTCACGCCCTTGGAGTTGCGCGAGTTAGGTGAAGTGCGCGATGTCGATATTGTGGTATATCCCGAGGACTTTGAGTTTGATGATGGCTCTTTAGCTGCTATTGAAGCCTCTAACCAAACAAAACAAGTGGTAAAAACCTTAACCGATTGGACTTTGATCGACCCAGCTACCCAGCATGCTTCGCGTCGTATTCATTTACACTTCTTAAAGAATCCAGTCGCGATCTTAGGTACTGATAAAGTTACTGGCATTAAAACCGAGCAAATGCGCTTGAAAGGCGATGGCACGGTGGAGGGAACCGGTGAGTATCAAGAATGGCCAGTTCAGGCGGTATACCGCGCCATCGGCTATTTTGGCTCCCCGGCGGCTGATTTGCCGTTTGATGCGAACCATGGTGTTATCCCGAATGTCGAAGGCCGGGTGGTCGGCGACGACGGTGTGCCGCTCCCACGGTTATACGCAACCGGCTGGATTAAGCGTGGGCCAGTCGGGTTAATTGGCTCAACTAAATCTGATGCGCTAGAAACCACTAAGCATTTATTGGCAGACTTCGCGGATGAGCGTCCAGCCCCAGAGCGCGATCCAGATGCCATCAAGAAGTTCTTGGCCGAACGAGGGGTGCGGTTTGTGGATTGGGCAGCGTTCAGCCAGTTGGACAACCACGAAATAGCACTTGGCGAAGCGGCTGGCCGGGAACGCATCAAGGTAGTGCCGCGCGACGAAATGGTAAATATCGCTCTTAAGGAGAAACAAAATGCATAAACACAACAACGGACTAAAAACTTTCGGCCTATTTGCCATCATGTGGGTCATCGTCATGCTAATCGGCTTCTTAGTAGGCGGCGGTTCGGCAGATATCCTGTGGCTGTTCACCGCCATCGGCGTGATAATGACGTTTGTCGGCTTCTGGAATTCTGACAAAATCGCTATTCGCACCATGCGGGCCGTGCCGGTCAGCGAAGCGGACGCACCGGAGCTATATGGCATCGTACGAGAGTTATCCGAGCGGGCTCACCAACCGATGCCGCGCATATATATCTCGCCCACCAACGCGCCCAATGCGTTCGCCACCGGGCGCTCCCCGAAGCACGCCGTCGTGTGCGTAACTTCCGGCATCATGCAGATTCTTAATGAGCGGGAGTTGCGTGGCGTACTAGGGCATGAACTAATGCACGTGTTCAACCGCGACATTCTGACTGCTTCTGTGGCTGCGGCGCTAGCGGGCGTCATCATGTCATTAGTCCGGTTCTTAATGTTCTTTGGTGGCGGTGGCCGTGGGCGGAACAATAGCGGCGGCCTTGGTTTGTTGGGGGCGCTGGCGGCGATGTTACTGGCCCCATTTGCCGCGATGCTGATCCGAATGGCAATCTCGCGCACCCGCGAATATGACGCCGACCAAGATGGTGCTGCTCTGACGGGCGATCCCATGGCGTTAGCGTCGGCGCTGCGCAAGATTGATGCTGGGGTACAGGCGAATCCGCTGGCAGCCACCCCGCAAATGGAGAACGTGTCAGCCATGATGATTGCTAACCCGTTCAAAAACGCGGGCGGAAACGTGGCCAAGCTGTTCAACACCCACCCGCCGATGGCTGATCGCATCGCTCGGCTCGAAGCTAAGGCCGAGCAGATGGGCCAAACCACCTACGACGGCACCTTCCGCTACCGCAAGTCGTTCTAACATACTTAGGCTAGGTGGATGTAAGAGTTCTCTAACTTAGGCGTTGGATTTTGGGCAAGACATCGGCTCTGACAGTAGAGCGCACGCAGGTGATTGGCATCTGCGCCAATATCTTGATTTTTGCTGTCACCTTACTTGCCGGGTTTGCAGCTAATTCCATCACTATTATCGCATCATCATTTGAGAACCTCGCCGATTCGCTAACCAACATTTTAGTGTTATTGGGTGCAGTTTTTGCCCGCCGCCCAGCCGATAATGAACACCCATTCGGCCATGGGCGGTGGGAGTATCTGTCGGCGCTGATTGTCTCCGTGTTCATCTTTATTGTGGGTTATGAGTTTCTGGTGCGCAGCATCAGCGAAATACGAAACCCCAGCCAGGTGACGTTCAACATCTGGATTATCGCGGCTTTGCTGGTGACTATTGCAGTGAAGCTTTGGATGATGTTCTTTTATCGCCGGGTCGGGGAGCGGATCGGTTCGCTATCCTTACTAGCCTTGGGTGTAGATAGCCGCAATGACGTAATCATTCGTATCTCTGCCATCACCGTCATCATTGTTTCATATTTCACCGGCTTTAATATTGATGGTTACATGGGGGTAGCGATTGCGGCGCTCATATTATTTTCTGGGTTCCGGGTTGCCAAAGAAACGGTGTCGAAGCTGCTGGGCGAGGGGATGGATAAAGAGCGCGCCGCCGAAATCCAGGAGTATGTTGGTGGCCATGAGCAGATTCACGGTGCTCACCACTTAGTAGTACACACTTATGGCACCGCAAAGGTAATCGCCAGTATGCACGTTGATTTACCCGCCGACATCTCGCTCGAAGCCGTTGAGGCGGTCACCAACAGAATAGAAAAAGATGTAAAAACCAAGTTCGGCATCGACTTATTGCTCCACGCCGAGCCAATATCAATAGACGACCAACGGTTACAAACCGTCAGAGACAGCATCGAAAACTATCTGCAGCAAATTGATCCGCGCATCGAAGCCAATCGTTTTCGCATCACCGATGATAACGATATTCCAAATATTGAGTTTGAGCTCGTATTTCCCCACGATTTCGGTACCGATAAAGAGGAAACGGTTAAAACTAGCGTGGCCGCCATCATCAAAGCCATTGATAGTAACTATCGCCCAATAATAGAAACCACCCGCACCTTTGTCTCCGAATAAAGAACGCGGGCGCGAGCCTTTAGGTGCGGGAGTGTGGGGGCTGCGCCCCCACGATGACTGCCGAAATCGGTTCCATGCAGCGCAATCTTGGGATTGCGCCCCGTGCAAAGAAAGCGGTGAGCTTGCCGAGCTGCGCCGATGCGCAAAGTAAGCAACAGGAGAAGACATTGGGACGCAAGTCCATATTAACCCGTTTTCGAGTGGCAGGTGTCGCGCCAAACGCGCGCTATCAAATATCGCCACTTCGTGGGAGGGTGCCTA
>JGI24699J35502_11133703_pt1 | contig 13853 bp, 6 predicted proteins | sample TergutMp193P4_FD_35502 | JGI IMG/M metagenome (IMG submission 35502) | reverse complement strand
AGACTGTAGAAAACTGCATAATGGGGAGCATCATTATTTATACTTTTCACCAAATATTATTTAGGTGACCAAGGGGTGGACAGGGCATGTGGATAGTGTAGAATGGAGAAGAAGTACATACAGGTTTTTGGTTGGAAAGCTTGAAGGAAAGAGACCACTAGGAAGATCTGGCCATGAAATTTAAGATAATATTAAAATGGATGTTAAAGAAGTAGGATGGGATGGCATGAGACTGGATTCATCTGGCTCATTTGGAAAAAATGTCAGACTTTGTGAACATTGCAATGAACCTTTGGGATCCATAAATTGCTAGGATTTCTTGACTAGGTGAGGAACTGTTAGCTTCTCAAGAAGTACTGTGCTCCACAAAGGTAGGTAGTTGTTTTGTTGAGCTTGGAACAAAGGTGAGCGTTATGCAATTTGATGACCAAAATCCTCAATAAGAAAGAGACACGTCTTATCAACAGATTTAAAAAATAAAATAAAATAAAATTGGAACTACAGGGGTTGTGAGGTTATACACTGTGTTGAAGACCCACGAATTATTCCCTTTCTCTAATTGCCCTTTGTTTTAACAATGTGTGTAACTAGTATGACAAATAAAGTAATTCATGGTCATCACTGTGTAATGTGTGTATTTTACATTATTTAAGGACTATGAAAGTAAAGTGTAAAAGTTCATGAACTGGGAAAAGGGCAAAATACTGTATCATTAGTTGAACAGAAACTTGCTGATAACTTGTCATTGCAGTTTGTGCGGATCTTAGAGATCCACACAAACGTGACACTTCTTGTAATTTAAGATCGTCCTTAGATATGAATGTCCAGTACCCTTACACTTGAGTCTTGTCATAGAAGATTTTGTTGTGGGGTATGGGGCCATGTTTCCTACATTTTTGGAAGAGCTTGCTGCCTCTGTCTGCAGTGTAGTCAAAGAAAGATGCTTTGCTAGTTTCAGTTATGTGTGGAATAACATTCAGATATATGGGGTTGTAGTACTATCCCCTGGTTTATATGTTGGTCATTCTGTCCTTCTGACATTTTGTATAAAGGTTTGGGCACTTGCAGAGAATTAATCAAGATTTAATGAATTTCATGATATCTGTTCTCCTAGCAAGCAGATAGATGCAGTAAGCTCTGGTGAAATGTTGGTAAGAAATCGCCAATCAATAAAGCAGTTCAGTTCTGTGAAAACCTCATGTTACACCTTGTCGCCCTTGTCGCATATGCTTTCTGGTTAGGTTTCTTGCCATTAGCAGGTTGTCATAAGTGAGGTTTAACCCTTCATTTTGCAGTTTTTGCAATTATCATATTTGCTTGTGTTATTAGGCAGTTATAAGAAGAAGAAATTGTGGTAGATTTAGAGTTTACTTTGGAGTGCAGTTAGAATGTGTCTGAAATTTTATAAACTTTGAAGTTTCCTCATACTGCCATGCTTCCCAGAATGTGTTGCATGGATTGCAAGCTGATTTTTATTTGTTTCATACCCAAGAAATCCACAATGTACAAACACATGTTTCATGAGGAAATCTAAGACTGGAGTATGATCATTATCATCGTCCACTAAGTTAATTTAACATTGGTAGAACTACATAAATTAGTTACTGGCTGTGTATATATTTCTTATCGTGCATTTGGATTTTTAGGGGGGTGTGTATGAAAGTTTTACTAGTGTCATGTTAATGTTATTCAGATGACTGTCATATTGTATATGGACATTTTTTATATTAAGGATTACAAAGTTTGCCACAGTGCATTACTTTCAGTTTAAGTCAAACAAATTTAGGTAGTGTAAACCTGTACTAAATGGAAAATGTAATTACTAATAATATGTAAAAATATTATTCACAAAGAACTGCATGAAATGTATAATTAAGTTTTTCTATTTTAACAATTGCTTAATACAGACAGAACAAACCAGCAAGTGCAGTAAGTTGTGGATATACGTGAATTTTAAAACCATGTTTAAGTAAAGATTTTAATATCGTATATTAAAAATTTGAACCCTTTAACAGTTTAGTGGTAACTACATTTACCCCATACATTTACCCCCTACAAGTAGTGTGGTGGGGTGGAGGAACAAGTTTGCAGCCATCACTGGCAGCATACTCAAAGAAGCAGTGTAATTTATATTTTAATTTAAAATAAAAATTGATTTTCTGGAGTCAGCAGATATTAAATTATGAACTATATTAAAATAAACTGTCATTCACAACTAAAATTTTTATTGCCAGTATTTATTATTCATTACAGCATGTTTCAGCCAGATTGGCCATCCTCAGACAACAATAAAAACAAAGTACTTGGGAAGTTAATTGAGACATCAAGTTCTATCAAATAAAGAGAAAGGAGAGCTCTTTTGTACATAAAGAGCAATACTGTATAGGGATTCATGTTTTTGTTTAAAGTTTTGTAGTTGTGTATATTCCAACTGTCCGAAAGGTATGCCAGAATATTGCCTTCAAAATTCTAGCTTTTGCATAATTTAAGGTTATTTCATGTTGAGTAGTTTGATAGTGGTATATAATTTTACATTGAAATGATTTTGTGGAGTACAGTAGGGTCTCGTTTTATGAAGGGGTTATGTTCTTGAAAATTTGGATGTAAATCGAATCGTAAAACGAGTATTATTTAAATGGTTTAAATTGAGATAGGTTCATGAGCCATACAAATTAGTCGATTTTATAATTTACAATATTTCTTTACATTATGACATACAATTTTAATTTAATGAATTAGGTATGTAGAAAATTACACAGATAATTGAAAAAAAATATCAAATCACTTTTTATTTTGCTGAAGGAGGCCCAGGCCGTGGTTCAGAAAACATCAAGAAAGAATGTAACATCATCTGTTTGGATTTTTTCGTCTTTTCTTGCAGGATTTCATAATAAGGGTGTAGAATGGCTCTTATGCCTCTTTTTACTGTAGAGCTGCTTTCCCAGTCAGGGTCGATATCACATAATTTGTTAACTGCCATATCTATAGCAGAAAGAATATCAGTAAGGTCCACCATCTGCATTTCTTTGGTTCTGCAATCCTCTTCATCTTCATCTTCCTTCTGTTGTTCAGTCAATTGTTGGGCCAAGTCATAAAGTTCCTCATTGGACAGTGGCTGGGAGTGACTTTCTAAAACCTAAGTGTTGCCCATGGGATCAACAATGTCTAGACCAACTTCTGCTATTTCGCTTATCTCTTTTATCAGCATATCCAGATAGTCACAATTTGTACCATACTTCTCGTTGTTAGGCCAAATTTTATGCCACTCATCTTTCATACACGACACAGTTACTTCTTCCCACGCCATTTTTATGTTATCAGTAGCTTTTAAACTGTTATAATCTTTCCAATACTCTTTCAAGGAGACCCCAGAAGTATTTATTTGTCATATCATTTCGTGAAGTGATTGTCAAATGTAATACGCCTTAAAAGCAGCTATTACCCCTTGGTCCATTGGATGGAGCAGGGAGGTGGTGTTAGGGGGCAAAAACACTATCTTAACCTTGAATTGTTGAATTTCATCAAAAAGACCCCTAGCCTTTGCAGCAATAGCACGCTGAGTGAGAGGAATTCTTTTTTGATTTAAATCATCAACCCATAATGTCAATTATTGTTCCATTTTTTGTGTTAAAGTTTCTAGTATAACTTACATTTGATGCACACAGTTTTGTAGTTTTCTGTGCCAATTGTTTTATTTTTTTCAGCATTCGCCATAATTGTTGATACAGTAGTCGGTGCCAAGCCGAGGGATCTACAAACATTAGCATGTTTCTTGCCAGCTTCCATTTTTCTGATCACTAACATTTTAGTCTCGAAAGCTACAGTCTTCCTTGTTCGTTTCACTCCTTTTTCAAAAGAGGACAATCTGTCTTTTTGATGGACATCATGGGTGAAAAAATCACAATCAACTTAGAAGAACTGCACTGAAATAGGAAATGAAGAAACATGCACACCGGAAAAGAGCTAGAAACATACTAAGTAGAGAAAGGGTGCTTGAGTTGCGACAGTGATGCACCACGTGTCGATTGTGGTCGATCTGACTCGACAAAGAGTCGTAAGAGTGAGTTCTAGTAAAATGAACCATCGCAAAATGAGACCCTACTGTAATTTCATTGGCAAAAGTTATTTCCTTTTTTGAGTGTAGACTAGTTGTATAATACCTCTTTCTAGGGTGAGTTGTAGTTAGTATGTTATAAGCATCCTTTAATTGTGAACTGGAAATTGAAGTTAGAGGTTAGAATGATTATAGTGGTAAGTGATAGAGAAAATCGTTAGAATAATAATAAGTGAAATCTGAAGATTCTTACAGTTTTGAAGAATCTTAGATTTGGATTAGTGACTGTGACTGTGATCTAGTTTTGAAGATACTAAATCTGAAATCAAATAAATTATTAATTCAGAGACAGAAATACAGAAATTATTATTGTTCCATGCTAAGGATATGAGAGGAGATATATGTAGATGGAGGGTTTTGTTTGTAATATGCAGGAACTGCTGGATTTCTGAGTACTGAAAGAGGGTGACTGAACTGCTTGACCCTTGAAGATGGTACTGAGGTTGTCCCGAGACATTGGTAACTAACTACCATGTTAAATGGCATAAAATCCCAAAAGACTGCAGATCTCCATTACTGCACGGAGGAAGCCTGAAATCATGTGGGGTGGCTGTTTATTGGTCTTGCTGGACTAAATCTCTGAAGATGGAGTTTGGGTCCAAGGTATTTTGGGCCATTAAGGTGGTTTTTATTGTTTGTTTTTTCATATGTGTAGTATTTTTATATTGTCTCAAGACATGAACTTTTCCTGTGGTGTATAGGATTTCCATGGTATCACCAGTGGTGTGTTGTAGGGTGCTGACTTTCTAAGAGGTTGTGTTGAATACTAAATACTGACAATAAAGAGTCTTAGTTGTGAATGATGGGCTATGTTGATGTAGTGTATTGTCACTATGAGTTGTACAGAATAAAAGATTTTAGATTATTGAGCCAAATAAATTTCAATATATTATTACAATTTTTGAAATTCATAATTTCTGTTAGGGGTGGCCCCTTTCACTGCTCACCCTCCAGGCACCAGAAAATGTAGTTATGTTGTTTCCTCTTGCAGTAACATAAAGAAACTCAATTTTGCCAGTGTATTGGTGTTCTGTATGATTTGCATAACAAACACCAGTTACTTCTCCCAGCAGCACTGACCAGTTGGTTCATGTAAATTGGACAGAGACAATTCAATGTGATGGGAACTGAATTCTTATAATTTAGATGAATATAAGATTTAATGGAAATATAATGGATTTTTAAGTAAAATATTTAATTTGTTGTGATTTAATATTTTAACATAGCCTTATTAGTAGTTTTGCATATATGTAAACAGTTTTGTGAACTTTTAATAGCGTATGGTGACTTTTATCCCTGAAGGTGGCAGCTTACTGTCAAAGCATTGACAAAAATATGTTGTAATACATAGAGAAATGTATTTATGGTTGTATTAGGTGGTAATATAAATTTTAACATAATTCTGATAAAACAGCTCTGAAATTAACAATGAACCTTATCAGTCATATATTGTAACTATTGTTGATTGTGTACCCACATTCCAGCTGGCTGTGTGTCACAGTTTTGTGACACTAAACTACTCTTGTATATTGAGTCAGCCTGTGGCAGTTGTGACACTGTCATTGTGTCCACTGCTGTATAAAGACTTGTGTTATGCTTTCTTGCTGTGAGTTACTCAAAATTTATTCTGTAAGCGTAATTCTTATCCCAAAGAACCAAGTTACAGTGTCACTGTGTTACTAAAGTAACATTGTGCCCATTTAAACATTCTGTCAATATGCTGTTTACACTCATTTGAGTTTCTGTCAGCTTTGATATGGCAGTATATGAATTTGACAATATGAAGATCTTGGAAGTTTTCTGATATATATGTAAGAGAGGTAGAACTCATGATGTTTATAAGTAGAGCACCATCAGAAGTTCCGAACAAATGCCACTGGCCTGACATCCTCATTGCCATAGTGCAATTGTTCAACAACTTTTTTAGTTTACTGAACACCTGGATGTCATGGTGCTGTCTGCAGAATACCATGAAATGTTAATTTTCTTTTTATACCACTGTTGAGACTAGAAACAATGTTACTAGTAGATACCTTCTCTCGCTGTGCAACAACTACAAGGATGCCTTTGATACGGTATAAGATATTCTGTGATTTGCATTGAATTTATATTGCCAGAAAGTAGCTTGTTGCAATAGTAGTCTTTGCCAGCTTTTTAATGCCCTAATCAACAGGTTGAACAAGTATAGTCATGTCATTTGGTAGAAACGTGGCTCATGCCATTTTTCACTTTCAGAACATCAGCAGACAGGTGGGCTGGGTAGTGACCTAACAGTAACATAACAGTTGCTTCAAGTTTTGGAGATGCAGGTGGGATCTGACTAATGGTACAAAATCACTGTCAGTCTGTGATGCAAAAGTTTTGTATGTCGTCCAAGCACTGGCAGTGTTGACATGCTTGAAACATCAGGGATTTCACTTTGTACTAGTGCCAGCTATTCTGCCTTGTGATGGCCATTATTGTTGGTTCATGGCCAGAAATTCATTGTTTAATATTTTTATTCTTGCTTTATGGGTTGTTTTTTTACAATTTTGTGGATATTCTGAGAGCAGTATGGCCCATGTCATGGGGTTTTAAGAAATATGTCCCAGCGTCCTGCAAAATTATATTCAGGATACAAAATTTCATGGGTTTTTCCCAGTCAAAAATACAACATTTGTGACAATGCATAGGAACAGTGACTTCAAAGCAGTGGGAGAAAATATCTGTAGGTGTAGGATAGCCATCAGGCAGCTGTTAAAAGGGTGGAGGGAGGAATGGGAGAGGAAAAGGAAAATGTGAATGATTATAGGCTGTGGAATGAGACTGCAAAGGATGAGGCATGGATATCTGAAGAAAATCAGTACATGAACTGAGTATTATTATTATTATTATCATCATCATCATCAATTCAAATTTTAAATTTATCGTCGCCTATTAGGTATTAGGCAGCAGTCTTCTTGTAAGCCAGATCTCAACAAGGGATCAAAGCAATTTACCCCAGCACTTTATGAATGATGTGTGCGGTGCTCATTAGTGTGATCTGTAGTAGCTCTATGACTGACGGGTGTCCTAGGAGCAACTGAAATTTCTGATCTAATCCCGTTTTCATCATTCCTAATAATTATATTATAACAGCGCAATTTTTCTCCTCACTTTCCACATCCTGTTATCTAAGAGTGAGGTGGGCGGGGTATTTAGCATGCATAGTAGAAATGATAAATGCAAGCAAAATATTGGTCAGAAAACGTGAAAGGAAGAGACTGCTTGACAAACCTAGGGGTAGATCAACAATGAAAATTTCAGTCAAACTCTGTCATCATATAAGAGTGGGTCCTGTTGTCTAAAAAAGATAGCTAATTACTGCAAGTAAGTTGATGTGAACAGCTCTGGAATTGGCTGGGAACAGTAATCTGAAGGTCAGAAATTACAAGAATAAGAAAGCACGAAGAATGGTCAGAAATTTAAACTTAGGTCTGCATTGTGTGAAGATGCTCGCTGCAGACTGCTTTCTTAGAGAACATGATTGTGAAATGTCTTGTAAGATGGGGACAAGTGAATTGTAAGTGTGTCGATGTGTGGAAGGAGTGACAGAACAGTCCATAAATACAACCCCCATTTGTGTATCAGTCCCTGTTTGAGTCAGGTAACTGCAGTGTTTTGTTGTCTGCTCTGTTCTTGCTTCAGGTGGTGTAGTACTGCCTCTCGGCACTGCGGCAACTAATGCACTAGTTGGCATGTGCTCTAATGAGCCTATTGCTGATCCCCCTTATGATACACAAATGAGAGAGGAGAGGTGGTGGAATGATAATTGGTGGGGATAAAACAGTAGAACTCGGAGTGAAACCCGTTCTAGTGCCACTGTTCCCGTCACAGATTTCACATGGCCTGCTGTGGGATCGAATGGGGATTGTAAGAAATGTTATTAATGTGGCAGTTATTATTATGTTCTCAACAGTTTTCAGTTTTCATTTTCAGCAGTGTAAAATTAGGTGGGGACTTGTTTATAGTGCAGTGACCAAGCATGTTGAACGTTAGGGCATGAATCTACAACATCGCCCACCCCAGAATTGGCATTTTATTTTTGTTTACTAAGTAGATTGAATGCCGGTCCCAGTGGCTGCATGGTCTAAGGTGTATGTTTGTGGTCGCTCACCTGCTGAGATTGTGGCTTCGAATCCCACCGGGGCATGGATGTGTTGCCGTGAGTGTTGTGTGTTGTCAGGTTGAGGTCTCTGTGACGAGCTGATCACTCGTCCAGAGGCGTGATCCCGATGTCTTGGTGATACCCACAAACAGGATCGAGAATTAATTTCAGGAACTTGTCTGGGTGTCAAAGCTAGGCTTCTGTTCTCTAACAGGGTAAAATCCAGGGCTGTTACTGGCCTTCTCACAGGACATAATACCCTGAGAAGACATTTTCATCTATTGGGGCTGTCAGGCAGTCCATTGTGTAGGAGGTGTGGAGCAGAGGATGAAACCTCTGCCCACATTCTTGGCGAGTGTGAAGCTTTGGCTTCACTCAGACATGCATATCTGGGCTCCTTCTTCCTGGAACCAGAGGACATTAAGAGCATAAGTCTGGGGGCCATCTGGAACTTTAGTAAAGCAACAGGGCTCCCATAAATTGATATGGGGCACAAAGGGCCCGTTATTTAAGGCAATTACAATCATCCAATCAATCAGTTGTGCAGAGGAGTCCAACCGACTGTGGTGTGTCTTTGTGTGTGATCTAGAAACCTAGAGAATGAGGAGGCCCTGGCCCACTGGCGGCTGTCGCACTAAAAACAAACAGAGTAGACCAAATAGAAACAACACGAAATTAAACTAACGTAATCTGTCGTCAGACTAAATGTATCATGCTGCATAGAATAGGAAGAGAAATATCCCCAGTTCAATGATCACATGGAAATGCTGTGTGAACAAAATAGGCAGAGGCCCTTGCCACTGTAAGTATTATAAAGTGACCTCGATTACTTTAATTTTAACCAAAAAAGCCACACAGTTTTCATTAGATGTACAATAATATTTTTAAAAACACAACTCTTACATATTGGGACCTTACTGGTCCATCATCAGGAAGTACATTAATTGCTGTAGACAACAATATTTTGATTTCTTGCATATGTAGAATTGACTGAAATTGTTTGTAGTGTGAATGTGCAGCGGAAAGAATTGTTACACAGTAGGTCAGAGCAGCGCATGGATTTGTTGGAAGTGTTCATGGTATAATATATAACATACTAAATCATGTCAATTACTCTAGCCTAGTGTACAGGTAACTTTAAATATTGTTAACAGCAGGTATGGATTTTTTTGTCATACCTGGAACGCAACGAACTGCCGAGATATCTTAAACTGGACTGAACTTGTCCCTCAGATATTCACCCTACATCAGCCTGGACAGCCACAACGTTCAGTAATGAAATTCAGGTAAGGGCAGTATGGTTCGGCCTCTATTTAGGTGTATCATTCACATTTATATTAAAATATTATTAATTTTGAATATTAATGAGAGATGCTACTAACGTACAAAATACCAAAACTTGCCACCTATTGTTCTCGACCACTCCAGGCCCCCAACCACTAGTTTTGTAATTCCAGCATTCATGAATGATTACGCATATAATTATTAATAGATGACGTGAAGATACAGACGCTAAAATGTCACATCTTTATCAATAGCTGTATATGTAACCTATTTGCATAATGGATCCATTATAACAACAAAAATTTTATGTAATTATAATAATTATCAAATTGTAATCAAATATTATATAATCGTGAGCCGATACAATTATCATAGTAGAGATGTATGCATTTTCAGTACTGAATTGCATAAGGGTCTTTTAATTAGCACACCAACTAATGCACATACATAAAATTTTTACATTAAAACATTTAATGTAAATTTTTTAAAAAAATGTTTTAATGTAAAAAAAAAAATTATGTATGTGCATTAGTTGGTGTGCTAATTAAATGAGTCTACGAAATGCACAGTGCAACGAAAAGATGCGTAAGGGTATTTTAAATGTATCCAGTTCCCTCTAATTTAGTTAATTTAGATATGATTTACTGGTACTTTCAGTAGCTCACACTGTAGTGTCAAATGATGTAATGACAGTGAATAATGAAGAGTGCAGTGTGTGGAAGGAAATCATCGTGGCCTATTGTGAGGTACCATCCAGGCACTGAGACAGTGTAGGCAGTGTACTGACTAGGCTTCAGTCTGGATTCCGCTATTCTCCAGTGTTCAGATGAGCTCCTTCTCCAGGCCGAGAAGTTGACCACTTGCCCATATGCCTTTATTGCATGCACAGATACAACTTTATTCTGGCATTAGCCTGAAAGAATGGCAAAACCCTCGGTGAAATTTGAGGTTCCCATGGTAATGGCTGTGATTGTAATATAACACTGTGGAGTCTTATCTCCATCAATTCCTTACAAATCCCACAAGACAGTCTTGCATTATTACTTACAGCTGCTAACTCATTCGAGTCATGTGACATTTGGTTTCCATGGTGCTGATGTTGATGATTCTAACTTCTGGGATGTTATGTTTTGTAGTGCAGTTAACATATCGGATGTGTCAACCCTACTATTGAGCATAACATCCCAGAAGACAGCATCCTCAATCTAGGCAGGTTTGCAAAACACAATTTTAAACATCCTTAATACCTTCAATGTCCATATATAACAGCTCAACAGAAGCAGAACAGAGTTTCATGGTATGTTTGTGCACTTCAACCAATTCTAATTTTGTTACATCAAACAAAAACAAACACTAACATGATGGCCCATGTCTGTCAGCATCCACATATTGGGTGTAACTCTCTAAATACTTACTGGAGTGAAAAATATTTTTAACTAGCTTTAAGAAAACTGAAGCACATATTTTCTGTCCAATACGATCTTTCTCTAGGTCACACAGATTTTTTATTCGACTCACAATACGGTAGTTAAAGGATGAAAACTGATTATGCTATGCATACATATCCAAAATTCCCATTAATGGGCCACCATAATCTCTGTCACTGATAGTGAAACAAAGCTTCTTCCAACCTGAGTATACACGTTTACAAGCATTTATACAGAGTGGCACAAAAGTCATGTAAAACTAGAGGCTGTTAAAATGGGCATATCAAGTGGCCTTTACACCACTCTGTACAAGCATGTATTTAATGTATCATTTAACGTGCTGCTACAATCATTAGGTTTATTAAAAAGGAAACAAACTTTTCATTTTAAAAGAACTTATCAAAAGGGAGCAGATGTGCCACAGTTGTTATAATATGGACATATTTCCTAACTTCTCATAATATGGCTGCATCCACATCTTTGTATTCTAACTGGTTTTTAGGCATGTTTGCAAAATTGCGGAAAGCAACCATTAGCTGTGTCATGTCTGTCTGTCCATCTGCATGGAAGAATGTGGCTTCCACTGGGCAGATTGTCATGAAACTTGATAATTGAGCATTTTTTGAAAATCTGTCAAGCACATGCATGTTTCAGTAAAATCTGACAGGAATAATGGGTACTTTACATGAAACCTGCATTCATTTATGGCAATATCTCACTGACTTCTTCTCAAAAGAGTAATATTTCAGACAGAAGTTGTAGATAAAATCAAAATACACATTTCATGTTCAGTAACTTTTTCCCAAAAATTGTGTTGTTTATGAGACTGCTGAAAAAGTATTGTACAGCTGGACAGACCACAGATGACAATATACTACGATGCATGCTGGATAACTACGGCTACAAACATACACTCAGAATATGCAATACTTATTGCTTTTGTATGGGAACAATGGTTACATGAACATGCCTCAGTGTTACATCATATGAACATAAAATGCCTGTCTTGTTCATATTCTGTATATTATCATAGCCGATATATTGGGATGGCTACTTCTTCTTCTTTTGTGTCTGTGGTAACTGTTGATACGTGTAAACAGAGTTTGTTCAACTAGGGTTGCAAAATTTTGGCCAACATCATTTGCACCACATGTCATTTATTTGATCAACCCACCATTCGTTTATGGGTGTCCTCTTTCCACAAACTTCCAAGAACTGATCAACTTCAGTTAACATGGTGCAAAATGGGATTCCACAAAGAATTATGCCATTTTTTTAAGTTAATGTGTTTACAGTTTGTATCAATTATCACAAGGTGATGGTTCACTGACAACTATAAAACAAGTGTCATGGTCATATAACAATTGTGGTCTTCTGGGTTTACACCATACAGCCTTGAAGGCATATACCAACATTTTGAAGGAACATACTGCCTTCTTGTTCAGGCTCATTTGGGACGGGGTGCAGTTGGCATATGTAGGCAGGTTGCAAGGAAGATTACACACAGCCACAGGAGTGGGAGAGAGGCAGGACCAAATGCTGGCTGTCAGCACCAAGATCACATTTGTGCTCAAGTAAAATCGGATTGCACAAAGGATATACTCACACTCATTTTATATTTAATGATACATGAAGAAACAACGTAGTTTCACCTCAACAAATGAGACATTGGTATGGTGATATATCATTAATACACTACGTGGTTTGATCAAATATTTCCTGGACTGAATGTGGGATGAGGCTACAGCTGCTAGCAAGAACTTATACTGCCCGTTGTAGATAAAGCACAGTCTGCAGAATCATTTCTTTTTTCGAATAAAGCTGTAACGCTCGTTATTGTTGGGTTATGTCCTATTTTGTACAAGTGTGTATTGTTCTATATGCTGTTTTGGTGTACCTACAAAATGACAGACTTGACAGAACAGTGTTCCTACATGAAAGTTTGGTTTAAACCTAGCAAAAATGCTACAGAAACTTTTGGAAAGTTTAAAGTAGCTTTGAGAGACCAGACAATAGGAAGACAGGCGTTTTTGAATGGTTTTCCAAATTCAAAAGCAGTGTGACCCCTGTTTAAGATGCTGAACCTCAGGATATCTACAATGAGCAAAACATGAAAATACCAATCCACTGTAGGGACTTGTCCTTGATAATGGTGGAATCACAATTTGCAAAGTTGCTGACATAAGCAACTTAATTTAGATCAGTTCAAAGCATTCTGAAAGATCATGTGAATGTGCGTCAGATTACTTCCAAATATGTGCTCCACATGCAGTAGAAGAATTATGTAAATACATGCCAGGACCTTTAAGAGAAGCCTGAAAGAGACCCAGAAGTCCTTTCAAAATGACACACAAGTGGTGAAACATGATTGGAGGGGTATGACCCAGAAACCAAGCAACAGTCATCTCACATCCACAAACAACCATTATCTCCACACCCAAAGACAAGTTTATGGAAGCATGAAGAGCATGCTGACTGTCCCAGTGGCTACGAGGTCTATGGCACAGGTTGACAGCTAATCAATTGCTGGGACTGTGAATATGAATCCCCCTGAGGCATGGATGTTCATCTCTTTTGTTTGTTGTGTGTTCTGTAGGTAGCAGCCTCTGCAATGAGCGGACCACTGATTCAGAGAAGTCCTACTGTGTGTGTGTGTGTCTAATTGTATTGATCAAGGAACCTCAACAATGAGATAACCTAGGACTGAGCTAAGCTGTAATGCCACAAAAAGAACAAAGAATAACCTGCTCGTTGTTTGTCATTCATGGAGTTGTGTACTATGAACCTGTTTCATAATGACAAATTGAAAAGCAGTATTACCACACTGATACCTTATGGTATTTGCACAAAAATGTGCAGCAAAAACAACCTGTTTAGTGGAATTCTGGGTTATAGTTTCTCC
>JGI24699J35502_11133704_pt1 | contig 13876 bp, 8 predicted proteins | sample TergutMp193P4_FD_35502 | JGI IMG/M metagenome (IMG submission 35502) | reverse complement strand
CGGCCATGGGCGCAATTGGCGCGATGAAAAAAGCTGCCCATCGGGGCAAGGACCAAGCGAGCAAAGAAGCAAAACGGCAGGCGAAAGAAAAAGAGCAACAAGCCATGCGCGACATCACGCAGGCCACGTCTCTGCAACCTAAGAGCAACCCTGTAGGCAACGCTATCAACCCACACACCAATGACCCGGAATCCTTAGTTCCCGAATCCGGTAGTGCGACGGAGGAAACTGGCAACGAGAACCCGACCCTTGACGATCAGAAGTTCGATGGCTCCTCAGAAGCTCCTATCGAAGCACCATTCCCCACCCCAGCCGAAACCGAATGGGGCGGCGCAGAGGGGGCCGACGGCGAGTTCGCAATGGCGGCAGTAGCGGCTCATGCGGGAGCTGGTGGTCCGGACGGTCATCAACCCACTAGAGTGTCGGTGCGGCCAAATCAAAGTAGTGGTTCCCTGGGTGGCAGCCAACGGCTCGGCAGCAACCAACCGCTTGGCGGTAATCAACCGCTTGGCAGTAACCAACCGCTTGGTGGCAATCAACCGCACTCCGCTGGCTTAGAGCAAACCGAACCGGCTACACAGGCTGCTGACCACGCTGCTGCGCTTGCTCGGGCTAGGCAAATCCTTGATACGCCCCAAACGGATACTACCGGCCGGAGTTCAATAAGTGCGCCGAATGCAGAAACTGACCCCAGCCCTACTGAAACCGCTACGTCGGAAACTGGTGCTACCAAACCTGTACCATCCCCGGCTCAGCCAGCGCAACGAACTGAAAACTTACGCAAAGTCAAGCCATCCGTTAAGGCAAGTCTAGCAGCTGGGAGTTTTGATAGGTTCCAAAAGAATGCCGTGCAGAAAGCGGTTGAAGCACAAGATGAATACAATGCTGCCGCTCAGTTAGGTGACAAATCTGGGATGGAAAAGGCTGCAGGCAAACGCGATTTCCAACAGGCGCTAGCAGAGCATTGGGGTTCAAGAGCAGAGGGATATAGGCTGCAAGCCGACGCCCAAGAACTCCTTGAAGGCGTAGCCGTCCACCCTGATCTTAGGGAGCCACTCGCACAGGCAGCTACCAGCCAACAATCATACGAAGATGCATACCGCGAAGGCTATAACTCATCCGGGTTCCGACCGTATTCAGACGATCACCAACAGTCAAGAGCAGACGTAGTGAACTTAATGGCCGCTAACGAGGTGTTACAAACCGTCGGTGACCCGCAGGTGACGGCGCCGGTTCAGCAAGCGGTATCGGCGCAACACGCCACCGGACAGACGTTGCTGGCAGCGCAAGCGGCGTTAGCTAAAAACCCCAACGACCGGGGAGCGCAGCAGCGAGTACAGTCGGCACAGGTAGCGCACAACAACGCACGCCAACGTTTGAGTGGTGTGGTACAGCAACACCGGCAATCCGCCCCAACGCAGAATCCCGCAGCGAGGGCGAACCCGGTTGGTCGGGGCAAGATAGACGCGCTGTATGCCCACGCCCCGAACATCGTGCGGGAGGCACGGTCAACAGCTACGACCCGACCAACCAACGAATTAGGCAGGATAACGCCCATTAAGATTCCCGCCAGTCAAGCAATTTACACCGGCTACCAAGGGTAGCGCACTCCACCGCGAGCCGCGGTAACAAGTCAGACTTTATCAGCCAACAAGAAAATAATGAGCACAGATTCAGGAGTAGTTAAGTGAGCGACGAATATTTGGTACCGCGCGGCTCCTTCGCCCCGCTATCTCGTACCGGATTGTTGTTTGGGTTGTCGAAAACTCAGCTTATCGTGGCCGCGATTGCGGTGGCGAGGCCGGTGTTGCAGATTGTTTTATTGCGTAACATCGCAGGCGGGTTGTACTCCCTTATCTGGTGGACCTTGCCGTTGGCAGTCTTAGCTGTCGGTTCCTATCGGGGTCGTAGTTATCTTTCGATGGTGTTGATAACGGGCACGTTTTTCTTACGGAAAATCGGTCGCCAAACATTCGCAGTACCAAACCTGCGGGTTAAACATGATGATATGGCAATCGAAATGCCGGGACCTTGGCGGGAACGTTCCAAAATCTTGCCGATGTTGAATGTGAGTTATTTACCGGCTGGGGCGGCGTTTATTTATGACCGGAGTAAAGACAACCCGACGGCAACGGCGGTACTTCGGGTAGAGACCGAGGCGTGGTTGTTCGCGGATGAACAGGCGAAAGCAGCCCGGATTCAAGCGGTATCTGATATGTGTAAGGAACTGGCTGCAACCGTGGGGATTGAGCGGGTGGCGCTATTGGCTCGCACTTACGCGGGGTCGTCTAAGCTGTTACCGAAACCTAAACTGTATGCTGAGGACTCTTATGTGGGAGAGTTTGCGCGCGCCGACTATGCCGAGATGATGGCCACCACGAAAATGGGAGCTTCCCTGCACCGTGATGTGCTTATTGCGATAACGCTATCGCTCAAGAAAGCGGGTCCGGAAATCGCTGCTGAGGGCGGGCAGGTCGCTGGGGTATCAAAAGTATTAGCTACCAAGGTGCGGCGGGTGGTTGAAATGCTGCCTGCATGTGGGGTGCGGTCGGAGGATTTGACTGTCCGGTCGCGGTGGTTGTCGGCTGGTGAGATTCGCGGCGCGATTAAATTAGCGCTCGCCCCTGATGCAGCTGGGTTTTTGGAGCAAAATGGTTGGTCGGTGCCAGCGGGCACGATGTTACAGACTTATGCCAAAGAGCGGCTCGACTATCTGATTACCGACGGTGGGTTCCACCGGGCGTGGTGGATTGACCAATGGCCAGCCGTAGATGCTACTGCCGGGTTCTTGTACCCGTTGGTGGCGCAGGGTGAAACGCCACATACCTTTACCCAAGTCTGGCAGCCCGTCGATTTATATGATTCCGAGAAGCGGTGGCATAACGATGTGATGAGCCGCGAAACCAGCGCCGCCCTGCAACAAGCGTTGGGTCGGCCTACCTCTACCACCCATCGAGCAGAAGGCGCGGATATGGGACTACGGTTCCAAGAAATGCAACTCGGTTATGGCGATGTCAACTATTCGGGCTGGCTGGTGGTACACGCTAACACGATGGAGGAGTTGAATAAGTCCAATAGTTGGGTAAAGCAATCAACTGTCGGGATGCGGATCGGTTTGGCGCGCGGTCGCCAGCTTGCCACCTTTAATACCGCCGCGTTGCCGCTGGGATACCGAGATGAGGCAGCATAATGAAAAAGAGTCGGCTATCTCAATATGTGGACGTGTTGGACAGCAAAGTTATTGTCACCGATGATGAGTCCGAGTTCGACAGCCTAGTCGCTAAATATGGTGGTGGTAGCAAGGCGTCGAACAAGAATGCGCGGCGAAAGTCGGGTGCTAAAGGCCAACGTAACCAGCGCAAGAACTCTACTGCTGGACTATTTCGCCGCGATTATGACGATGTGCGTACGGTTTCGTTTGGTGATGCCCGTGGACGTAAGCGGGCGGCGCAACGAGCATATCGAGCAGCGCAAGCTGCATCAGAAGCGAAACTGGAAGCGCTGACCGCTCAACCCGATACCGAAATGCGACTGCCGGAGCCACTACCGAAATCGAAAATGTGGGGCGAGTGGAAAAAGCACGGCTTATGGGGACCAACTAGCACTGGTGCGCCTTGGCATACCACCTCCGCAGCCCGGATTGGCCTATTGTCGCCGTTCTTGGCCGCGAAATCAGCAGTGGTGCCCGGCCCAATTGTCGGCTTAGAAACTGCCACCCATGTGCCATTCACATTCGACCCCTGGTCGGCCGTCGCACAGAAACTGGTCACCTCGCCGGGCGTAGTAGTTATCGGCCTAATGGGCAAGGGCAAGTCTTATTGCGTGAAACTGGTGATGATCAGGCTGATAGAAAATGGCCGCCAAGTCATTGTGTCATCTGACCCGAAAGGGGAATGGATTATCATTGCCGAAGCGTTAGGTGGCCAAATAGTTGAGATAGGTCCCGGCTCGGGAAATATCATCAACCCGCTTGATGAGGGCACCCGTCCTGCTACCACGAGCGTGGAGGCGTGGCGCCGCACGGTAGTAGCTCGGCGGGCGTTGGCGTTGCAAGCTATCTGCCACATTTTGCGTCCGCATCAACCGCTGGATGCCGAGGAAATGGTTTGCCTTGACCAAGTGGTAGTGGACATCGCTGACGGGCTGGTTGCCCCCACTATTCAAGCGGTAGTAGCGCGGCTGGAAACCCCGCCCGTAACTCTGACCGAGAAAGTGGGGGTGGCCGCGCCGCGTACCCTCGCGCTGATGCTTGGTCGGTTGTGTTTTGGTCCCCTGTCTGGGATGTTCGATACCGAGTCCACCGTCCAGTTAGACCCGCAAGCCCCAATGGTGGTGATGTCCACCAAGTATCTGGGCACGGGAAAATCCGAGGTAAAGGAAATAGCGTCTGCAGTGACTGCAGCTTGGATAGATGCGACCTTGCGGTCGGGTGATGGCCGGTTCCGGTGCATCGTCTCGGAGGAAGGTTGGGACGAGTTACGAAACCCCGCACTTGCCGAGGCAATGGATCAGCGGCTGCGACTGACTTCGGAATGGCGGTGCTCGAACTGGCTCATAATCCATGAGCTGTCTGACATTAACCAACTGGCCGCCGAGGGTTCAGCCCACCGCAACATAGTCGAGGGCATCATCACGCGGTCGGAAACCAAAATCTTATACTGCCAAAATCAGGCGTCAATGGAGGCGATAGATAGATATATTAAGCCCACTTCCAGTGAACGCAAGGAACTTACCCGCCTGGGTCAAGGGGTCGGCATCTGGCATGTCGGCCAAGAAACCCCCACTTGTGTTTACCCAATAGCCGGTGAGGGGCTGCGCAAACTCTTAACCACCGACGCTGGCCGCAACGGCTAATCTGACGCCAAGTTAACGTTGATTTCGCACAAGCGTACCGAGGTCGTGCCGATATTGTCCCCGAGCTGATACACACTTGAACTAGCGGAGCATCCTTTGGGACACGCCCGCTAGAGCGGGGATGGGTAGCGGGTGCGCGGCAAAACGCGCTAGGTATTATGTTGCTGATGATAACTCTAGCAGTATGCTATAGTTGAGTTAGGGAGGCGATAAGGATGAATGCAGCTGTGGTGGTGCGAGACGGAGTTAAGACTCCGATAGCGCGGCGAGGAAACGCGGTTGGTAGTTTGTCGAGCCGGGTAGTCGCCTCCGTGCCGGTAACTGCCGGTGCAAGCGTTTCTGAGAGTGCTTGGGATGGGGGATCGCCGCCGCTGGTCACGGACATTACCGGACAGGATGTGGCTGAGGATGCTCAGGGTGCGCGGCTTGTTGCCCCTAAACGTCTGAAGGATTCGACTAAATATGTTGAGCAGCAAATAGGCTGGTGGGCAAACCCGAAGCATATTGTGTTGGTCAAACGGCGTCGGATAGCAAAGCCGTTACCAAATGGGCAGTTTGAGAGTGTGGGTGCTTGGCTACCGCCCAAATATGTGACGTACGAGCCGATCGCGAAGCCGGTTACTCGGATAAAGGACGTGCCAGTAGATAATCCAGTTCCATCCACGCCCACGGATACCGAAGCCGCAGTTAGCCATTCGAGCATAAATGTCCCGACTTCCCAAGGGACTGAGATGCAAGCCAATCGGTCGCTAGACAGGTTCGATAATGCGCTCTGGCAGATAAGTTTTTTGCCAACAGAGGTTAGGCAGCGGATGGTCACGCGGGTGCCGAACCCGACGGTATTCGAGGCCCAGGCTTTACGCCGGGCCGGCGGAAGTTACTACACTGTTAAGGCAGTAATCATAAATGACTGTCGGGCGATGGTAACCGTTGCTGCAACACAGGCCGGGTCTAGGGATTGGCAAGTTGAGATGACCGAGTACCAACTTGCGCCCACATCGAATAGGCTGCCCGCCGCAGTACCGCAGTTGTTAGGGAAATAGCCATGTTGACGAATGTTGAAGAGAACTGGTACGAAGTCCTCGGGTTATCGCCGTCCGCAACTGCCCTGACAATAAAGGCTGTTAAGAAAGAGATTGCGCGGGAGCATCATCCTGACCGTGGTGGCGATGAAGCCGTGTATAAACGTCTTAATCATGCGATTGATATTCTAGGGAACCCAGTAACGCGGAAAGAGTTCGATGAACGGTTAGCAGGTTTGGGTAGCCGGTCTGTTTCGGATGTTAATGTAACTCCCGCCTATGACAATACGGATTACTCCTATTGGGTAGAAGAGGACGACTGGGGGATTATCCCGGCTGAGGACGATAGGTGGAGCGAGCAGGACCCGGATACGGATGATGGCTGGGGTATCGAACCCGAAGCCATTATCCTAGATGAGTTTGACTTAGACCCGCCGCCAGTTGTTGACGCTCCGGTGGTTACTGCGCCAGCTGGGGAAAGGCTCAGTGTCCCGGATAGGCGTCGCCCAGCCAGCAGGTTCGAGATATACCTCTTAGGGATGGTATTGTTTTGGGGGTTCGCGCTGTTATACTACGGGACTGTCCTTGTTCGAGGGTTAGCGCTATTTCATGATTCGTTAGAGTTATCCTTCCGTTATGTCAATGACCTCTTAACTGGCTTTCCGGTTTTGATTAGCGTGTTCTCGTTCTGTGCGAGTTTATTCATATATCGTACTTTGTCGCACCGCCGCAGGTATGGGAAACCGGCTAAAACTGGTCACCGAAGTGCGGATGAGGTAGAACAGAGAACTGTGCAGCGCAGCCAAGGTGTGATGGCTTTAGGTTTATCAGCCATCTTATCAGGTGGCGCTTGGCTCACCGGATATATCGTTGATTTGTTATTCATACCACTTGTCGTAACCGCAGCGTTCGCATTAGCTTTCTACTTTAACTATCCCGGTTTCTTTGGTTATTGGGCGATGGATAGGCGGCGGCACCACTAATGACGCATCCAGATTACTATGACCGAAGTATTGGTGGTTATCGGCAGATTGCAGAGGACATTCATAACCGTATATTGGCTGGGGAGTGGACTCGTTACTTACCGGGTCTGCCTGAACTAGCTGACATATACAATGTTGCTTATCAAACTGTCCGTAATGCGGTTAAGTTGCTAGAAACTAATGGTGTAGTTATTACAGCCCACGGCAAGAAAACGGTCATCATTTCCAACGACGAACCCACAATAGCCGAAGCAATAAAACGAGTCTCTAAAGCAATGGAAGAACTAGCTGACACTCGTCAATACCTAATAAATCTATCACACAAGCTCGATCACATAGAGACCGAAACATCAGCCTAAAGCACCAATTGGAGGATATGGTGGACAGTCAACCATTTAACCTAGAAAGTTGGTTCCTTCACGAAGAAACCGTGGCGCGCCTAGTGGGTGTAGATGCAGCGTTAGCGATTGAGAACCGAGTCGGTCAGCTGCCCCCTCACCCTCAACAGAATATGCGCCGCTTTCTGCTCGAGACAGATCTTGCCCGCGCGCTCATCGCGCTCAAAGTCCCTTCGCTCGCTGATTTATATATCCACAGTAGCCTTGAGGTTGGCAAACTTGTCTGGATTGAACAGGCATTCTACTTCAAACGTGCACCAAAGAACGAAAACGATGGAAGCGCCCGCGCTCAGTTTCATGGCAAATTCAATGTCGATAACTCTATTACCGTGTCGGGCGACTTTAATCCAACCCGGCTTGTGTCACAGACAGCGAAAAGTGAGTTATCAGGGCACTCGCGTCAGTTCATTGTCGGGTACATCAAAGATTTATTGCCTGAGCGAGTGGTGTTGCGGCCATTATTTATCGGGCGACGTTTCACACCAGGTCCATTACCAGGCGGAGAGTGGTTTTCAGATCAAGCACGAGTTAGGCTTGGAGATATTGACCAGTTTTCAGACATCGACATCACAACACGAGTGGATACATCCGATCTTAAGCAACTTAAATCCGTTCCGGAAGATCAAGTGAAGAAATGGTTAGCAGAGATCATCGGTGAACCTGTCCTACCTAATGATTGGGGCGGTGAGCAGTTTGACCTCTGGTCCACAATGCTGACTGTTAATGGCCACAGAGTCAGAAGTGCTTGGTTACTCAAAGGGCCAGCTAAATTCCATCCCATGCATATTGGTGATTTAGGGAAGAACGGCGATCAAATCGATAGGCTGTTTGCGACGGCCGCAGACTTAGTGGTAGTGCAACATTGCCACTCCATTAAAGCGCCTGTTGAGAATATGCTTAAAATTTACGCAACTAACCCCATACACCTTAAGAAGTATATGGTCATTGACGGATACGATACGCTTAGGATTCTGCAGCAGAAAGGCTATTTACCAGTAGCACACGCGCAATCAGATTAGCGCTATCGCGGAGTAAGTAATCGGTTTCCCGCGCCAGTATGGTGGGCAGTTAATACCGGGCACCGATATTGGTTCGGCGTGTGCGGGTTTTATGCCGATGAGTAGTTATGAGTGTGCTGGTTGGGCGGGCGTCACGGGAAACGACTGCACGGTTGTATGCGGGGAATGAAAAGCACCGCCGCACACCCGGAAAAGTGGTGTTTGACCGGCTGAGAGCGTTTCCGACTGCTGATGGGTTCCGGTATCCAGCTAACTACCGCGCTTTGGCTCAGGTCAAGGGTTCTACAGTTGCTGGGATATTGGCGGCCATTTGGGGTCTGTGGCTTATCGGCTGGTTTGTTACGGCGCATCAGCCCGCGTCAGCGCCGCTGAGTGTTGGTGCGACGCAAGCGATTGGCATTGGGCTGGCGGTCTGGAATCTCGTCTGGTCGGTTTTGGTGGTGTCTTGGTATGTGGCTTACCGGCGGTCTGATGACCAACTGCACCATCGTCTGCTATCTCGGGGTGTGGTTGCCGAGGCGAAAGAGATAAGGGAAAAGTTAGGCGAAAGGGTTACGGCTGGCACGGCTGCGGTGGTGCGTCCGGTGTTTACCGAGCGAGCGAATCTCGATCGGGGACATGCGGTCGCGGCTACTGTGCTCGCGCCTGAGGTGGCGGCGCTGAAAGGTCAAGCCGAACAGCAGTATGGCCGTGCCTTGACGGCGGCGGAAATTGCGTTCCTTGCTTATGGGCTGTCGCGCCAGGTGAAGCGGGTAGCGGCACCGGCTGCTGACCAAGGTATCGCTGCGGCGAATGCGGTGGCGAACTGGCAGCAAGACAATGATGATAACTTGGCGGCGTTTAAGGCGAAATGGGGAGCCGACCAAGCAGCGGCCAACTTGGCTGCCACACCCCGGAGTGCGGCCACGGATTGTCCGGTAGCCGAGCTTATCTCTAGCCATGAGTTTGTGTTGGAATGTGATTGCCCACCGCTTGTAAACCTAAGAAACAAAAAGTGTAAAGGTGTATGTGCTTCGGATGTCGGCACCTTATTTGGGACGGCGTTTGGTGAGAACGTTTGGGTTGGTATTGAGCGTCCGTTGATGGTGATTGGGCCAGCTCGTTCCGGTAAAGGTGTTCATTTGGTGATTCCGTGGATTATTGACGCTCCCGGCGCGGTGGTGACCACCTCAACGCGGCCAGATAACTATTATGCAACGGCGGTGTGCCGGGCGGCGCGCGGTAAGATCGCGGTGTTTAACCTTGATGCCAGCAAATATGTGGACGAGTTTGGGGTCACGAGACCGTTGGAGGTGCCGCACACTATCCGCTGGTCACCATTAGAGGGGTGTGAAGATCCGGCCACGGCGATGCGTCGGGCTGGGACTTGGGTCGCATCGTCTGGGTTGGGCGGCGAAAACGCGGTGTGGGCGACAGCTGCTCAAGCCATTGTGCAGGCGTTCTTGTTGGCGGCGGCGTTAAAGAAACTCACGATAGACGATGTTTGGTATTGGGCACAATCTTATGCCAACCACGAAACTCCGCTGAAAATTTTACGGGAACTTGATTTCGCTGAAGGGTTATGCACTGGCTGGGATCAAGCCCTGGAAGTATTGAAAAGCGAAGACAAACGCATGATTGGTAATAAGTGGTTTGGGGTGGCTAATGCTTTTGCTGGTCTAGCCGTTCCCGAGGTGCGTAAAGCGTTATCGCATCGCCCCGGCGACCACGGGTATTTCGATACGAAAGAGTTTTTACGACACTCCGGCACGGTATATATGATGTCGCGCGGTTCGGATGGTCCAGATGACAAAGCTGGTTCGGTGGGCGGCATCTATTCGCTATTCCTCGACCATGTTACCGAGATGGCACAAAAACTCGGTAAAACCTCTAAAGGTGGCCACCTCGACCCACCACTGTCGTTACTGCTTGATGAACTGGCGAATATCCATCCGTGGAAAGCAGCTCCCCGCATAATGTCTGAGGGTTCGGGTGTGGGCGTGCAGTTGGTGGCATATTTTCAGTCTTTAGCGCAAGCGCGGAACGCATATTTGGCTGACAATGCGAAACTGATGTGGGATAACGCGAACCCAGTGCTATTAGGTGGGTTAAAAGACCCAGACGATTTAGCGGACTTCGCTAAGCTCGTCCAAACTTACGAGGTTGATCAGGTCTCTACCACTTATGACACTGGCTTCTTAGGCCGTAAGCAGGTCAGTAAACAGCGGCTGCAAGGCGTTGAACTTGATGAACTATCCCGCCTCCCGTTCGGGGTGGCGGCGACGTTACCGCCTCGCACAAATCTGGTGGTCGCCCGGATGACTCCTTATTGGCGCGGTCCCCACGCTGGCTGTATCGCTCGGTCACAGGCATGGCATCAAGAAAACCCGGGGAGAGTATTGCAATCAGCGGTGGTCGCCCGCGAATTTGGGGTAGCCGCATGAGCACTGCCCGCAACGCCGCCTTACTTGATTACTATAAGCAGAACGATGAGCCTTGGACGCCCCCCGAGACGCCCACGGACGATGACTACTTCGATGATAACCAACTGGACGAGGAACCGGAAAGTAATGGCTATTTCGATACGCCCGACCCTGGAATGGTGAACGTATTTACTGCCAATCGCTCGCAGTTAGCCGCATTATTTGAGCGAGCGAACTGGTTTGTCGAAATGTGGTGTGCTGTTTGGGGTGAGGGCGCTTTTAAGAGTTGTTGGCGCTTCCATAACGATGTACTGCTATACGTCGTCGGGCTAGAACGCGCTTGGACTCATGTATGTAGCAGCGACCAAAAAGATTGGCGGGAACTTGGCGGTTGGCTCACCAAAATAGATGACGTACGCAGCTATTTGGGAAAAACATCGATGTCGGAATGCAAAGAAACCCATAAGTTCCCGAAACCAACACCTGAGTTAGCTGAAATGATAACCCAGCGGCGCTCCTACTATCTGTCGCCTCGGTGGCTAGAACGAGACACGAATGTGTGTAGCTTCCCGAGTTTCGATGCCGCCGGGGGCAGTCTAGGACTGCCCGAAAACCAACTCCAGTACGACGGTATAAACCTACAATAAGTAAAGGAACACCATAATGACTGACCTCGGAAATAACCTGATTGACCAATTGGCCAAAATGGAGCAGAATATCGCGGTAGATAAAATGCTGAAAGAAGCCGCCCGCGAGGAACGCAGACAATCGGCACGGCAGAAAAAGCAACAACGCCAGCAGCGAACCCCAAAGAAATCGCATCGGCGCCCACCCACGCAACCCACAACCATCCTGCAGACTCCGCAGCCAGCCGTGCCGTCGCCCTCGGCTCAACCACCAGAAGTCGCACCACCAATAGCGAAACCAGCGCGGACGGGACGCCTCGTGGGAAAACGACATCCGAAGTCGGGCGCAACTGCAGTAGCGGCTCCCCAAAGGCCAACCCCTAACCACTTACCCGACCTACCGGCAGCTATTGCGGTAACCCCACCGACGATGCCAGCGACCCCAGCCCCGCTACCTGTACCCGGCTCAAACCCGATTGATGCCGTACCGATGGTAACCAATGTCCGCCAGCCGCTGCCAATAGAATCGCCGGAAATGATGACTACCCCAATGCCGTCGGCTAGTTACCAAACGTTATCGGTAGTCCCAAATGCTGGGCGGACGTTGCCGGAGGTTAGCGGTGGTTCACCGCTGGATACCAGCGGGGCAACCGATAATGGGGAAGTGGTGGAGTTACGGGCAAAGCTGCGGGTTGCCCAATCCGCCTTACGGACGGCGAGTAAAGGTTCCACCACTAGGCAGGCAGCTTTAGATGCAAAACAGCAGGAACTTGATGCCGCGTTGGCTGAGGTGGAGATCTACCGGCAGCGCGCCGCCGATGCGGAAGCTGCCCGCGATGACCAACATCAGCTCGCGCTAAATGCACGGCGGGATGGGAAACGGCAAGACCGCGCAAACCGGGTAAGATTGCGCGAAGCCCAAGGCCGCGTCCGCACGCTGAGCGAGGAACTTGGACAGCTTAAAGCCCGGTTTGAAGGGGACGCCCAAGCGCGGCAGCAGCTACAGCACGACCTCGAAACCGAGTTAGCCGCCTTGCGGGAGAGTAGTAAGGTTAATGCGGATGTGCAAACCGACCTCGACTGCACCAGATTACGAGTAGCGGAACTCGAGACCGAAGTAGCAACGTGGATTACCAACGCCAAGGACGCCGACCGCTCCGCGACGGAGTGGAAACTGAAAGCTGCTGAGGCAGGCGAGGAACTGCTGGCGCAACTGGACGAAAACCGTGACCTTAAGGCACAAGCACAGGACACCGAGACGCAGCTGGCGTCGGCTCGTCACCAAGTTACTGCCCTAGAGGTTGCAAAAACTGAAGCTGAGCAAACCTGCGCGCTGGCATTGACTGACCTTGAACAACTAAAGGCAAAGGAGGCTACTAGCCGAGCAGTTGCGGAACGAGCCCAAGCAGATTGCACTAAGCAGACCTGCCGCGTCCAAGAGCTAGAGCAACTCATCGCCGCCAACCAATCAGCAACCGACCAAGAAACTACGGCGCTAAAAGCTCAACTAGCCCAAGCCCGTACTGACCTAGATGCGGCACGCCTCACCCACCAGCAAGCCCAAGCCGAACACGCCACGGTAGAGCAAGCGCTGCAGGCCACCTTAGCAGACCTGCGTATCGAACACAGTCAAACCGTAGCAAAGCTGGATGCCGCGACGGTAACCCAACTGGAGCAGCAGCAAACCATTCAAGAGCTCTTAACAGCTCGCGACGTAGGCAACCAACAATTAGCCGCGCTCGAACAATCAGCGCAACAAGCCCTCGACCGAGAGACTGCTACTGCCGCGTCTCTCCAAACGGCACTCGCTGACAAAGCAGCAGCCGAGCAAAGAGCCACCGACCTCGCCACGCAGCAAACTCAACTCGAAAGCGACCGAGCCAAGCTGAACAGCCAACTGGCCGAAATGACCGAGGAAAGAGACCACTTCCAAACGCTCCTAACCACGACCGGATTAGCGCAGGCCGAGCAAACCGCGCACCTTACCGCCAGCCGAGACCAAGTATCCGCAAAGCTCGCAGTCGTGACCGACCAACTAATGGACGTGACGGCGCAACTAACGGATACCCAAGCCAACCTTGAGGAAGCTCAGGCCCAAGCGAGTGCAGCGGTGCAACAGGCAAACGCCTACCGGGAACATCTAGCAGTAGCGCAAGCCGAGCGCGCAGCCATCGAGGACGAACGCAATCAAATGGCAGACGCCCTAGATACTGCAAACGCTCGGCTAGCTGCCGCAGATGCCGAAATCAACCACCGAGTGGAGCAGCAACAATACCTAGCCGCGCAATTGGCTGAGCATGAGGCGACGATTGTGAATCTCACCCAGCAGCGCAGCGACCTTTTGGGGGAAAACGCGCGACTCAGGGCCAGCGTTGAGAGCGGAACCGCGCAGACTAAGAGTGTCATCTCTAGCCTGACAGCTGCTCGCGATCAGGCGGAGGAAAACCTTGCCACCGTAACCGCGAACTTAAACCTCGTCACTAACCAGTTAAGTCAAGCCCACGCTGGTCAAGCCGAGACGGCAGCGAGTTTAGCGAACTCGGATGCGCGGGTGGTTGCTATTGAGCAAGCC
>JGI24699J35502_11133706_pt1 | contig 13881 bp, 16 predicted proteins | sample TergutMp193P4_FD_35502 | JGI IMG/M metagenome (IMG submission 35502) | reverse complement strand
TGCGAAAACAGTTTGCATAGTATATAATCAGGAACAAAAAGAAATTGTGATGTTCTATCAAGCTGAAGAAGAACTAAATATTGGAGAATTTCGTAAGCGGATGCTGCAATTTCTTCCTAAATATATGCTGCCGACTAAATATTTTCGTTTGGATAAAATGCCGTTGAGTGCGACTGGAAAAATAAATCGTTTACAACTATTATCTTTGACTAAAGCATGAACTTGCAGAAAATAGATACAGCAAAAACCGGAGAATATATGAAACGGATATTTTCATTCCGGTCATATACTAATTATTTTGGTCAGTCCTTTTCCGAAGGGGATTTGTATCTATCTACAGAGCATACTTTTATTCTTGTTAAGCCGGATGATAGAGATTTTCATCGCGTGTATGCGTCGTCGAATGACAAGGGAAATCTGATAGCGTTATTGAAATCTATGGAAGGCATTAATGTTTTGAATGTTCCAACGAAAGGCGACATAACTACATGGGAGCAGATAATGTCGGATGCCGGATATGAGAATATTGGCATTTATGAGCGGTTTTATTATCCGGAATTTCGGACAGGCGGCGATTTAGACGATATTATTTATGCAAAATTAAGTGATTTGGAAGAAATATATAATCTATATTCCGAATATGAAGGATTTTCACCTTATACCGACCATTTGCCTTCACGTGCTGAATTAAAACAATTTATTGAAAACGACTACGTTCTTATTAATAAACAAAATGATAAAATATCCGGCGCCCATTTATTTTCAATTAAAGGTAAAAAATGTGATTTAAGATTATTATTTGATATGAACAATAAAGGAATAAAACTTATTCTGGATATGTTTGAGGTACTTAATTCAAAGGGAGTAAGTTGTGCTTATGGATGGGTAAATATCGGAAACGTAAAGGCTAAAACCATCTATCAGTTAATGGGTGCACAGATTGACATATTAAAAGATTACACATATATAAAAAAATAAAAAAATGAAACAGCAAATAATTGAAATTCTCACAGATGTACGCCCTGAATTTGATTTCAGTCAAGACTCTGATTTTATTCAGGCGGGAATGCTTGACTCGTTCGACATCATAACGCTTGTCAACATGCTGGATGAAAAATTCGGGATTTCAATAGACGGCATCGATATATTGCCTGAAAATTTTTCTTCCGTCGAAAAAATAGAACTATTGTTAAAGAAAAGCGGAGCAAAATAAATGAGTCTCAGGTTTACATATCACAATAAACGCATTAGCGGAATACTAACAGTTCTTCCAAAACGTGAAGTGACTTTTGAGGAGGAGATGGGAAACTATAATTTTTCTCCTGCGAAGTCGCTAAAACTGAAGTTGGCGATGGGCTACAATAAACATCATATTGTAGAAGAAGGAACCAATGTTTCGGATTTATGTGTATTTGGTATTAATTATTTATTGGAAAATGATTTACTGAAAAAAGAAGATATAAGCGCCCTGCTGTTGGTAACTCAATCGCCGGAACATTTTTTGCCTCCGACGAGTAACATTATTCAAGGAAAATTAGGCTTAGACACGGACGTTTTATGTTTGGATATTAATCAGGGCTGTGCAGGATTTATTGTTGGTTTGATACAGGCATATATGCTCCTCGATCAACCGGCTATCAAAAAAGTGCTGCTTTTGAATGCCGATGTGATTAGCCGTAAAGTAAATAAACGAGACAGGAACAGTAATCCGCTTACAGGAGATGCGGCAACCATAACGATTGTCGAACGAAGTCAGGAACCAACAACCATACAAGCTGTTTTGAATATGGACGGAAAAAGGGCTTATGCTTTGCAAATACCCGCAGGCGGATTTAAGATGCCGTGTACTCCGGAAACGGCTGAGGTCAAGGAAGACGAAAATGGAAATTTCAGGAGTTTGGAAAATTTGGTAATGAAAGGAGACGAAGTTTTTAACTTTGTTCAGAAAGAAGTTCCTCCGATGGTCGAAGAACTTTTGATAATCTCAGGGAAAAAACCGGAGGAGATCGATTACTATTTTTTTCATCAGCCGAATAAATTCATGCTTCATAAATTAGCGGATAAAATAGGCGTACCGAGAGAAAAAATGCCTGCTAATATTGTTGAGAATTTTGGAAATTCAAACGGAGCTACTATACCTGTTGCCATTAGTTTTAATTTAGGTGAAAATGCTATGGTAAACACATATAATGTATGTTTTGCCGGATTTGGGGTCGGATTGACTTGGGCGGCTATCATACAATCATTAGGAAAGTTAGTTTTTAATCAAATTATATATTATTAAAATATGGATAAGTTTCTTGAACAAATAGCTGAAATTTTAGAAGAAGATCAAGTGAATTTAAGTGATAAATTGGTCGATTTTGACGTTTGGGATTCGCTTGCTCAATTGTCGATTATTGCGTTGGCCGACGAAGAATACGGCGTAACGATTTCTGCAACGGAAATAAAGGAAGCGGAAACGGTAGGAGGAATAAAGCAATTAATCGAAAATAAAAGAGTATAATTCGTTTATATGATGGAAAAAAAGTCGTATTTGCTTATAACCGGAGCTTCTTCCGGAATCGGACAGGAAATTGCCATCCGGCTTTCGGAGCAATATTCAATTATTTTAAATGGCCGTGATAGAGAGCGGCTTATACAAACGTTGAAAGCCTGTAATCCGAATCGGGAACATGTGATATGGGAATACGATTTGACAAAAATTGATACATTGGAAGATGAACTTGCACAATTTTTATTGGTAAATAATTGTGTGATTAATGGTTTTGTTCACTCGGCAGGTTATATGAAGATGATGCCGCTGAAAATGGCGAAACCCGATTTATTTCACTTGTCGTTTGATATTCATGTGACTGCAGCTGCGCTTATTACTAAAGTTTTAGTAAAGAAAAAAGTGAATTGCGGTGAATTGAAAAGTATAGTGTTTATTTCCAGTATTAGTAGCAAATTTGGAGTAAAAGCCTTTAGTGCCTACTCTGCGTCGAAAGCTGCGGTTGACGGATTGATGAGGAGTTTAGCGCTTGAATTGGCGCCCGATGTGAGGGCAAACTCCGTATTGCCGGGAGGAATCCGGACAGCAATGACCGAACATCTCTATGAAGATGCCGAACTGATTAAGCAGATTGATGCTACTTATCCTCTGGGACCAGGAAATGTAAACGATATTTGCTGTGCTGTTAAGTTTTTAATCAGTGATGATGCCCGCTGGATTACCGGACAACAATTGATAGTTGATGGCGGACGGACAATTAATATTACAGTATAACGATTAATGTTATAGTATAAATGAAAAAGTTACCTCATGATTTTACGCTTGAACGCTATGGACTGCAAGTTAGGCTTGTCCAAGAAGATGATGCCGAATTTATTGTGTCTTTGCGTACTAACCCTCGATTAAGTAAATATATTCATGTTACCTCTCCCGATATTGAACAGCAAAAGCAGTGGATTCGGGATTACAAATTACGCGAAGAGCAGGGATTGGATTATTATTTTATTTTTTCGTTAGACGGTCAGCCCCAAGGGCTTGCCCGTATATATAATATTACGGAAGATACATTTACGCAAGGAAGTTGGGTTTTTTCTCCCGAAGCGGTTTTAGGTGCTGCTGTATTGGGGAATATCATCAGCAGCGAGATTGGTTTCGAATTTTTGGATAAAAAAATAGAATACACCGATACTCGTCGGGATAACAATACGCATCGTTATGTGAAATCGTTTAATCCGGAAATAATAAAAACCGACGAATTGGATATTTATTATAAGATTCTTCCCGAAGGGTTTAATCAAGGGAAAAAGAAACATATTGCTTTATGTATGAAAGCAATGAATAATTACAGAATCTTTTAAATTTGAGAAAAATTTGGTATTCTGAGTTTATATATAAGAATTATGCGTAAAGATAGTACGATTATTCATATTGGGAAAAAACTTAGATTGAATAAAGTTTTCTATTTGATTAAATTTGTGAAGGATTTAATCTATTATAGAGGAATGTTATGGGGAAAATTAACCTCAATCAAAGAAATTTTAGCCGGTAGTTTTCCGAATGTGGAAATTTTAAATTATGAAAAAGTCCGTTTGTATTATTCCTTTCCAATATTCAACGATGGATCAAATAAAAAATCTGAATTATCGGAAGGGAGAGAATATTTTCAATATACGTTGCGTATAAAAAATGCAATTGTATATGGAGATTCAAATCTGATTGCTTTATCTTCTAAAAAAGTTTTGTATGATATGCCTGTTTTTGATAAAGCAAAGCGATATAAATTTACCAATGTTTATACTAAAATTATAAGCATTAAGGGAAATGATGTTTCTTATTGGAAAGGCATAACGCATACAATGGAAAAAGCTATATGGATGGGAGGAAATTTTTCATGGAATTATTATCACTTACTCTATGAGTTTGTCATTAAATTTCTTCAATTGAATATATTAAACATTCCCATCGATGTTCCGGTGTTAGTCGATCAGGTTTGTCTAAAGGTTCCTCAATATAAAGAATTATTGGATATTGCCAATAAAAAAGGATATCGATTGATAGGAATCGACAGGAGGTCTCGGGCTAAGGTTGGTGAATTAATCTACGTTAGTTGTCCTAATTTTATTCCGCCTAATACCGCTACCTGTGATTATCGAGCCGACGACATGCAATTTAATATAAGCGCTTTACGTGATTTAAGAAATTATTTTTTACCATATTCTTCTCAAAGAAAGTTTCATAGACGTATATTTATTTCTCGAAAAAATGCAAGCGACAGAAGGAAATTTAATGAAGAAGCTGTTATACAATTATTTTCGGAATTTGGATTTGAAGTTGCTTTGCCGGAAACATTATCGATTCCTGACCAAATAAGTCTTTTTAATCAAGCTGAATGGATTGCTGGCGGTTCTGGAGCCGCTTTCACAAATTTGTTGTTCTGCAGCCCCAACACGAAAGTGATTATATTTGATAAAATGCAGATTCCTTCTTCGCCTTTTGCTACAATTGCTCATATTGTAAATGCTTATTTAATTTATATTACTGAAGAAGATACCAATAAAAATATTGGCTTCAATAATAACCACGAAGCATTTGAATTGAACCTGCCTTATTTAAGAAACTTTTTAATTGAGATTGGATTGTAAAGAAATTTGCGTACATGTCAGATCAAAAAGAGTCATATAAAGAAGTATTTAAAGCTACAAGTATATTTGGAGGGGTACAGGTTTTTAATGTTTTGATTAGCATTATTCGCTCCAAAGTCGTTGCTGTCTTGTTGGGTGCGGGAGGTATGGGTGTGTTAGGAATATTACAGCAACCATTAGGAATCGTTGGCTTAATAACAGAAATGGGCTTAGGAGCAAGTAGTGTAAGAGACATTGCCAAAGCTAAAACAAGTGGAGATGATAATAAGATAAGCCAGACAGTAACGACTGTAAAACGTTGGGTATGGGTAGCTGGAATATTCGGAATGGTTGTTGTAATCGTATTATCGCCTTTATTAGGTAAATTAAGCAACTCGACGGATGAGCCCGCGAATTATACGTGGGCGTTTATTTTCTTATCGGTTACTTTATTATTTTCAGCGGTAAGCAATGGGCAAGTAGCTGTTTTGAGAGGATTACGACGCATAAAAGAAACGGCGAAAGTCGGCATGATTGGTTCTGGATGCGGATTAATTATATCGTTACCTTTTTATTATTTTTATGGAATAAAAGGAATTGTACCCACTTTGATTATTTCTTCAGTCATTGTTTTGATAACGTCGTGGTATTTTTCAAGGAAAGTTCAGTTGCCGCCGGTTACTATTTCCTATAGAGAATCTTTTTTTCAAGGGAAAGAAATGATCAAATTAGGAATCATTATAACGATGACCAACCTTATCTCGCAACTTGTTTCTTATATCTTTTATTTATATCTAAAAGATAAAGCGGGAATAGAAGTTGTCGGATTGTATAATACCGGTTGGACAATTACGAATCAATATGTAGCATTGGTTTTCACTGCAATGACTATTGATTATTTTCCCCGTTTGATCAGTTTGCAGTCGGATCGGGAAAAAATGAGAGAAGCTGTCAATCAACAGGCTGAAATAGCCATATTGATTATTGCTCCGCTCATGTTGTTTTTTATCTCTTTTTTGCCTCTTATCATTCGGTTAATATACACAGAAGCTTTTATGCCGATTATTACTTTTATCCAATGGATGATTTTAGGAATGTTATTAAAAACCGCTTCATGGGCGCTAAGTCATATAATTGTAGCTAAAGGAGATAATCGCCTGTTCTTTTTGTCGGAGTTTATTTCATCTCTTTTTTTCCTATTATTTAATATTGGAGCGTACGCTTTATTCGGATTGATGGGAGTTGGGATTGCTTTTGTTTTACAATATACGCTTTATTTATTGGCTATGATTTTAATAGCGAAAAAAAGATATCAAATTACTTTTAGCAAAGAATTTATTAAACTATTTTTGTTCCAGTTTTTAATGAGTTTCTTGTGTTTTTTAATCGTTATTATGAAAGGTTATCCTTTGACTTATATTGTAGGCGGCATATTATTTATTGTTTCGGCAATCTATTCACTGAAAGAATTAAATAATAGAATGGATTTAAAATCAATTTTAAGTAAAATTAAAAAATGATAAGAAAAAAGATTTTAATATTAGCGGGGGGGACGGCTACTGCATGGCATTTATGTAATTTGATTAAAGACCGTTTTGCCGACCAGTTCATATTATATGTAGGAGATACAAATGACAAGAATCTTATTCCGGCGTCCACCTTGAGTGATAAGTACTTTCAATTACTCCCGATACATGATCCGGTTTATTATCGTTCTATGCTTAATTTATTGGAAGAAGAAAAAATAGATATAATCGTTCCTCTAATCGATTCGGATTTACTGATTTTCTCCAATGATAATCCGGATTTATTGCAGTTGAATGTTTTATCTACAGCTCCGAATACATATACAATGGAAATATGCAAGAGTAAAAGCAAAATATCGGAACTTCTTGCGAACAACGGGATTGTGGTTCCCAAGCAATACAAACAAAACAATATTGATCCGGAGAAATCCTATTTTGTTAAGCCTGACAGCGGATTTGGTTCAAGAGGAACTGCGGTTTTAAAAGGAAAAGACATCGTTTTTTCGGAAAAAATAATTATTCAGGAAATGCTCCAACGTCCGGAAATCACAGTTGAGGTATTTCAAAAAGATAATTTTTGCGATTATGTATGTCGAGAGCGCCTGGAAGTTAAATCAGGCGTTTGTACGAAAGCGCGCTTTTTCCATGATAAGGGGTTAGAAGAAATCCTGTATCGCGTTAATACATTATTACCGCTTCCAGTGGCTTCTTGCGTTCAATTTATGAAGAATGATGCTTATGAATGGTGTTTGACGGATTTGAACATGCGCTTGGGTGCAGGAACCGCTTTGAGTTCGGCGGCTGGCTTCAGTCTTGCATCGGCTTTTTTATCGGTATTATCCGGTAAAAATGATTTTGAAAACTATCTTGAAGCAATACCCGACAATCAAGTGGTTGTCAGGGTTTACGATGAAATTAAAATGCCATGTCGGAATTAGACCTGAGTAAAAATAATATTGTTCTTGATTTAGACGGGACATTATTGGATAGTCGCCGCCGGCATATCGTTGTTTTGTCCGATTGTATTAACCAAATCAATGCTACCGCCTATACTCCGGATGATTTTTATGACTTTGTGTCTTATAAATCTGAAGGAAACACCGGCTTATCTTATCTGAAAAATAAAGGCATACCCAATGAAGCAACAATTATATCCCTTTGGATAAAAAGGATAGAATATAGAAAATATTTACGATTAGATCTATTATATCCGAATGTATTGGTGGAATTAAAAAAAATGAGCGATAGGTATAATCTTTTTTTGCTGACGGCGCGTTCTAATAAATCAAATGCAATTTGGCAATTATCCGAATTAGGTCTTGGAGATTTTTTTTGCGATAAAATTATCGTAAAAAATATGGGAAATGTCGGATTAAATAAATACCGCGCTATCCAACAAATACCTTTGGAATTTGTTATTGGAGATACAGAAACGGACTTTGCCCTTGCTAAATATGCACAATGTGGTTTTTTCCCTTTGAATTATGGCTTTAGGTCGGCAAAATACTGGAGAAAAAACGGACTGAAATCGTATAGTAGTATTAATAAAATTATTTTAACACAATTATGATAAAATTTCTTGATTTACAAAAAATAAATGCCCAATATGCCGGTGAATTAAAACAAGCTGCCGCCGACGTAATCGATTCCGGATGGTTTCTGCAAGGCAAACGAGTAAAAGAATTTGAGCAGCAGCTTGGAGATTACTTAGGTATCAATCATGCAATAACCTGTGCTAATGGTCTGGATGCATTGCGCTTGATACTGAAAGCCTATATTGAATTAGGAATAATGACTGAGGGTGACGAAGTGATTGTTCCTGCCAATACCTTTATTGCTTCTATTTTGGCAATCACTGATAACAGGCTAAAACCAGTTTTGGTCGAACCTGATATTCAAACCTACAACTTGGATATTTCGTTAATCGAACAAGCGATAACTCCGCGAACCAAAGCCATTATGGTTGTTCATCTGTATGGTCGGGTTTGTTGGTCGGATAAACTTGAAAATTTAGCCCGGAAATATAATCTGAAAATAATTGAGGATAATGCTCAAGCGATTGGCGCTAATTATTATTTTCCGGATGGTACGAAAAAGAAATCAGGAACTCTGGGCGATGCTGCTGGAAACAGTTTTTATCCGGGCAAGAATCTGGGTGCTTTAGGCGATGCCGGAGCAGTCACAACCTCCGACTACGAATTAGCTTCAATAGTTCGCGCTTTGGGTAATTACGGGTCAAAAGAAAAATATATAAACGAATATAAAGGATTAAATAGCCGTACCGACGAAATTCAAGCTGCATTTCTTTCGGTGAAACTGAAATATTTGGATAGAGAAAATGAAATAAGGCGTCGAATTGCAGATTCTTATGTTGAAAATATAAAAAATAAAAAAATTGTTCTACCTTTACTTCCCGAACAAAAGGATGCGCATGTTCATCATTTATTTGTTATTCGGAGTGAGAAACGCGACGATTTACGTTTATATCTTGAGAGCAATGGAGTAGAGGCTTTGATTCATTATCCTGTTCCGCCGCATAAACAGAAAGCGTATAAAGAATGGAACGAAATGTGCTTTCCTATTACGGAAAAGATACATAAAGAAGTATTAACGCTTCCGATGAGTCCGGTTATGACGGAAAAAGAAGTAGAAAAAGTGATAGACTTATTGAATAAGTATTAAATGGCTGAAAATATAACGCATAGTAATCCGCTGGTTTCGGTGATAATACCTTCGTATAATCATGCCGCTTATATTGAGGAAAGTGTTATGAGCGTCGTTAATCAGACATACGATAATATAGAACTGATTGTTATCGACGACGGCTCAAAGGATAACTCTGGAGAAATTTTAAAAAAACTTCAAAAACAATACGGCTTTACATTGGTTTTTCAAGAAAATCAAGGCGTTTCGAAAACTTTAAATAAAGCTGTCCAGCAGTATGCACATGGAAAATACATCGACGGATGCGCTTCCGACGATTATTTTGCACCGGATAAAGTCGAAAAGCAAGTGCGGTTTTTAGAAGAAAATCCGGATTATGACATGGTATTCGGAAAAGTCTATATAGTCGATGAAAAAAGTCATATCATTGAAAATATGAAGATTTTCGAGTCTTTTGATGAACCTGTAAAACAGATACCGTTTGAATTTTTAATTGAGAACAACAGAATTCCCTCTCTGTCGATAATGCTGCGCAGGGATATTTTGGAAAAATGCGGAGGCTACAATGAAAATACGATTATTGAAGATTTTGACTTATGGCTTAAGGTTGCTTATATCGGTAAAATCGCTTACCTGAATGATTATTTTGCATACTACCGATGGCATTGGCAGAATGTATCCACTCATGTTCTTGAAATTACCACAGCTGCATGGGAATTGGTTTATAGCTGGAAAGATAAAATGCCGCCGGCTCTTGCAAAAAGGGTGTTAGCGCGAAGAGATTCTATAACTTTTTGTATATTAGCAAGAAAATACAAAAAGGAATCGCTTCGTTACCTGAAGCTAAATCATTCTTATTGGGATTCATTCATAATTATGAATGATTTGAAAGGCTTGTTTAAACTACTGTTTTGTTGGAATCATAGTAAAGATTGGAAATGAATATCTTGCTGATAAATGATTATTTAGAAGGCGGAGGCGCGGAATCCGTATTTAAAGAACAGTTTGAAATCTTGCAGAAAGATTTTAACGTAGAAATGTTTTATGCTTTTAAATACATCTCCGACAAAAATATTTCTCCTTTTTCATACATTTATTCTTTCCATTTCAAAAAACAATTAAGCCAAATAATTAGCAACCGCCGCTTTGATTGCATAATTGTACATAACTACAACAGCGCTTTATCTCCTTCTATTTTAGATGCGCTTTACCAATATAAGCAAAGAAACAAATGTAAAATAATAAATTATGCACACGATTTCCACTTAGTTTGTCCTAACCGTGGATACAATTATTTTTCAAAAGGCAGAAGATTTAATTTTCAAACTCCTCCAAGTCTTTATGATATACTTACCAAAAGATTGGATGCTAAAGGAATTATTTACAGTCTTTTGAAGAAATTACAGTGGATATTTGCTTATCCTATCGGAAATAAACAAAAAGTATTTGATTTGATTCTGGCTCCAAGTGACTTTCTGGCTCAACATATTAAATTGCGGTATCCGAAAATGGAAGTCCAACGAATGTATAATGTATGCAATTCATTGAGTGTTAATTATAGAACTGATAATAGTAAAGAAAAACATACTACACTCCGCTTAATTTACTTTGGACGATTAGATCCAGCAAAAGGTTTAGTCGATTTTATAGAAGCGATTAGGCATTCTACGGTCGATTATTTTTTTACGATTGTTGGAGAAGGAGAAGATTTTTCGGCTATTCAAGACATTATAGCACGTTATGAGTTACAAAACAAAATAGCTCTCAAACCTAAGCAAAATCAAGCAGATTTGTTTGCTGGATTAAAAAATTACGATGTTTATGTTTTGCCTTCTTTATTGTACGAAAACGCGCCTTTGGGTGTTATTGAAGCTGCTTCTCTCGGCTTAGGGCTTTTTTTGTCCAATCATGGAGGCGTTTTGGAAATGGGGAAAATTTGTAATGCTGTTCATTTTTTCAATCCCTTCGATTCTAAGGATATTATTTTAAAATTGGAAATTCTTTATAAAGATTTTCTTGCCGATGCTTTGCCAAAAGCCGATCCTGAACGACTAAAGGCATTATTTTCAAGGGAAACCTATATTGATAATCTAAAAAAATATATTGTATAATTTGAATTATGTTAGATTTTACTCAATTAAAACGTAAATTAAAAGCACCAGCCAATGGCCTAAAGCAAATAAAATTGGCTGTACTCGGAGATAGCGCTACGCAATTTATAGTACAGGCAATTAAAGGAATGGGCATTGAATATGCTATGGATATTATTGTTTTTGAAGCCGATTTTAATCAAATCGATCAGCAAATTCTGGATCCTGATTCCGAATTATATCAGTTTCAAGCCGATGTGATTCTGATTTTTGAGTCCACGCACAAAATCCTTCAGAAATACAATAAAAAATCACCCGCTTTAAGAAAGCATTTTGCGGAGGACGCTATTGCACACACCAATCAACTGATTTCTACCTTGCAGAGCAAGACCAATGCGAAAATAATTTTTTGCAATTATACCGAAGAAGACGATCGGGTATTTGGTCAATATGCTAATAAAGTAGAAGAATCTTTCAGTTGGCAATTACGAAAATTGAATTTCTTATTACAGGAATTAAGTTTGCAACTACCTAATTTGTACATTTGCGACTTGAGTACCATTCAAAATACGATAGGCAGAGAACGATTTTGGTCTCCTTCCATTTATACAAATACGGAAATGACCGTTAGTATCGAAGCTTTACCTTATTTTGCGCAATCTGTAGTTCAAATCATTAGCGCTTTTCAGGGAATGTTTAAAAAATGCGTGATTCTTGATTTGGATAATACTGTTTGGGGAGGAGTTATCGGCGACGATGGTCTTGAAAATATACAAATAGGTCAATTAGGTATAGGGAAGGCTTTTACTGAATTTCAATATTGGATTAAAAAATTACAACAACGGGGAATTATTGTTGCTGTCTGCAGTAAGAATACGGAATCGATTGCAAAAGAACCCTTTGAGAAACATCCGGATATGGTGTTAAGATTAGAAGACATTGCGGCATTCGTTGCCAACTGGGAAAATAAAGCCGACAATATTCGTAAAATTCAAAAGATATTGAATATAGGATTCGATTCGATGGTTTTCTTAGACGATAATCCTTTTGAACGAAATATCGTTAGGGAAAATATTCCGGGAATAACTGTTCCTGAATTACCCGAAGACCCGGCGCTATATCTGGATTATTTGTATAATTTGAATTTATTTGAAACGGTTTCTTATTCGGGAGAAGATGCCAAACGCACGCAACAATATCAAAAAGAAGCGGAACGAGTGATCTTTCAAGAATCGTTTACTGATGAAAATGATTTTTTGAAAAGCTTGAATATGGTTTCGGAGACAAAGCCTTTCGACAATTTTACAATTCCACGAATTGCACAGCTTTCTCAACGCTCCAATCAATTCAATCTTAGAACAGTTCGATATACCGAAGAGGATGTGAAACGCATAGCGCAATCAGATAATTACCTGACTCTTTCGTTTACGCTGGAAGATAAATTTGGCGATAACGGTTTGATATGTGCCGTTATTCTGGAAAAAAAAGATAACAAAACCTTGTTTATCGACACTTGGTTTATGAGTTGCCGCGTGTTGAAACGAGGAATGGAACCATATACGCTGAATTCAATAGTAGAATTGGCAAAAGCGAACGGCTACGACCAAATAATCGGCGAATATATTCCAACGTCTAAAAACGAATTAGTGAAAGATCATTATAAAAATCTCGGATTTCAACCGGATAATGATGTGTGGAAATTAGAGGTTAATTCTTATAAACAAAAAGAAAATTTTATTACTAAAAAATAAGCGATTAAAAATGGAAAAGAGCGATGTTTTATTAACGGTTCAGGAAATTTTCCGGGACATTTTGGATAATGAAAATATCATTTTATCGGGAGAAACTACTGCTGATGAAGTGGAAGAATGGGATTCGTTGACTCATATTCAACTAATTGTAGCTATCGAGAAAAAGTTCAAAATCAAATTCACTTCCAAAGAAATTCTTTCGTGGAAAAATGTTGGAGAAATGGTAGATGCAATTTGCTCAAAGTTAAGCTAAATGGAATTTCATCATGTGGGAGTTGCCGTTCGTTCTATCGACGAAACGGCCCAATGGTATGTTGGCATGGGTTACCGTCTAACGGAAACTTTTGAAGATCCTATTCAGAATGTGCGTGTTGCGTTTTTGATAAGGGGTGATAGCCCTTTGTTGGAATTAGTGCAACCGGTGGATAAAACTTCGCCGGTAAGTAATATTTTGAAAAAAATGGGCGTTTCGGCTTATCATTTTTGTTACGAAACAACCGATTTGCAAAAAACGATAGAAAATTTAGAAAGACAGGATTTTAGAGTATTGGTTGAACCTGTAAAAGCTGTTGCATTTAATAATCGAAAAATTAGTTTTTTATACCACTTAGAGATCGGTTTAATCGAATTATTGGAAAAATAAAATGTTATTCAACTCAATCGAATTTTTATTCTTTTTTATTATCGTTTTTTCTATCTATTATTCTGTTCTTAAAGAAAAAACGAAGCTGCAAA
>JGI24699J35502_11133705_pt1 | contig 13881 bp, 11 predicted proteins | sample TergutMp193P4_FD_35502 | JGI IMG/M metagenome (IMG submission 35502) | reverse complement strand
CACGTTGTTTGTGACTGAGGATGTCACTTCATCCGCCGACCCAAGTGCCGTCGCGCGGCGGGTCGCCTTCACGGGCGACGTGCTATTCGCGGGCAGCGTGGGCCGGACAGATTTGCCCGGCGGTAGTTATTTGACGATGGAAGCCACGCTTAATCGGCTTAAGGCTGAGTTAGACCCGATGCTGGGGATTATTCCTGGGCACGGCGATGCTTCTACTATTGCCTTTGAGTTGGCTAATAACCCTTATTTCTAATCAGCAAGTAGGATTTTTGATATGCCCCGCATCGCCCCGTTATCTGGCTTTCCGGAACATTTGCCCGCCGGTTATGCTGTAGAACAGCGTATTATTGAGATTTTGCGTCGTACTTTTGAACTGCACGGTTTTATTGGGATCGAAACTCGGGCCGTGGAGCCGTTGAGCCAATTGTTGAGCAAGGGTGAAACGTCTAAAGAGGTTTATGTGCTGAATCGGCTGCAAGATGAAAATACGGTGCGTGACAATAGGACGTTGGGTTTACACTTCGATTTGACGGTGCCTTTTGCGCGCTACGTGCTGGAAAATGCTGGCCATTTGCAATTCCCGTTTAAGCGGTATCAAATCCAAAAGGTGTGGCGGGGGGAGCGCCCGCAAGATGGTCGATTCCGCGAGTTCATTCAGGCCGATATTGATGTGGTAGGCCGCGATGTGTTGCCACCGCATTATGAGGTTGAAGTGCCGTTAGTGATGGCCGAGGCCTTTACCAAGTTGGCGGCTTATGGGGTACCGCCCGTTAAGATATTGGTGAATAACCGCAAACTGTCGCAAGGTTTTTATGCCGGATTAGGGCTGACCGATATCGAGGCCGTTTTACGGTGCATAGACAAACTCGACAAAATCGGGCGGGACGCTGTTAGTGAATTGCTGCAAAAAGAAGCCGGTGCCACCGCTGCGCAGGCGCGGGCTTGCTTAGAATTAGCGGCAATAACTGGCGATGATGGAAATGCTCAAGCGCTAGCACAGGCAAAGACGCTGGCCTTGGAATATGGCGTCAGTAATGACATCTTTTCCGAAGGCTTAGCAGAACTGCAAGCCCTTACTACCGCCGCCGAAAAACGCGCGCCGGGCAGCGTCATCCTTAATCTAAAAATCGCTCGCGGGCTGGATTACTATACCGGCTCAGTTTATGAGACCGTATTAGTGGGCCATGAGGATTTAGGGTCTATTTGTTCCGGTGGACGCTATGACACGTTAGCGTCGGACGGTAAAGTGAAATACCCGGGCGTGGGAATGTCGGTGGGTGTTTCGCGGCTGGTGGCGCGGTTATTGCGCGATGAGCTAGTAACCGTATCGCGGGTGTCGCCCGCGGTGGTTTTAGTCGCGGTTGCTAGTGAGGAAAGCCGGGACGTTTCGGACGATATTGCCGCTGAACTGCGCAAACGGGGGATACCCACCGAGGTGGCGCCCACGGCGGCCAAATTTGGCAAGCAAATCCAAGCCGCCGAAAAGCGCGGGATTCCTTTTGTGTTATTCCCTGCCGATGATGAAGGAGGTGGTATCCGCATTAAGGATATTCGCAGCGGCGAGCAGTCGGATATTGATATTTCCACTTGGGCACCACCGCAGTCCGATCAAAATGCAGTGTTACAACGTCCAATGCCTAACTCAGAGGTACCAGCCTAATGGCCAAACCGGTGGGACAGGCGGATTACCCGATCGAAACCACCGCCACTGGCAAAAAGTTCGATCCGGATACTATTGAGTTTAGGATTCTGCTAGCCTTTGCGCTCGCGGCTATTGCGTTTGGGTTTATCCTAAATACCCCGGCTGAAATCTGGGCCGGTACCCGGAGTATTCTCACCGCCCCCAGCCCGTTACTAACCGACTATTTCGCGATCGCTAACCCGGGTGCCACCTTTGTTAATGCCGGATTAGTAATGGCGATTTATGTGGCGTATGTGCGCTGGCATCACGACCGCTTTACCGGGCCGTTAGTGGCGGGGCTTTTTACGGTATTCGGCTTCGCATTGTTTGGCAAAAACTTGTTCAATACCATTCCCATCACTATCGGGGTGTTCTTGTGGGCGCGGTTAGAGCGCAAACCTAAAGAAAACTATCTGGTGGCATCTTTGTTTGGGACTGCCTTGGGGCCGGTCGTAAGCTATATTGCCTTTGCCAAAGGCTTACCAACCCTGCTCGGGATAATAGTGGGATCTTTTGTTGGCATTATAGTTGGGTTAATTATTCCGCCGCTGGCTGGCGCTTTTGTCAAATTCCATCACGGGCTAAGCCTCTATAACATCGGGTTTACGGCTGGCATCATCGGTATGGTGGTAGTTGCATTTATGAACCTATTTGGGCTGCAAGTTTCCGAAATCCGGGAGCTTTCGGCAGGCAATAACATTCCGATGGCAATCTTTTTGGCGCTCACCAGTATCGCATTTGGGGTGCTGGGCATTTACTATCACGGCGGTACCTTGCGCGGATATCCTAGAATATTTCGGCAGTCGGGGCGGTTATCTAGCGACTTTTTTGCGTTAGAAGGATTGGGCACTACCTTTATTAATATGGCGGTAATGGGATTAGCTACCACCTTGTTAGTGTTATTAGTGGGCGGCGAGCTAAATGGCCCGGTGCTGGGCGGCGTCTTTACCGTAATTGGCTTTGCGGCGTTCGGGAAGCATCCTTTTAACACCGCCCCGATTATGCTGGGTGTGCTGCTGGGAGCTTGGGCGATGGGCAGGCCGCTGGGCGACACCACCGTGTTATTGGCGGTGTTATTCGGCACATCTTTGGCGCCGATGGCAGGCGTTTATGGCTGGGTGCCCGGCATCATCGCCGGATTTGTGCACATCGCCTTAGTAATGAACGTCGGCATTTTGCATGGCGGCCTCAATTTGTACAATAATGGATTTTCAGCCGGATTCGTGGCGCTCATCCTCATTCCGGTGTTCAACGCGTTTTATCGGATGCGGCGCAAAGACTCGCCGTTGGTCGAGGCGTAAATGGTAAGATAACAGAGTTTCACGGTAGTTTGTCCCGCGAAAGACTACGATTCACCGCAGGGTGAGACAAATTGGCAAAGTTTAGGATGGTAATACGGTGTTAAGAACTCGGGGAGCGGGCACTTTGCGTGCCGCCGATGTTGGCCAAACTGTCACATTGGCGGGCTGGGTGGATCGCCGCCGCGACCACGGCGGGGTCGCGTTCATTGATTTACGCGACGCTACCGGGATCGTGCAAGTGGTCATTCACGATGAGGCCGTCGCGCACCCGCTGCGCGCGGAGTTCGTGCTGCAAATTACCGGCGAGGTTTCTTTACGTCCGGAAGGTAACGCGAACCCGCAGTTGCCCACCGGCGACATCGAAATCATCGCCACTGAGGTAAAGACGCTGAACGAGTCGGCGCCGCTGCCGTTCCAAGTCGCCACCGCCATCGCGGATACCGAACCCGCACCCGGTGAGGAAGCGCGCCTCAAGTACCGATACCTTGATATCCGGCGCCCGGCTACTAATCAGGCGTTACGGCTGCGCGCCAAGGTGAACCAAGCCGCCCGCCGCGTGTTAGATGAGCAAGGCTTTGTCGAGGTAGAAACCCCAACCTTGACGCGCTCCACCCCAGAAGGTGCCCGCGACTTCTTAGTGCCCGCGCGGTTGTCGCCCGGCAGTTGGTACGCGCTGCCGCAATCCCCACAGTTATTTAAGCAGCTTTTGATGGTGGGCGGGCTGGAGCGCTATTACCAGATTGCGCGTTGTTACCGCGATGAGGATTTCCGCGCCGACCGCCAGCCGGAGTTTACGCAATTAGATGTTGAAATGTCCTTTGCCGATCAAGAGGACGTGATTGCCGTCGCCGAGGAAGTGCTAAAAGCCGTCTGGGCGTTAATCGATTATGACATTCCGACGCCGATTCCACGGATGACTTTCGCCGAAGCGATGCGGCTCTATGGTTCCGATAAGCCCGACTTACGGTTTGGCAATCCGATTACCGAGCTGACCGAGTATTTTAAGGACACTCCGTTCCGGGTATTCCAAGCGCCTTATGTGGGTGCCGTCGTAATGAAAGGCGGCGCTTCCCAGCCGAGGCGCCAGTTTGATGCGTGGCAAGAGTGGGCAAAATCGCGCGGGGCGCGCGGGCTGGCCTACGTCACCATCTCGGACACCGGCGAGCTGGGCGGCCCGGTTGCCAAGAACTTAACCGACTCGGAACGAGCCGGGTTGGCCGCTGCCACGGGTGCTCAGCCGGGCGATTGCGTTTTCTTTGCCGCTGGCAAGGTGGACGAGTCGCGGGCTTTGTTGGGCGCCGCGCGCAATGAGATCGCGGCGCGCACCGGCCAGATTGACGAGGATGCTTGGGCATTTGTTTGGATTGTGGATGCGCCGCTATTTAAGTCAACTAAATCCGGTGATGACGATATTGCGTTAGGCAAATCCGATTGGACAGCCGTGCATCATGCCTTTACTTCGCCCACCCCGGAATGGATTGACAAGTTCGAAACCGATCCCGGTAACGCACTGTCCTATGGTTATGACATTGTGTGTAATGGGAATGAAATCGGTGGCGGGTCAATTCGTATTCATCGCCGCGATGTGCAAGAACGCATCTTTAGTGTGATGGGAATCGGGGAAGCCGAAGCCCAAGAAAAGTTCGGCTTCTTGCTGGACGCTTTTCAATATGGCGCCCCGCCGCATGGTGGGATTGCCATGGGTTGGGACCGGATTGTCGCGTTGCTGACCAAGGCTGGCTCCATCCGCGATGTGATCGCCTTCCCCAAGTCTGGTGGCGGCTACGATCCGCTGACCGAAGCGCCCGCGCCCATCACCCCCGAGCAGCGCGCCGAGGCAGGCGTAGACTTCGAAGAGGAAACACAGGAAACTTCCAAATAATCAGATAGGGTAGTGGCCATGAGCAAATTTGATGACGCCAATTCCGACCCGACCTACATCGTCCCAGATGAAGTAGAGGTAACCGAGACCGCGTACGTAGTGCCGGAGGAAGTAGTGGTGCCGGAAAAGGTCGAGGTCATAGAGGAGGAGACCACTTACCGAGTGGATCCCACCTATCAAGCTGAAAAGCAGTACATCGCTCCCGTCGCAGAATCGCGGCCATTCTGGTCTCGGTTCTGGTGGTTAATCCCGCTGCTAGGGCTATTAATCGCCTTGCCGTTTATCCTGCGCGGCTGCAACCGCGAGACCGTGGCCTGCTCAACGTTACCTGCCGCGGTGTGGACTGATTCGGTGCAAGGGACGGCGGTGACGGCGCTTGAGCAGTACATCCCGGCAGTCGGCACCAACTATCGCGCCCAAGCTGTTACCGCGCTGCAAACTTTATGTAACAACCGCTTGGCACATGGCACTGGGTGGACGGCAAACAACGCAGTCGAAAACGCTTTTAGCGCGTTTGCCCCCGGCCTAGAGTCCGGCGCTATTGCTGGTATTGAAGGGCTGGTAAACGGCAATACGTTCTGCCGCTGCCAGTAAGTTTTCCGGCGCTCGGCGCCAGCGGAGCAGGGAGCCGTGTTGTGCGCGCTGAAATCGTAGCCGCTCAATTAAGGTTGAGGCATGAGCAATTTTGACGACCAGAATGATCCGAGTTACGTGGTGCCCGAAAATGACGAGCCGGTAGCAGAATATGTGGTTCGGGAGCCCGAACCAATTCGGCGGGTGGCGCCTGCTCCGGTTGAGGTAGAGCCAACTCGGCATAGCTTGCGTTGGTTGTGGTGGCTGCTCGGGCTGTTAGTATTAGCGGGCCTAATCTGGTTGTTGTTACGAAACTGCAATCGCGCTGAGGCGTGTACCTCGGTGCCGGAATCGGTGTTCACCACGGCGGCGCAAACCGCAGCAGTGGCTGAGCTAGATGGCTGGATGCCCGGCATTGCGGCGGATCATACGCCTGCCGCAGTGACGGCCTTGCGTAACCTCTGTAATATGCGGCTGGGGCATACGGGCGCTGGGAACTGGTACGATAACGACGCGATCCAAGGGGCGTTTAGCGCTTTCGAGCCGAACCTAGAACCCAACGTAATCACCAATGTACAGAACTTAGTGAACGGCAATACCTTCTGCCGCTGCCAGTAGTCTTTTTGGGGCGCTCGCGACGCGTCGCATTATGATGGCTTCGGGAAACCGGAGCCATCAGTTATGTCCAATTAGGTTCTGTCCGGATTGCGATAAATGAACTTTGTGTCACTAATAATTACTATATTAGTTATCGGCGTTTAAGCGTCATTACCGATCAAAATACGCCTAAACAAGCAATTGACGCGCTGATTACGATAACGCGACGCTCCTTTATCGAAATCGAAATAACGGACATATCTACACATACTTCACGCATATTTATGGTAAGTGAGCCAGCTTACATAAAAATATGTAAAACTCGCGTGTTGCACTATTGCAAATGGTTTGTAAATGATGTTTAGTATGCCGTATGAGTTACTCAAACAACCCAAATGATCCCAACTACGTTGCCCCTGGCACCGTACCCCCCGTCGTCGAGGCCGTTGAGCCCGCAGGTTCCAACCTGCGCTGGCTGTGGTGGTTGCTCGGCCTGCTGGTACTCGCCGGCCTGATCTGGGCTCTGACCCGGGCTTGCCGCAATGAAACCTGTACCACTCTGCCCACCAGCGTCTGGACCACCGCTGCTCAGACCGAGGCTTACAACGCCGCTCAGGCTTGGGTTCCGGCTGGCACCTCGCAGGCTGCCGTAACCGGCGCGCTGCGTACCGCTTGTGAGTACCGCTTACAGCACACTGGCACTGGCAACTGGTGGGACAACAACCGCGTAGCTGAGGCATTCCGTGGCATCACTGGTTTCGACACCACCCATGCTGCTGCCATCCAGACCTACATCAATGGCGCTAACTGGTGCCGTTGCAGCTAATAGCTGATCACTAACAAATCGGCCTTGGGGTAAAACCTAGGGCCTTTTTGTTTGCTGGTAGCCGCTAATTTTAACCGTCATAGCATTTCTTAGACTAAGGTCAACATGTGGATTTGTTTGATGCGCTAACGCCGTCCACTTATGGCGCTGGTAATAAAGACGAGAAAGCCTTTGCGCGGGCGCCTTTAGCCGTGCGAATGCGCCCTACGTCAATTGATGAGGTAGTCGGGCAGGCGCATTTAACTGGCCCCGGGTCGCCATTACGCCAGCTAATCACGCCCACCACAGAAAACAATCGCGTGCGTCCGGCCTCGGTTATATTGTGGGGGCCGCCTGGTACCGGGAAAACTACGCTGGCTTATTTGGTGGCGCATCAGTCAGATCGGGAGTTTACTGAATTATCGGCAGTAACGGCTGGCGTAAAAGATGTGCGCGAAGTAATAGAGGCTGCTCGGCGGCGGTTAGCGCTTGAAGGTAAAGAGACAGTTCTCTTTATTGACGAGGTACACCGGTTCAATAAGGCCCAACAAGATGCGTTATTACCCGCCGTCGAAAACCGCATCGTTACCCTAATTGCGGCCACCACCGAAAATCCGTCATTTTCAGTTAATTCGCCGCTGTTATCGCGGTCGCTATTACTGACATTGCAACCACTTGACGATGGTGATATCCAACAACTTATTGACCGGGCATTTTCCGATGCACGTGGATTAGCGGGTGCGGTTTCGATTACCGAGGATGCCCGCACGCAGTTGATTCGGATGGCCGGAGGTGACGCGCGCAAGGCGTTGACTATCTTGGAGGCTGCAACGGGAGCGGTACTGAGTGCCGCGCTCAGTTCCGCGCCGTCCGAAACCGCAGAAGTGGGCGACAGTGCCGTTGAGCCAGTAATAGACCTCGCCACGTTGGAGCGGGCCGCCGATGTGCTAACCGTGCGCTACGACCGCGATGGGGATCAGCATTATGACGTCATCAGCGCATTTATCAAGTCCATTAGGGGTTCTGACCCGGACGCGGCCTTACATTACTTGGCGAGGATGATTGCGGCGGGAGAGGATCCGAAGTTCATCGCACGGCGGCTAATCGTCCATGCTGCCGAGGATATCGGCATGGCTGACCCCTCCGCGCTGCAAACCGCCATTGCGGCCGCGCAGGCCGTCCAGTTGATTGGGATGCCGGAGGCTCGGATTCCGCTGGCTGAGGCCGTCATCCATTTAGCGACGGCGCCGAAAAGTAATGCTACCGTCGTTGCGATAGATAGCGCCCTTGCCGATGTCCGGTCGGGCAAAGTTGGGGCTGTTCCACCGCATTTGCGCGATGCCCATTACGCGGGCGCCAAGGCGTTAGGTCACGGTGCACACTACCTATACCCGCATGACCAGCCCGGGGGAGTAGCCGCGCAACAATACTTGCCCGATATGCTGGCTGATGCGCAATACTATCGCCCCACCGAATACGGGTTTGAGCGGCAAGTCAAAGAACGCCTTGCCCGGTTCGCCGCCATCCAGCGGGGAAGTCAACCGGCGTAATTGGCGTGGTTTGAGATGTTAGCGCTTACTGTAAGACTGCTTCTGTTATTTTCCGCCGACTCGGATATTTGGCGGTATGCACTTCCTCGTTGGGTCTAGCAGTTAGCTTTTGGGCGGTCGCTAACTCAAACACCCGTGCTTCTAGGGCCTTGGTATCCAACCTGCTCTCAGCGATTTCGGCTTTCAGATTTGCCTCGACCTTGCTGAGGCTGGTTTCGACGCGGTTTATCTCCGAGGTGAGGCTGGTTTCGACCCGCTTTATGTCGTCAGACAGAAAGTCGAAGCGTTTTCCAAACGACTTGCTGAGAAAGACACCAAGCGCAATAAGCATCGCGGCCATTGCAATAATTAGGCCGACGGCGGTAAATACTGACTCCATCAGGGTCACATCCTTATTTTAGTATGAAACTTGCAAGATGGCACACTACCGTCGGCGCTCCAGCTTAGGAAAACTCACTATCCACAGGTTTGCTACTCCAGCCGCGAATTATGCGAATGTGGACAACTTCAGTTCGAACAGATTTTCCGACTAGAACAGTTTTGTCCCGATAAGCAACGTGGAAAGGAGCTGCGTTGATTACGGCAAAGGCACCGAGTAGAGGCGGGCTGTCATCGGCGGTGGCCTGATGGCGCGTTTGGGTTGGCTGTGCTGGCACTGTTAGCTAGGCTGATTTAGGTTTGATTACTAGATTGCGGTAAGGTTGGGCAGTTGCGTAGTAAATTTGTAGCATACTTCGCGATAAATTCGAGTTCGCACCAGCGCGCTCGAACCCTGGAACCTTAGCCAGAACACTTTATTAAGTAGGTAAAGACGAGTTCAAAGGTCGGTTCCGCACTTGGCCAAAGCTGCGTGGACAACAATAATGTCACCACGCGCAACACAGGTCGGGTGTGACCTCAGAAAAAGTTAGTGTGCGGCGCAAAAGGCGCAGCACCGAAAAGGACAGGTAGTTTAACTATGACTTCGGTCACCAAATCGCGCCGCCAAGTTCGCTTGAGCCGCGCCTTGGGCATCGCCCTCACCCCCAAAGCCGCTCGCCATATGGAGAAGCGCCCTTACGCACCCGGCGAGCATGGCCGTGGCAAGCGCGCTACGGACAAATCGTACGCCATCCGCTTGAAGGAAAAGCAACGCCTGCGCGCCCAGTTTATGCTCCGTGAGAAGCAACTGCACCGCGTATATGAAGAAGCGAAGCGCCAGCCGGGCCAGACCGGTGACAACATGATCGCCGACTTGGAGACCCGCTTGGACTCCATCGTGCTGCGCTCTGGTTTCGCGCGCACCATCTTGCAAGCCCGTCAGGACGTTACGCACCGCCACATTTTGGTGGATGGCAAGATTGTGGACCGCCCATCGTTCCGCGTTAAGCCCGGCCAAGTCATTCAGGTTAAGCCTAAATCGCAGGCCATGGTGCCGTTCCAAGTGGCTGCTGCTGGCGCGCACCGCGATGTGCTGCCCGACGTGCCGCCGTATCTTGATGTGAACTTGGAAAAGCTAACTGCCACTTTGCTGCGTAAGCCGACTCGCGCTGAGTCGCCGGTAGTCTGCGAAATCCAATTAGTAGTTGAGTATTACGCTCGGTAATCTTATTTGGGGCCACTCGCTCCGGTCGCGCGCCTTGGCGCGCTTCCTCCGCGATGGCTGGTCGCTCCGCTCCGCCGCACCTTGCCCCGCGCCTCGCGCAGTCTATTCGACTACGCGCGGTCGCGGTAGGTGCGGACACATAGCTGGGCCTGTTTAGTCTATTTGAAACTTGGGGTAACACTCTTATGCGCACAGCGGATATCCGGCAACGGTGGTTAGACTACTTTGCTGCGAAGAACCACCACATTACGGATTCGGTCTCGCTGGTGTCACCCGACCCGTCAATTTTATTCACGATTGCGGGCATGGTGCCGTTTATCCCATATATTCTGGGCACCGAACCAGCGCCTTATCCGCGCATTGCCAGCGTGCAAAAGTGTATCCGTACTGGCGATATCGAAAACGTTGGTCGCACCACTAGGCACGGTACCTTCTTTCAAATGAACGGCAACTTCTCCTTTGGGTGGGATGCCGCGATTAAAGACCAAGCTGCGGGTGCCGATCCGTATTTCAAAGTGGGCGCCATCAATCTCGCTTGGGAGTTACTGACCACCCCGCAAGATAAGGGCGGTTATGGTTTTGACGGCGATAAGTTCTGGATTACCATCTGGGATGAGGATAAAGAATCCTACGACACCCTCACCAAAACCATCGGAATTGATAGCCGCCAAATAGTGCGGTTACCGCGCAAAGAGAACTTCTGGGATACCGGCCAGCCCGGCCCGGCTGGCCCCTGCGCAGAATGGCATTATGACCGCGGCCCGGCTTATGGCCCCGATGCGGTAGGCGGCAACGTTGACCCAGGTGGCGACCGCTATTTGGAAATCTGGAACCTCGTTTTTGACGAGTTCATCCGCGGCGAAGGCCAAGGTAAAGACTATCCGCTGCTCGGTGAATTAGACAAAAAGTCTATTGACACCGGCGCCGGCCTAGAGCGGATGGCCTTTTTGCTGCAAGGCAAAAACAATATGTATGAAATTGACGAGGTATTCCCCGTCATCCAGACCGTCGAACAAATCACCGGCCTCAAATATGGCGACGGTGGCGAAAACGACGTGCATATGCGCGTCATAGGTGACCACATCAGAGCCGCGCTTATGGTGATAAACGATGGCGTCAAGCCGTCTAATGAAGGCCGAGGTTATGTCTTACGCCGCCTATTACGGCGTGCCATTCGTTCTACTAGGCTACTCGGCTACGATGCCAAAGCGTTGCCGCTGTTATTGCCGGTATCTAAAGACGCGATGAAAGCGTCTTATCCCGAACTCGAAACCAACTTTGGCAAGATTGAGGAAGTTGCCTATTCCGAAGAGGGCGCTTTTAGGCGCACCCTAAAGCAGGGTACAGCGATCTTTGAAAACTCGGTTGCGAAAGCTAAAGAAAAGTCTGGAAATACCGCGCCGGTATTGGGCGGCGATCAGGCTTTCGAATTGCACGATACCTTTGGTTTCCCGATTGACTTAACGTTGGAAATGGCCGCCGAAAAGGGCGTCCAAGTTGACCACGAGGCTTTCCGCAAACTCATGGCGGAACAAAAAGACCGCGCCCGTAAAGACGCTCTGGCCAAAAAGACTGGCCACGCCGACATCAGGGCCTACGAAGAGCTCGCATCCAACCTGAAAAAGCCGGTTGAGTTTGTGGGCTACCAAAACAAAGACGCCAGCGTGCGCGTCACCGGCCTGATGGTGGACGGCGTGCCCGCGCCCATCGCGGTGGCCCCAGCGGCGGTCGAAGTGGTGCTGGATCAGACCCCGTTCTACGCCGAATCTGGTGGCCAGTTGGCCGACCAAGGCACCATCGTGCTGGATTCCGGCGCCATTGTTGAGGTGGACGACGTGCAGCGCCCGATCGCTGGCCTGAACGTGCATCGCGGTCGCTTGGTCGAAGGCACGGCGACGTTGGGTGATACCGGCATCGCACAGATTGACTTTGCCCGGCGCGCTGCGATTAGCCGCGCCCACTCGGCCACCCACATGATCCACAAGGCGCTGCATGAGTTGGTCGGCACTGACCGCACGCAGGCCGGTTCCGAGAACTCGCCCAGCCGCATCCGTTTCGACTTCCGGTCCAGCACCCCGGTGGACGCTAACCAGTTGGGGGAGATTGAGGAGCGCGTCAATAACCGGCTGATCGAAAACTTGGACATTTCGGATTCCATCATGTCGCTCGACCAAGCCCGCGCTGCTGGTGCCATGGCGTTGTTCGGCGAGAAGTACAGCGAGCAAGTGCGCGTGGTGTCCATCGGCGGCGACTGGTCGCTGGAACTCTGCGGTGGTACCCACGTGGGTTCGACCGGTGAGATCGGGCGGGTTGCGCTGCTGGGCGAGGCGTCCATCGGGTCCGGCGTGCGCCGCGTAGATGCGCTGGTGGGCGAGGGAGCATACGGCTTCCACGCCAAAGAACACGCGCTGGTCAATCAGTTGACCGGGCTGCTGGGAGCGCGGCCTGATGAACTCACCGAGCGCGTATCGTCGCTGCTTACCAAGCTGAAGGACACCGAAAAGGAACTGAACGCCGTGCGCCAAGCCAAGCTGCTGGGTGTCGCGGGCGAGCTCGTCGCCAAGATTCCGGCATCCGCGCCATCCGCTGTCGTTACCTACAACGCGGATGAAGTGGCATCGGCCAACGACCTGCGCACCCTAGCCCTTGACATCCGCTCGCGTCTGGGCGAAGCGCGGCCAGCCGTCGTCGCCATCGGCGGTATCACCAACGGCAAGCCGCTGGTCGTCGTTGCTACTAATGCCGCTGCCCGGGAAAAGGGGCTGCGGGCTGGCGACTTTGTTAAGGATGCGGCCAAGACGCTGGGCGGTGGCGGCGGTGGTAAGGCCGACGTCGCGCAAGGCGGTGGCTCCAATCCGGCTGCCCTGCCCGATGCGCTTAGCGGAGTGACTGCCGGTGTCCGCACACTACTGGGTGGTTGAGGCGGGCAAAGCCCGGTCTCGAAACCACCATCGAGCTTCAAAATCGAAATGGAATTACCTGAGGAAGCCCAACCTACCCTGCCCCGCAGCGCTCGCATCGGCCTTGACGTGGGCAAAGCGCGCATCGGCGTAGCAGCATCCGACCCCGATGGCCTACTAGCCATGCCGGTCGAAACCGTAAGACGCGGCCCAGGCGACCTAAAGCGCATCGGCGAAATAATCGCTGAGCGCAATGCCAGCTTTTGTTACATCGGCCTGCCCAAACATCTCAAAGGCGGCGAGGGAGAGTCTGCCCAAGATGCCCGTGGCTTCGCCAAGCGCCTCGCCAACCTGTTAGCGAAGTCCGGCGCCAACATCGGCGTCAATTATATCGACGAGCGACTAACCACCGTCACCGCCACCAGCCAATTAAGTCAAGCGGGCCGTAAAACAAACCGCCACAGGGCTGTAATTGACCAGCAAGCTGCGGTTATCATTCTACAATCAGCCTTAGATACGGAACGCATCAGCGGGGCGCGGGCAGGTTTGCCATACCAATCCAGCGATAGAGGTACCAGGTGACAGAGAACCGAGACGGCGGAAGTTATTCCCCCAACCCTTGGCCGGATGTGCCTGTGACTAGGTGGGATGGGGGCGTCTTGCCATCGCGGGCTGCCCGCCGAGCTGCCGCTGCTGGCAGCGTAGACGGTTCGCTTGACGTACTGGTTGCCGCGGATGGTTTGGAGGCTTTTGGCGCCGTCGAACCTGACTTGCGAGATGCTATTTCGACCGCGCCGGTGCCGGTCGCACCTGAGCCGGTTATGCCTGTCGCCGTTGGTTTTACACCTAGTTCGGGATCCAGCGGATATGCTCCCTTTACCAGTGAATCCGCACCTACAATGACGGCACCTGCGCCGCGGCGAGTATCCATAAACTCAGCGGCGGCGACAGTCGGTACGGGGGCGGCATACCCGTCGGTAGACAATACGTCGGCAACAATTGAGCCG
>JGI24699J35502_11133707_pt1 | contig 13903 bp, 14 predicted proteins | sample TergutMp193P4_FD_35502 | JGI IMG/M metagenome (IMG submission 35502) | reverse complement strand
CACGACCACCACCACCCACTTGGAAGCCACCTACCCCATCACCCAAGAACCACCATTTTGACCAAACCAAATGCCACCACCTAATGGGACTTGACCGGACCTGACACTGTCCGGGTTAGTCCTAGAATCATGACCGCCGATTTCCTGGTCGATGGGTGCGCACGTACTCGTCACGATGACAAAGTAGACATTGTTCCCCTTCCAGCGAACACTTCCCAGTTCTGCAAATTGATAACATCATCCATTGTAGCCTTTCAATCATGCAAGCACAATGCCCCTTTTCAAGGTAAAACAGTAAATGACCAACCATTCCTGTTATCACTATGATATATATTAGCTTGTCACACGGGTACTCTTCTGAGCGCGGTCACCGCTGATGACCGGAGGCCACGTCACCGGATATCATTGAAGCATGTGGTGCACCATTCAGACTCCAGATGGGCCTTTCTCACTTGTGGCATCCGAGGATGCCCTTTTGGCGTCCGGATGGACGACTGCGGACCATCTCCTGGGGCGCCTGGGGATCGACCCGTCGACGACAAGCGTCGAAGACCCCGCCCCAGGTTCACTCATGGCCGACGCGGTGGATGCCGTCACTGCCTATTATGCGGGTGATCTGGATGCGCCCGGACAGATACCCATCGACCAGCCGGCGCCCGCGTTCCACCATCGGGTTCATGAGGCATTGCGCCAGACCCGGCCAGGCGATCGCCTGACCTATTCCGAACTCGCGGCGCTGGCGGGCAACCCCCGTGCGGTACGGGCGGCGGCCTCGGCGTGCGCCAGGAACAAAACGGCCCTGTTCATCCCTTGTCATCGGGTCATCCACCGAGACGGGTCTTTGGGAGGATTCCTGTACGGACAAAATGTCAAGGCCTCACTGCTCGACCGGGAATTGAGCGCGAGGGGCGACGACCGCTAGATTGTTTATATGGACACACCTCCCCGACGTCAATCGCCCTCTTCCAGATCCACCTCGACCAAAAAGACAACAGATTCACCCACATCGGACGTGGCAAAGACTTCTCGAGCGAAAACCGCACCCGCAAAAAGAACGTCGAAGACGTCTGCCGCGAAATCCACATCTGGCCAGACAGCGCCGAAGGCCCCCGCAGCCAAACGCACCGCTGGCCCTCAGTCCTCGCCGTCTCCTTCCGCAGCGGAGACTCTGGTCCTCGGCCCCCACGAGGTGAGCCTGAAACGAGGGATCGGAAGAATCCCGGTGGTGAAGGTCGAACCGGTCATCGAAGGCGGCATCTATGCGGCGAAAGCCGTTGTCGGAGAGAGTTTTCCCGTCACAGCCAGGGTTTTCCGGGAAGGGCATGACGCCCTGGGGGCGACGGTGGTCCTCACCTCACCCGACGGTCGTGAGATCCCGTACCCCATGCCTCAGATCTGGCCGGAGGGTCTGGATATCTTCCAGGTCTGGGTACGCCCGGACTCCCCCGGCAAATGGACCTTTCGCGTGGAGGGTTGGTCAGACCCGTGGGCGACCTGGCACCACAATGCCGAGATCAAACTCGGGGCTGGGATCGATCAAGACCTCGTACGCCTGGAGGGCGAGGATCTCCTCACCCGTACCATCGCCCAGGCCGAGGCGCTCTCGCCTGACGACGCCGCCAAGCTGGCTTCGTATGCGACTGTCTTCGCACCCGGAGCAGACCCCGACGCCATCATGGGCCTTCTCCACAACGAAGAATTCACAAGGTTGTACCGCCGCCATCCTTTGAGAGACATGCTCTCCCCCACGGCGGATTTCCCGTTGTGGGTCGACAGGGAGAAAGCCCTCTTCTCCTCGTGGTACGAGATGTTCCCCCGCTCTCAGGGCGCCTATCGACGCGAGGACGGCACATGGGTCTCAGGCACCTTCGACACCGCCGCGGAACGACTCACAGACATTGCCGCAATGGGATTCGACGTCGTCTATCTGCCACCCATCCATCCCATCGGCACCCAGTTCCGCAAGGGGAAAAACAACAGCCTCACCCCCGACCCCACAGATCCCGGATCCCCCTGGGCGGTGGGCGGAATCGAAGGCGGGCACGACGCGATCCACCCCGATCTGGGGGATTTCGACTCCTTCGCCCGGTTCGTCGACCGTGCCAGGTCTCTGGGCTTGGAAGTCGCCCTCGACTTCGCCCTTCAGGCCTCCCCCGACCATCCCTGGGTGAAAGACCATCCCGGGTGGTTCACCACACGGCTCGACGGGACGATCGCATACGCCGAAAATCCGCCCAAGAAGTACCAGGACATCTATCCCATCAACTTCGACCGGGACCCTGAGGGGATCTACCGCGAATGCCTGAGGCTCCTGGAATTCTGGATCGACAAGGGGGTCACCATCTTCCGTGTGGACAACCCCCATACCAAACCGGTCCAGTTCTGGGCCTGGCTCATGGACCAGATGAGGGATCGCCACCCCGAGGTCCTCTTCCTCGCCGAGGCCTTCACCCGTCCCGAAATGATGCAGGCCCTCGGCAAAGTCGGCTTCCACCAGTCGTACTCCTATTTCACCTGGCGCACCGAAAAATGGGAACTGGAAGAGTACCTCAATGAACTGAGCCAGGACACGGCCCCGTTCTACCGGCCCAACTTCTTCGTCAACACCCCCGACATCAACCCCGTCTACCTCCAGGACGGCACTCAGGCCGGGTTCGCCATCCGGGCCATCCTGGCCGCCACCATGAGTCCGAGTTGGGGAGTCTACTCAGGTTTCGAACTCTTCGAACACACACCGATTCCCGGTCGCGAGGAGTACCTCGATTCAGAGAAGTACGAATACCGCCCCCGCGACTACAAGCGCGAACCCAACCTCAACCAGTTGTTCACGATCCTCAACACGGTACGCCGTGAACACCTCGCGCTCCACACATTGCGAACGATCCATTTCCATCCCACCACCAATGAGAAGATCATCGCGTATTCCAAGACCGAGGGGAACGACCGGATGATCATGGTCGTGTGCCTCGACCCGTACTCCTTCCAGCACGGGGACGTCCACCTCGATCTGAACGCCCTGGGGCTGCCGTCGAACGCCCACATCCGCGTCCACGACCTGCTCACAGGCAACACATGGGACTGGGGATCGCAAGACTTCGTGTCTTTGGGACCAGCCCAGCCTGCTCACATCCTGACGGTTGTGGACTAGTCTTAGTGATGATTCTTTGCCCCAACAAAAGGAGAAAATATGGCGACATACGACCTCGCAGGCGAACTGCGTGGAACGGACATGGAAGGGCTGGCGAACGGCGGCGACACAGAGTTGTGGAGGCGCTTGGGCGCCCATGTGACCACCGTTCTCGACACTGACTCTGGCACGCGCATCCCGGGGGTGCGTTTCTCCGTGTGGGCGCCCAACGCGCAAAAAGTCCTCGTCTCCGGCGACTTCAACTACTGGTCGGGCGACGAGATGGTGAAACTGCCCGGCACGGGCGTGTGGTCGCGTTTCATCGAACAGCGCGGCACCGGAACACGGTACAAGTTCAAGGTCCTGGGCTCCGACGGGGTGTGGCGTGAGAAGGCGGACCCCATGGCCTCCTACTCCGAGACTGACGGCAACTGGGCTTCCATCGTGTTCGAGTCGACCCACGAGTGGGGCGATCAGGCGTGGATGGATTACCGTGAGGCCTGGAAGGGCTGGGAATCCCCGGTGTCGATCTACGAGATGCACCTCGGTTCCTGGCGCAAGGGCCTGGGGTACCGCGAGATCGCCGACGAACTCATCGAGTACGTCACCTGGCAGGGATACACCCATGTGGAATTCATGCCCCTGTCGGAACATCCCTTCCTCGGCTCCTGGGGCTATCAGGTGACGGGCTACTACGCGCCGACCTCCCGGTACGGCGATCCCGACGACCTGCGTTACCTCATCGACCGGCTCCACCAGGCCGGGATCGGGGTCATCATGGACTGGGTGCCCGGCCACTTCGCCACCGACGAGTGGTCCCTGGTCAAATTCGACGGGACATCGCTGTACGAACACGCCGACCCTCGGCAGGGATTCCATCCCGACTGGGGCACGTACATCTTCAACTTCGGACGCAACGAAGTGAAGTCCTTCCTGGTGTCGAACGCCCTCTACTGGCTCCAACAGTTCCACATCGACGGGCTGCGCGTGGACGCGGTCGCCTCCATGCTGTACCTGGATTATTCCCGACGGGACGGGGAATGGGTGCCCAACAAGTATGGCGGACGCGAGAACCTGGAAGCCATCGATTTCCTGAAGTACGTCAACCATCACCTGCACAAGCGCTGCCCCGGCATCATGATGATCGCCGAGGAATCCACCTCCTTCGCGGGAGTGACCAAGCCGGTCGACGAGGGCGGACTGGGGTTCGGCTTCAAGTGGAACATGGGGTGGATGAACGACTCGCTGCGCTACATCGAACTCGATCCCATCTACCGGCAATGGCACCACGACGACATCACCTTCGCCATGGTGTACGCCTATTCGGAGAACTACATCCTTCCCATCAGCCATGACGAGGTCGTCCACGGCAAAGGTTCCATGATCGACAAGATCCCTCAGGACGACTGGCGCAAATTCGCCACCCTGCGCGCCTTCTACTCCTATCAGTGGTCCTGGCCGGGCAAGCAACTGGTCTTCATGGGTCAGGAATTCGGCCAGCGCCATGAGTTCACCGAGAAAGAGTCCCTCGAGTGGTGGGTCACGGGCATGTGGGGACATCACGGCCTCCAACTGCTCTTCCACGACATGAACGCCCTGTACCGCTCCAACCGCGCCTTCTGGCGCAAAGACAACGAACCAGAAGGCTTCCAGTGGATCGTCGGGGACGACTCCGGCGCCAATGTCTTCGCCTGGCTGCGCACCGACGGCCAGAATCGGATCGTGGCCTGTGTGACGAACTTCTCCGCCACCCCCCACGAGAAGTACCGGCTGGGTCTGCCGCAAGCCGGCACGTGGAAAGAGATCCTCAACACCAACGAAAGCCAGTACGACGGCACGGGCGACTACCTCAACGACTCTGTCCAAGCCGTCCACGAGGGCCATCGTGGCTTCCCCTTCCACGCGGACATCAAGATCCCCGCCCTGGCCAGCGTCTGGCTGGAATGGATGCCCGAGCACGTCGAGGCCGCCCACACCGCAGCCCCCACGACCAAGATCCTTCGATGACACTCACCGCTCTGGGCATTGTTATCAGTGTTGCTGCAGTTCTTGTAGCAGTTCCACGTTGACCTCCCTCACCAGACGAGGGAGGCGGCGATGGCCCACATGACGAGGGCGATCAGGACGTCGAGGATTCGCCAGGACAGGGGTGAGGCGAAGACGGGGCGAAGCCAGCGCGCCCCGTACCCCAGCAAGGGGAACCAGAGGCAGCTGCCGCACATCGCGCCCGCGGCGAACCACCATTGGTACGGGCGGTGGGCCACCGCCAAGGAGCCCAACAACAGCACCGTGTCCAGGTAGACGTGGGGGTTGAGCCATGTCAGGGCCAGACAGGTGAGAATCGTGGGCCAGAGGGTTTTCTGGACCCCCGAACCGTCATCGACCAGGCTCTGATTCTTCCAGGCTCGTCGCAGGGACAGGAAACCGTAGACGGCGAGGAAGGTGGCTCCGCCCCATCTCATGACAGGCAGGGCCCAGGAGGCGACACGCGAGAGCTCTTCCAGCCCGGATATCCCCACACATATCAAGACGATGTCCGAACATGCGCACACGGCGACGACCCACCCCACATGTTCGCCGCGGAGCCCCTGTCGCAAGACGAAGGCATTCTGCGCACCGATGGCGACGATGAGGGACAAGCCCGCACCCAGTCCTGCCAGCACGACGGAGACAATCACCGTCTCATCGTAAAGGCTGATCGACGGGCCGTGGGACACGTCTTACGATCTGTGTGGCTCGCTGCCGATCTCTTTGGAAACGATGTCGAGCAGGGAGGCGCTGGCCAGGCAGGCGACGGTGGCGTCACCCGCCCTGACTGCCTCGGCCACCGTGAGGTGGCATTCGAGGGTACCGGCCTGGGGAGTCCCCGACAGCATGTTGTGCACCCAACGGCTCGAGATGACCTCGGTGATTGGAGCCACCATGCACATCAGCAATGGACTTCTGCTGGCTTCGATCAGTACGGTGTGGAAGGCGATGTCGGCGTCCAGGAATTCCTTGGTGTCACCCTTCTTGCGACGGCCGAGATCATCCAGGGTCGCCGCCAGTTCAATCAGTTGCCGGCGTTCGTCGTCACTCGCCCGATCGGCGGCGAACCGTGTGGCGACGGGTTCGATGGCCAATCGTAATTCCATCAGTTCGACGATCTGCTGCTCACAGCCCGGGCCGTCCAAACGCCACCGGATGATCGACTCGTCCAGGACATCCCAGTTGCTCATGGGCTGAACGGTGATGCCGACCCGCCGGCGCGAGACGAGCATCCCGTTGGACTCGAGGACCCGCACCACCTCCCGGATGACCGTGCGTGAGACCTGGTACTCCTCCTCCAGACTGTTGAGATTGATCACCGTGTACGCGGGCAGCTCGCCCGAAGCGATCCTGGCTCCCAATGTGTTCAGCACATAGCTGTGCGCTCCCTGGTACTTCATCAGTTGGTCAGAACCCATGAGTCTCCCTTCGCCATTGTCATCGTCGACTGTGGAGATCATACTACGATTTGAACAGCCTCAGAACAACGCGGTGGTCAGATTCCTCCTGGCTGTGAGAACTGCCTTGTCAGAGGGGGGCTGTGTGTCGAACAATTCCAAAAGGCGCATTCGGAGTTTCTCCCGGTCCTCACCGGTTGTCGCTGCGATCGCCCGGATCAGACGGGAGAATCCCTTCTCCAATTCTCCTGAGGCGACCTCGACGTCGGCCGCATCCATGACGGCCCCGACCCCGGCGTCGGGCGCGTCAGCCCGGGCCAGCACCTGTGCCGGGTCGAGGGATTCCACCCTGGCGAGCAGGCCTGACTGGGCCCTGCCGATCTTGGCCAGCGGATCAGCTGGAGCGCCCGCCAGGATTTTCTCGAATTCGGCCTGGGCGCCGGTAAAGTCTCCCCTGCCCATCGCATCGTACGCTGCTGAGTACCGGGGATCTTCTTCGGCTTGCGCCTGCGGCGCCACCTGAGGCTCCGCCTTGCCGAGAATCCCGTTCCCGGCTGCCATCTTCAACAGTTCGGAAATGACTTTGGCAGCATCCTCCTTCGGCATCGATCCCTGCCACAGCGGTACGAGCTGGCCGCCGAGAACCCCGACCACCATCGGCACCGCACGGATCTGGAGAGCCTGGACGATCTGGGGGGAGGTGTCGACGTTCATCCGCGCCAACAACCAGCTCCCGCCCGCCTCATTCGCCAGCTCAGCCAGGGTCTCGCCCATGGCCGCCGACTCTGGAGCCTTCGCCGAGTAGAACTCGATGACGATGGGGTACTGGACGGATTTGCGGATGGTGGAGTCGAAGTCTGCCTCCGCCACGTCGACGACGTACGTCCCCGATGTCGAAGGCGCGGAAACCTGGGACAAATCAACTGCGCCTGATACTTGAGCCATGGATTCATTCTGCCACGAACATGGACTGCTTGCCGATCCCGGCACAAAAGAGGAAGATGAAACTATGACTGATTCACGTGCGGGCCAGTTGGCTCAAGAACAAGATTTGATCGATGTCGACGCGGTGATCTCCGCTTATTACGACATCATTCCCGACCCTGACAATCCCGATCAGAAGGTCGTCTTCGGCACATCCGGGCATCGTGGCTCCAGTCTGGACGGCGCCTTCAACGAGTCTCATATCGCCTGCATCACCCAGGCCATCGTGGAGTACCGGGCCGCCCAGCACATCACTGGGCCCCTCTACATCGCCAAGGACACCCATGGGTTGTCCATCCCCGCATGGAGGACCGCTCTGGAGGTGCTCTGCGCCAACGGGGTGCCCGTGCTGTCCGACCGGGACGGCGAGTACACCCCGACTCCGGCCCTCTCCCGTGCGATCATCGCCCACAACGCCGGCCGTACCGCGGATCTGGCGGACGGAATCGTCGTCACCCCTTCTCACAACCCTCCCCGCGACGGGGGCTTCAAGTACAACCCTCCCAACGGCGGCCCGGCCGACACCGACGCCACGGGGTGGATCGCTGACCGTGCCAACGAATTGCTCCGCGACCCTTCGCAGGTCAGGCGCTCAACATCGCTCGACACGGTGACCTGGTTCGACTTCCGCACACCGTATTGCGAGGCGTTGAACACGGTCGTCGACATCGACGCGATCCGTTCTTCGGGGGTACGGATCGGGGCGAACCCGCTGGGCGGGGCCTCTTTGCAGTACTGGCAGTACATCGGCGAGCATCTGGGGTTGAATCTCACCGTGACCGACACCCGTCTCGACCCCAGATGGGCTTTCATGACGCTCGATCACGATGGCAAGATCCGCATGGACTGCTCTTCGCCGTATTGCATGGCTAATGTCGTAGCCGACAAGGATAAATATCAGATCTCAACCGGCAATGACGCTGATTCTGACCGCCATGGGATCGTCACTCCCGCCGAAGGGCTGCTCAATCCCAACCACTACCTGGCCGTGGCCATCGACTACCTGTTCACCCATCGTCCGGGATGGTCACCCACGGCAGGAGTCGGCAAGACCCTGGTCTCAAGTTCCATCATCGACCGGGTGGCTGCCTCCATCGGAAGGGAATTGGTGGAGGTCCCCGTGGGCTTCAAGTGGTTCGTCCCGGGTTTGATTTCGGGCTCCCTCGGCTTCGGAGGGGAAGAATCCGCGGGCGCCTCCTTCCTCACCCGGGAGGGAAAGACGTGGACAACCGACAAGGACGGCATCATCCTCGACCTGTTGGCCAGCGAGATCCTGGCAGTGACCGGAGACGACCCCTCGGCCCACTACCGCGACCTGGAAGCCCGATTCGGGGTCTCCTCCTATGCCCGAGCCGACGCCCCGGCGACCAGGGAACAGAAGGCGCGCCTGTCTCATCTCTCCCCCGACGACGTGACTGCCACCGATCTTGCAGGAGAACCCATCACAGCCATCCTCACCGCCGCACCCGGCAACGGGGCGCCCATCGGAGGACTGAAAGTGGTGACCGACAATGCCTGGTTCGCAGCCCGCCCCTCCGGCACGGAGAACATCTACAAGATCTACGCCGAATCCTTCCTGGGCGCCGACCACCTGGCAGAGGTCCAGGCGGAAGCACGTGCGGTCGTCGACCGGGCTCTGAGCTAACTACCGTCGTCTTCCGTGGAGATGGCGACGGCGCGGATGCCGGCCCGTTGGATGACGCGCTGGATGGTGAGGTCGCGTTCCTTGGGGTTGGCCACGTAGGTGATGCGGCGCAGGCCCTGGTCGTCGGCCGCCGACTCGAATGTGAAATGTCCATAGTTGAGTGCCATCCCCAGGAGGGACTGATAGACGGAGATGTCCAGGATCCGGGTGAGCGGCATGGTGGCCACATGCCGGTTGACGACGCCGTTCACGCGGAAGACCCGCATGTTGGTGATCACGAACCGGTCCATCGATGTCTCATGGAATTTCCACAACCCGACACAGGAGGCTGCCAAACCGACGATCAGGATCGGCGGCCACCAGCGGGCGAACAGGGCCGAGAAGAGCATGAGTGCCACCCCTGCCGCTGTGATCAGGCAGGGCACGACCATGCACACCGGATGTTTGACGACCTCGTCCACGACGAATTCCCCTTCGTCCGCGAGGAGGTAACGCTCCACATCGGGACGGAAGAGACTCGGGCGGGATTCCATATCAGCCGAGGCTGGCGAAGAAGTTGTACACCCTCCAGAAAGCAGCTTTGACAGCGCGGAAGAAGGTGTTGAAGGCTGAGGCGGATTCAGCGGGGTACCCCACGACGAAGAACAGGACGAACACGATGAGAAGACCCACGACGATCCGTTTGATCCACTTTCCCATGCTTTCCGCCTTCGCTCGTATGGCTGGCAGCACACATGCGTACTGCTCCACTGTCAATCATGCACCACAGCCGGTTTCCCTCCGCCGATTCTCGCCTGCGTGTCGGGAAGTTGCGGTGGCGTACCCCCTTGAAGTGTGAAAAACTAAAGATATGGAAAATTCTGATCTGTTTGTCTGTATTGATCATGTTGGCTACGCGGTTCTGAACCTCGACGACGCCATCAAATTCCACACTGAAGTACTCGGGTTCCGTCTCCTTCACCGTGAAATCAACGAAGAGCAGGGTGTCGAGGAAGCAATGCTCGGTACCGGGAAGCAACTTCCCGAGTCTGCACAGGTGCAATTGCTCGCTCCTCTGAAGCCCGATTCCACCATCGGCAAATTCATTGAGGGCAACAAAGGCCGCGGAGGCATCCAGCAGGTCTGCTACAGGGTCGACGACATCGACCATGTCAGCGAGGTTCTGCGTTCTCGCGGCGTACGTCTGCTGTACGACGCACCCAAGACCGGCACCGGCGGATCGCGCATCCAGTTCGTCCATCCCAAGGACACCGGCGGCATCCTCCTCGAGGTCGTCGAACCAGCCGGCACCGCACACTGACACTGATGGGGGCCCCGAGAATGTGAAATTTCTCGGGGCCTTTCCCCATCAAGTAAACTCTGACATATCCCTGATGTTGGTCAGGGACGCAGTTTCCTTTCCTCCAAAGGAGTTTTTTCATGTCTTCAACCACCGATCCGAGCTGGGACACATCCGACGACACATCCACTGGAACCGGGGCCTTCCAGATGCAAATGCGGGGGTACGACAAGGCTCAGGTCGACGCCTATGTGCGCAGCCTGGAGGAGAAGATCTCTGATCTTCGCCACCGTCTCGACCAATCGAATTCGACGTCTTCCGCCAACGAGCGCACCTCGTTCGGCGCTGAAGTCGACGTTGACCGGCTCTCCGGCCACGCCGCTCAGATTCTGCACGCTTCTCAGGCCAAAGCCGATGAGATCATCTCCACGGCCATGAGGGAAGCCCAGCAGATCACGGCGGAGGCGAACACGGCGGCCCAGGAGCTCACACTGAGCGGGCAGCGCGAGATCGACACCCTCCGTACCTCTGCGATGGACAACCTGACCCAGGTGCGGGAGAACCAGATGAAGGAGATCCAGGGCATCCTCGACCGTACGAAATCCGATGCGGACTCCTCTTTGGCGGCGGCCCAGAGTCACGCCGAAGCTCTTGTCGCCCAGGCGCAGCAGGAGGCGACCTCCATCGTGGAATCCGCCCAGCGCCAGGCCGCCCAGCTGCGCAATGAGGCCGAGCTGTCCATGACCCAGGCCCTGGCCACGGCTCAGGCCTCCAGGGACACCCTGGTTTCCGAGGCGCACAAATCCCTGGAAGAGGCCCAGGCTGCGAAAGCCGCCGCTTTGTCGGAAATCGCCGCCAAACAAGAAGCCTCAGCCAATAAACTCGCTGAGGAGACCCAGTTGGCCACCAATATCCGCAACACGGCTGTTGCCGAGGCGGAACAGATCCGCCGCGACGCCACCACACACGCCCAACAGTTGTTGGCCCAGGCCCAGCACGAGATCACCGAGATGCACCAGAGAGTCACTTTGGAGGCAGCGAACCGGCGCAACAAACTCCAGGCCGACATCACCGCCCTCCAGCAGCGTAAGCGCTCCCTCACCCAGCAACTGGGGAACCTGTTCGGACTGGGCAATGCCGCTGCCACGCAGTTCGGCGAGGACGATTGGGGCGAATTGCCGCAGACCACCTTCCCGGACACTGAGCCTGCCGCCGGCAGCGGCACGGATGCCCCCACCGCCCCGGACACGCCTGTGTCCCCCGCTGTCCAACCTCAAGAGAATCCGGCTCCCCAGATATGGGAGGATCCCAATCGCAGTCCTGACGGATCCCAATAAGACCCTCCCGGCCACGGTTCAGAAGAGACGGTCCTCATCAGGTTCGATGCCGCGGAGTCCGTCATAGTCAACGGTCACGCAGACAATCCCCCGGTCTTTGGCGAGGGTGCGTGCCTGCGGTTTGATGACCTGGGCGGCGAAGATACCCTCGACCGTGCCCAGAAGCGGATCTCTCCTCATCAATTCGAGGTACCGGGTCAATTGTTCGACCCCGTCGATCTCGCCGCGTCTTTTGATCTCAACGGCGACATGGGTCCCAGCGGCGGAGCGGCACAGCAGATCCACCGGACCGATGGCCGTGTAGTACTCTCGCTGGACCAGTGTCAGGTCCGGGCGGATCGTCTGAGGATGGGCGGCCAACAACTCCTGGAGATGTTTCTCCACCCCGTCCTTGACCAAACCCGGCTCCTCACCCAGGTCGAACATCGAATCCGACTCGATGTCGGCAATCGATATTCTCAATTGGTCCGAGGCTTGGTTGCTGACCGTCCACACCTGGCGCACGCCGTCCTCCCCCGCCCTGTTCTCGATCACCATCGAACACGGGGCGGTCATCCAGTTGAGAGGTTTGTACGCCCCGGTCTCTGAATGGACCGACACCGAACCGTCAGATTTGACCATCACCAATCTCTTGGCCATGGGAAGGTGCGCGGTCAGCCTGCCGGAATAGTCGACTTCGCAGGCGGCGATGAGAAGACGCATCGCTCAGTTGAGGGTCACCGAAGAGATGTGGGCTCCCTCCAGCGGTTTGATCCCATTGGGATCGTCGGGATCCACTCCCTGGGCTGCGATGTCCTCCACGACCTTCATCGTGTCGGTTTCGACAGTTCCGAGGACCGTGAAGGTGGGATCAAGTCTGACATTGTCCCCGATGACGATGAAGAACTGCGACCCGTTGGTGTCCGGACCGGCATTGGCCATGGCCACGGTGCCGTACGGATACGTCTCATTCCCCGTCAACTCATCCTTGAAGGAGTATCCCGGACCGCCGCGGCCCGTACCGGTGGGGTCCCCGCATTGCAGGACGAAGCCGAGGACCATACGGTGGCACGAGGTGTCGTCGAAGTACTTCTGGTTGGCCAGAGATTCGAAAGAATGAACTGCACAAGGCGCGTTGGCCCTATCGAGGTCCATGACCACATCGCCGGCGTCCATGTGCATGGTCACCTTGAGCGTGCCAGTGTTCGGAACCTTGTCGGTCGAAGGGGGATCCACCTGCTTGGCTGCGGTACCCGAAACGGGATACGCACACGTCAGATCGCTGTCCGATCCCGAGGATCCGGTGCATCCGGACAATCCCGCCCCCAACAACACCGCCGACACGAGCAGAGCCAATCCTTTCGGTTTCATGAACCCTTCCTTCCGCCTTGCTAGGCTTTCTTCCATGGTCAACTTAACCAGAATATACACACGGACCGGAGACCGGGGCACGACACGGCTGGCGAACAACCAATCGGTACCCAAGTCTGATCCACTCCTAGAAACCTACGGTACCGTGGATGAAGCCAATTCTGCAATCGGCATCGCCCTTTCCCTTGCCGCGGACCAGAAACTGATCGCGGTTCTCACCGTCATCCAAAACGATCTGTTCGACGTGGGCGCCGATCTGGCCACACCCGTGGGAACGATCTCCCCGGTTCTGCGCGTGGATCCCACCTGGGTCGAACGGTTGGAGGGTTGGTGCGACGAGTTCTCCGCCGGTCTGCCCCCTCTGCGGTCCTTCCTCCTGCCCGGGGGTTCTCCTGTCGCGGCTCACCTCAATCTGGCTCGTACGATCGTACGCCGGGCCGAGCGCGACGCCTGGGGCGCGGCTGAGACCCGAGACCTCAACACGATCGCCATCCGGTACCTGAACCGGTTGTCAGACTTGTTGTTCATTTTGGGACGGTACGCGAACGCTTCATCGGGCCACGCCGAGGTTTTGTGGGTTCCCGCCGCTTCCGGTGAGAGGGCTTGAGTGCGCCGCCCATCCAAGCATCTGAGGGAGCCTCGCCCGCTAGCCTCCACGTATGCCCGCGCGGAGATCCACGCGGACGGACGCTGGATCGTCCAATCCCTGCCGGGGGCGAAAGCCGACAAGACCTACAGATGCCCGGGATGCCAGGC
>JGI24699J35502_11133708_pt1 | contig 13934 bp, 9 predicted proteins | sample TergutMp193P4_FD_35502 | JGI IMG/M metagenome (IMG submission 35502) | reverse complement strand
CTGCATTTGCAAGGCTTGTCATTTCGGGAATATTTACGGTTTTTTCACAAAATTACAGTTCCTGTTTTACCTTTAGGCGATATTCTTTCTCATAAAAGTAACGATTTGAAACCTGTTATCGGTTATCCGATCAAGTTTTTTAAAGAATATCTGCAAAAAGGATATTATCCGTTTGGAAATGATGAAAATTTATCGACCCGTTTGAAGCAAATTATTATTCAAACAATGGAATCGGATATTCCGCTGTACGCAAATATGAATGTTTCAACAGGTAGAAAACTTTTGAAACTTTTGGCAATAATTGCCGGAAGCGTACCATTTAAACCCAATTTTTCCGGACTTTCCGGATTGATAGAAGTCAGCAAGAACAATATTTCCGACTACTTTTATTATATCGAAAAAGCGGGAATGATAGCCCAACTCCGAGAGAAAACGGAAAGTTATTTAGTGGTTGGCAAAGTAGAAAAAGTGTATTTAGATAATACAAATCTTGCCTATTGCTTGTCTGAAAAAGAACCTGATGTCGGTAATTTGCGTGAAACCGTTTTTTTTAACCAAATACGGATAAATAATAAAGTTTATCGTTCGGAAAAAGGCGATTTTAATATTAATAACCTGACTTTTGAAGTTGGAGGAAAAAGTAAAAAACAAAAACAAATCGAGGGGTTGAAAAACGCATACATTGTAAAAGATGATATCGAATACGGCTACAAAAATGTTATTCCCTTGTGGGCTATTGGATTGAACTATTGACCGACAGCGGCAGAGCCAAGGAAGAAGCGCCTTCGTTGGGAAAACCGGTGTTGGTGATGCACAATACGACGGAACGCCTGGAAGCCGTAGAAGCCGGAACGGTAAAATTGGTCGGAACGGATGCGGAAGCAATCATTGAAAATGTGGATTTGTTGTTGAAAGACCATGAGGCTTATGATCGGATGGCGCAGGTGCACAATCCGTATGGGGACGGGAAAGCGTGCGAAAGGATAGTGAGATTGTTATACGATTAATAAATGAAAAACAAAAGATATTGTCGTTCTTGAAATAAATTTCTAAATTTGCATAAAATATTTTCCCCGGATGCAAAGATGATTATTTACTATGAATAAAGAAACCCAACAGATCGAATTTAAGCCGAATTTCAATGAAGATGTCATTGAAACGTTGGTTGCCTTTGCCAATACCAAAGGCGGAAAAGTGCTTGTTGGGGTAGATGATAAGGAGAGACCGATAAAAAACTTCACCATTGGTAAAGAAAGTGTGCAAAATTGGATAAATACAATTAAAACCAAAACGCAACCACAAATTATTCCCGATTGGGAAATTATAAATTACGATGGCGTGGAAGTAATCGGATTTTCGGTACAGGAATATCCTATAAAACCGATTGCATGTCGTGGTAAATTTTTTAAAAGGGTGAATAATTCTAATCACTTATTATCGGTTACGGAAGTAGTAAACATGCACCTGCAAACACTCAATACAAGTTGGGATGCTTACCCCGATGTGATTCATAAATTGGATGATATTTCGCTCGACAAAGTAGAGCAGGCAATAGAAGAAATGAGAAAAAACGGTTTGACGATCAAAGAAAAACCGCTTGAATTTCTCGAAAAACACGATTTGTTACGCGAGGGAAAACTTACAAATGCCGCTTTTCTCTTGTTTGCAAAACACGATTCGTATCTGACAACTATTGAATTGGGGCGCTTCCAAAATGATATTACAATAAAAGACACGGCACGAACAAAATCCGATATACTGACACAGATAGAACAGGTAATGGATTTCGTTCGTAAACACGCCAACAAGAGAATGATTTTTACGGGAGAAGCCCGTCGGGTAGAAAAATGGCAATATCCGCCGGAAGCAATTCGCGAGATTGTAATAAACATGATTATCCACCGTGATTATCGTTCCTCTTCCGATTCTATTGTAAAGATATATGATAATAAAATTGAGTTCTACAATCCCGGTTGTTTGCCGGAAGATATTACCGTGGAAAAACTCGTATCGGGGAAATATAAATCAACGCCCCGAAACAAAATAATCGCGGGAATTTGCAAGGATATGCGCCTGATAGAAAAATACGGTTCAGGTATAGGCAGAATACGCGATTATTTTAAGAAAGACGGTTTACCTGAACCCGTATTTGAAAACATATCCGAAGGTTTTCAAGTGACTGTTTATGGAGACGAGTTTTTTAATGAAACAGAAACCCTCCAAGAAACCCTCCAAGAAACCCTCCAAGAAACCCTCCAAGAAATTTCCGATAAAACAATAAAACTTGTAGGGTTAATGGGGGAAAAAACATATTCCAATAAAGAATTGATGGAATTACTGGAACTGAATGATGTATTTAATTTCAGAGTATTGTATCGGACGCCTGCCATTAAAGCCGGTTGTATTGCAATGTTGTATCCGGACCACCCGAAACATAAAAATCAAAAATATTTTTTGACTGAAAAGGGAAAAGAAATAAAGGCTGCTATCGGAAATTGATAAATAGTGTTTATAAAAACAGATTGGTCGGAACGGATGCGGAAGCAATTGAATTAAGCTTAGATACCATCGCTAAGGAAGCAGAAATTGTACGCCTAAAAATTTATGATCGCAAAAAATTTGAAAATCAGAGTTATATTTGATACAAATGTTTGGATTTAATTTCTTTTTTCAAGGCGGATTATTTAGTAACAGGAGACAAAGATTTACTGTCGCTCCATCCGTTTGAATCTGTAACAATTTTGACTTCGTCTGATTTTGAAAAAATACTAACCAATATATAGTTTTATTTTTATCAATTAGGAATTTAAGGGTGAGAATTCTGTTATTCTTCGGAACGACCAAAAACTGTAGGAGTCGGAATCGTGAAATGAATAGGAACAGATATTGAAACAATCATTGAAAATGTGGATTTGTTGTTGAATGAGTGTGAGGCCCATGCGGAAGGCGAAGGCGCTAATCCGTATGGGGATGGGAAGACGTGCAAGAAAATAATGAAGACCTTATAAATGAATGAATCTCATTACGGGGACGAATTCCAGAGCAATCTATCCTGTTACGCGGAGGTTAAAAACAGATCCATGGTTTTTCCAAACAGAATAAATGGAAGATAGAAAAAGTATGAATATAAAAGGGAAATATACTGAGAGGCTTATTGGCAAGCCAAGAGACTTGCTGTTAGTTCGACGTAACGAAAGACGCTATGTCGAGTATTCGCTCTGCAAAAATGTGAGGAAAAAAGAATAATACCGTTTTCATTAAATAATTCATTGTTATACGTTTATAAATTACGTATTGTAAGAGAGTGATGAAAAAGATATGAAAAAAAATTTTTTATTAATTTTTTCATCTAGTGGTTTTCTTTCGTTAGCAAATTGGATTCAGATTGCTATCATTACAAAATATACTAATAACTGGCAAATAGGAGCTTTTACTTTATCACTGGCTATAACTAATCCGATTTTTCAGTTAACAAATCTTCAATTAAGACCTATTTTAGTATCTGATAGAAAAGAATTTTTCATTTTTAATGAATACTTTTCTCTTAGAATTTATTCTATCATAATTTCAATAATCATTTCATTTATAATTGCTATTTTTTTTGAAAATACTTTATCTTTTTACCCTATTGTCTTTTTGGTTGCTTTCTCAGCAGGAATAGATGCTGTCATTGATATATTTAATGCTAAACAACATTATGAAGAACAATTTAGGATAATATCTTTTTCAAGCGGAATCCGAGGTATTGTAATTATACTTGGTTGTTTTATAGGGTTAGTCCTTTTTGAAAATTTGATATTATCTCTTATTCTTATTTGTATTTTTAAAATTATATCTTTTAGGTTTTATGATTATCATTATTGGAAACAATTGATTAGGGGTAGGTTAACCCTAGTATTAGATAAAAGGATATATTTACTTTTGAAATTAAGTTTGCCTTTAGGCATCAATCTTTTAATTGTATCATTAAATGTAAATATCTCTAAATATTTAGTAAATTATTTTTATGGAATTGAGATACAAGGAATTTATTCAAGTATCTCGTATTTGATTGTTCTTGGAACTATCTTTGTTGCAACTATTGGACAACTTTTTTTACCAAAACTATCTCATTATTCGAGTAATAATTTAAATTTAGAATTTAACAAATTACTTAAAGTATTCATTTCTATATCTGGACTTGTAGGAATATGTTTATTTATAGTTTCAATATTTTTCGGAAACGAAATATTGAAAATCTGTTTTAATCAAGAAATTGCGGAATATTCCTATCTGTTTATATACTTAATGTTTTCATCAATATTTGTTTATTTGGCATCAGCCAATGGATATTGCCTTACAGCATTGAGAATTTTGAAGATTCAACCTATAATATGTTTTATTGGCCTTATAATTAATATTATAAGTTCTTTGATTTTGAACCATTTTTATGGAATTGTTGGAATAACTTTGGCTACAGGAATTGCTTTTGCAAGTCAATTTCTTTTAGGCTTAATTGTTATAAGAAAAAAATCGGATAAAATAATAATAAAATATAAGTGATAAAAATTTTCAATAAACAAATAACCGCAATAGAATTATTTTTTATAATGATAATTCCTTTGGGAGCATTATTTATATCTAATGTATTATATATACAATTACAAGCTATTACTATATTTTTAGCCTGTTTCGTAATTGTTATAAAAGAAAGGACGGTTAAAATAAAAAATAACGTATTTTTATTTACATCTTTATTCTTGTTTGGACTAGGGAGCGCTGTCGGCCTATACTATGTGATCTTTGAATCCAATGATACTTACAAATATATACAATATTGTTTTCTTACGTTTTCCGCTTATATTGGTTTTAAATATGGTTATGTAAAATCTCAAAATAATATAACAGATTTTATTCTTTTTATTTGTTTATCAGAAACGATATTATTTATTCCATTACTTTTCAAAAACGAATTTTATAGAAGTAGCATTGGTACAAGTAATCTTTTTCCGGTAATACTATTGCTTATGTTGTATCCGCAGTTTTGGAATTCATCACTTTCAAAGATAATTGGTATAATTGTGTTTGTATTACAAATTTTGTGTATATTGCTTTCGGGGATGAGATCTTCTGTCGGATTAGGACTGTTTACAAGCGTACTGTTAGTAATATATTTATTAAGGAGTAAAAAAAAACGTATATACTTAATAAATAGGATTTTACTTTTACTTTTCAGCGCGATCTGTCTTTATTTTATATTACCATCAAGTTTTTTAAATTCGATAGATAGTAAATTACATTTAGTAGAACAACGTTTAACTCTTACTTTATTTAATGATGAAGGCATAAAGATTGATACTGATGATGAAAAAGGAAGAAAAAAGCAAGGTGAATCTGTATTAAAAGCAATAGAACGGAAAAATAGTAATAACATACTTATTTTAGGGTATGGTCACGGATTTACTTTTTTTGATGAAATGGACAATGAACAAAAAGCTCATTCACATATAACTTGGACTATTTTTTATGCCCGTTATGGAATAATTGGACTTACTTTATATATTGTAATGTTCTGTTTTGTTTTTGTTAAATTGTTTTTTTTATTTTTTTCGAACATATCTAATGAGAATATATTTAGTTTTGGTTTATGGTTATCAGTTTTGCAAATATTCTTGCTGTCGTTAATTGCAGGAAGTTTGGTTAGTATTATTAATTGGATTATAATCGGTATAGCGGTTTCTTTTGATGATATGAGGCGAAATAAAAACGGCACTCTGTAAAGACATAGATTGAGAATACAAAAAGAAAGTCTTGTTAGAATTACTCATTCAAATTTTGGATAAGGGAACAGTGAGTTATGAAAAGATGTGAAGCATTTAGTTAATTAAAAATGAAAATCTTAATTAATTGTTCTAATTTAAGAGTAGGCGGAGGGCTTCAGGTTGCTCATTCATTTATTTATGAGTTGTCTAAGTTTTCCGGACACAAATATACTGTTGTTTTGTCAAAAGAATTAAGTTGTCTATTTAAAGATAAAACAACATTCCCTCCTAATTTTATTTTCCATATATATAATATTCCAAATTCACTGCTAAAGTCAATTATGGGAAAGAATATCTTTTTAGACAGGTTAGTTAGAAGTTCAGATTCAGAAGTTGTTTTTTCTATATTTGGGCCTACGTATTGGAAACCCCATGTAAGACATATTTGCGGGTATGCTAAGCCTCAATATATCTATAAGGAATCTCCTTTTTTCTCTCAGATTTCAATTTTAAGTAAAATAAAATTGAGAATGAAAGAAATAATTCAACTACATGCTTTTAATACGCAATGTGATGAGCTAATTTCTGAAAATTTGAATGTGACAAACCTGTTAATTTCTTTTTTCCCTAATAAAAAATTATATACAATTACCAATTTTTATAATCAAATTTTTGATCATAGAAATGAATGGGATTTTTCGTTAACCTTTCCTCCATTCAACGGAATTACACTGTTAACAATCGCAGTAAATTATCCACATAAAAATTTAAGAATAATACCCAAAGTCATTTCTTATTTAAAAAATAATAAACCGAATTTCAAATTCAGATTTGTTTTAACATTGGATGAGAACGACTTTTTATTAAGCGATGATATAAAAAAACACATCTTATTTATTGGTAGAGTTACAATTAATCAATGTCCATATTTATATGAGCAATGTAATTTTATGTTTTTACCGACTTTATTGGAGTGCTTCTCTGCTTCCTACCCGGAAGCCATGAAAATGGAAAAACCTATTTTAACTTCGGATTTAGATTTTGCTCATGGATTGTGTGGAGAGGCTGCTGTTTATTTTAATCCTATATCTCCTGAAGATATAGGAAATAAGATCTATTTACTGGCCAATTCTATAGAGAAGCAAAAAGCGTTAATGGAAAAAGGGAAGCAGCGACTTTTGACATTTGATAATTACGAGAATAGAACAACAAAATATTTGAATATAATTACTCAAAATGCGTCAACTCATTCAAGACCTTAAATCAGGTCAAACCATCTTAGAGGAAATTCCGGTTCCGCAAGTACGCGAGAACTGTGTGTTGATACAAACGACCTGTTCATTGGTTTCTTTGGGGACGGAGCGGATGTTGGTGGAATTCGGTAAAGCCAATTTAATCGCCAAAGCCCGCCAGCAACCGGAGCGGGTGAAACAGGTTTTGGATAAGATCAAGTCCGACGGACTGATGCCCACGCTTGAAGCGGTTTTCAACAAATTAGGACTGCCTTTGCCTTTGGGCTATTGCAATGTCGGAAAAGTGATTGCTGTCGGGAGAGGCGTCGGTTCCTTCCGGATAGGCGACCGGGTAGCGTCGAACGGCAATCATGCCGAAATCGTTTGCGTTCCGGAAAATTTAGTCGCGAAAATTCCCGACAATGTCTCGGATGATGAAGCCGCTTTTACCGTTATCGGATCAATCGGCTTGCAGGGAATACGATTGTTGCAACCCACTTTAGGCGAAACAATCGTCGTTGTCGGATTGGGACTTATCGGCTTGATTACTGCGGAACTGTTGAAAGCCAACGGATGCCGCGTTATCGGCATTGATTTCGACACACAGAAAATTGAGATTGCGAAAGACAAGGGAATCATTGCGATAAATCCCGGTAATGACGGAGACCCGGTTAAACAAGTTATGGAGTTGACCGATCAAATCGGTTGCGACGGCGTTCTTATTACCGCATCGGCCAAAGGTGACGACATTGTTCATCAAGCGGCGCAAATGTCGCGCAAACGGGGACGGATTGTATTGGTTGGCGTAGTGGACTTAAATCTTCGGCGGGATGATTTCTACAAAAAAGAACTTTCGTTGCAAGTGTCCTGTTCGTATGGTCCCGGGCGATACGATGACGCCTACGAAAACAAGGGACAAGACTATCCGCCGGGGTATGTTCGTTGGACCGAAAAGCGGAATTTTGAAGCAGTGCTGTATGCTATGGCATCGGGTGCGTTGGATGTCCAACCGCTTATTTCCGAAAGAATTCCATTGAACGAATACAACCGGATATACGGCGATATGAAGAAAAAAGGCGTAATTGCTTCGATTCTGCTCTATCCCGAACAAACGAACCGGTCTTCCAAAGTAAAAATTACATCCGCAGGATTTACCGCTTCGCCGGGAAAAATGGGGATTATCGGCGCCGGTAACTTTACTTCCGCCACCATGCTTCCGGCTTTACAAAAGGCGAATGCCTCCATTAAATACATTGCCAGCGCACAAGGATTATCCGCCAAACTATTGGCAAAAAAAACCGGCGCCGAATATGCCGTTTCCGATTATCAGGAAATATTGCAAGATTCGGAAATCAGTCTGGTTTTAATTACGACTCGTCATAATGCCCACGCCCGAATGGTTTTGGACGGGTTGAACGCCGGAAAACATGTCTTTGTTGAAAAACCGTTGTGTTTGAATGAACACGAATTAACCGAAATTATTGATTGCTACGCGCAAAAGAAAGACCTTAGTTTAACCGTCGGCTTTAATCGGCGATTCTCTCCTTACGCCGTAAAAATGAAACAATTGCTCGGATCTTCACCGATGAATATCATTGCCACGATGAATGCCGGATTTATTCCGCCAGAAGTTTGGGTGCATGATCTGCAAACAGGCGGAGGACGAATCATTGGCGAGGCCTGTCATTTCATAGATTTATGTTCCTTTTTGGCCGACAGCCGAGTGGTTTCAGTTTGTATGAGCGCTTTGGGAACGCATCCGACGGAGAATACCGATAATGCTTCTATTCTGCTAAAATATGAAAACGGAACCCATACCGTTATCAATTACTTTGCCAACGGCAGCAAAGCCTATTCCAAAGAAAGAATAGAAGTGTATTCTCAAGAACGCACATTGATTCTGGATAACTGGAAAGAATTGAAGGGATATGGATTCAAAGGTTTTTCCAAAATGAAAAGCCGTCAAGACAAAGGACACAAAGCCCAATTTGCTTTATTGAACGAACGCATCCGAAACGGAGGCGAGGCCTTGATTGCTTTCGACAGTATCGTGAACACCACACGGGCAAGTTTTGCCTGTATCGAAAGTATGAAATCCAAACGATGGATAGATGTTTTATGATTTTCTTCGAATTTAAGTGATAACGACCTATTACCAAACCATCAAAAATCTGCAACCGAAACAGATCCTGTTTCGATTGTATTATTCCTTAAACAGACGGGATAAAAAAAGATTTATATCTTTTTCTCCCAAGTCATCCTATCCATTGAATATACAAAATAGTTTATATTCAAATATATCTTATTATGAGAGAAATACATTTGTATTCTTGAATAAATCTTTCACTTTTAATCAAAAAATCGATTGGAATTATACCGAATATGGGATGCTTTGGGCATATAATCTGAATTATTTTGAATTTCTGCTTCAACCGAACTTCAGTAAAGAAACCGGACTTCGCCTTATTAATGATTACATAAGTCAATATAAAGAAATTAAAATCGGTTATGATTCATATCCGATTTCTTTACGAAATATATTTTGGATCCGGTTTTTATCCGAACATTCCATAAAGGACGAAAGGATAGATTCCTTTTTGCATTCCCAATATACGATATTACAACATAATATCGAATACCATCTGTTAGGAAATCATTTATTAGAGAATGCATTCTCTTTACTGTTCGGAGCTTATTATTTTAAAGATAAACCGATATATAAGAAAGCCTATACACTTTTAAAGAAAGAGTTGAATGAGCAGATATTGAATGATGGAGGGCATTTTGAATTAAGCCCTATGTATCATCAAGTTTTATTATACAGACTATTGGATTGTATTAATGTAGTTTATAATAATGAATGGATAAAGGATGATTTGTTACATTGGATGATACGTAAAGCAGCTTTAATGCTATCGTGGCTTCAAAATATTACGTTACCATCCGGCAATATTCCTCATCTGAATGATGCTGCGAATGACATAGCGCCTTCTTCTAAGGAGTTATTTGAATATGCGAAAAGGTTAACTGTCGGATTTCAAATGATTTCATTGTCCGATAGTAACTATCGTACCTTTACAGGTACCCGTTTCAAATGTATAATGGATATCGGTGGAATAATGCCCAAATATCAACCGGGACATGCTCACGCCGATACTTTCAATTTTGTGTTGGAAATATCCGGAAAACCCGTGCTGGTTGATACCGGTTGTTCAACCTATGAGCTTGATGCGATTAGAAATTATGAGAGAGGTACAACAGCACACAATACGGTTGTTTTGGGTAGTATAAATTCCAGCCAAGTGTGGGCAAGCCATCGGGTAGGAAAAAGAGCAAATGTAAAAATCATAAAAGATTCTCATAATCAAATCATCGTTCAACATGATGGATATAAAGAATTAGGAGTTACTCATCAAAGAGGATTTTGCCAACCGGATGACAGGAGCATAAAAATAACGGATACAATTCTCGGTAATTCCAATCTCCAACGAATCGCTTATTTTCATGTTGATCGAGAAATTTCGGACATACTGATAGAGAGCAATATCATTTCTTTACCAATGTGTAGGTTATCCTTCAATAACTTTGAAAAAATTGAATTGAAAGCATTTGAGCAAGCGGTAGGATTCAACCGGCGATTGAAATCCCAATATATATGCGTCAAATTTCGAAGAGAGTTGATTACAACAATTCAATTGTGAAATGAAAAAAATTCTTTATCTGACATTTTATTTTGAACCGGATTTATGTGCCGGTTCTTTTCGAAACACACCTTTAGCTAAAGAATTAGCAAAAGAATCTGAGAATATAGCTGAAATACATCTCTTTACTACACAACCCAACAGATATAATTCTTTCCGAATAAAAGCCCTTGAGAATGAAGTATTCGAGAATCTGAAAATTTATCGAATCGATGTACCTGAACATCATAGTGGGATGAAAGATCAAATATTCTCATTTTGGACATATTATAAAGAGGTAATAAAAAGAACAAAAAATGAAAAGTATGATATCGTTTTTGCTTCCTCTTCGAGATTGTTTACAGCATATTTGGGATATAAAACAGCTCTTAAAAAAAAGGCACTATTGTATATTGATGTAAGAGATATCTTTTATGATACAATGAAAGATGTCCTTAAAACCGGTTTAATAAAAGAATTAACACTTCCCTTCCTTAAACGGATTGAAAAAATGACGTTTAACTATGCAACCCATATAAACTTGATTTCCGAAGGTTTTATTTCTTATTTTGATTCTTATAAAAAAAAATATAGCTACTATACCAATGGTATAGACTCTATTTTTTTACAAGCAATAGAAAATAATCAAGTACGAAATAGCCTTAATGTAACAAAAACTATTGTATATGCCGGTAATATTGGAGAAGGCCAAGGACTTCATGCCATAATCCCCGATGCAGCAGCAAAGCTTCAAGATTATCGGTTTATAATTATTGGAGATGGCGGAGCTAAATATAAACTTGAAAAAGAATTAGCGAAAAAGAACATAAAGAATGTCGAATTACGAACCCCGGTAAAACAAGATGAATTAATAAATATTTATGGAAAAGCCGATTTTTTGTTTTTGCATTTGAATGACTACAAAGCTTTTGAGAGAGTTCTTCCTTCCAAAATTTTTGAACTGGCAGTTTTTGATAAACCCATTATTGCAGGCGTGGGAGGTTATGCTAAAGATTTTTTGATTAAAAATGTTCCCAATGTTATTATTTTTTCACCTTCTAATTCTTTTGAAATGATTGACAAAATAAATAATTATAAATACCGGAATATGGTTCGTACTGATTTTATAAACGAATTCAAACGAGAAAACATTAATAAAGAAATGGCAAAATCAATTTTAGAATATTTATAATGAATATTTTAATTACCGGTACCCACGGCTTTGTCGGTTCCAATCTCGTTTCCGCTCTCAAGGAGCGTCATACCCTTTACGGTTTGGATATTGTTTCTCCCGAAAAAGAAGGAGTTGTCAAAACCTATGCGTGGAATGAATTAGCTTCGTTGCCCGAAGTTGATACTATCATTCATTTGGCCGGAAAAGCGCACGATACGAAAAACAAGAGCGAAGCGCAAAGTTATTTCGATATCAACACCGGACTAACTCAAAAGATTTTCGATCATTTTTTGCAATCGAAAGCCAAACAATTTATCTTTTTCAGTTCCGTGAAAGCGGCTGCCGATACGGTCGAAGGCGATTGCTTGACGGAAGATGTTGTCCCCAAACCCGTCGGGCCTTACGGGGAAAGCAAAATCGCGGCGGAAAAATATATCCGGGTCCACGGTAAACGATACACGGTGCACGAGGAGGGAGAAGCCGATTTTCCGTGTACCGTGAACCGTGAACCGTGTACCGACAAATCGGGAGGCGAGAAACGAGTTTATATCTTTCGTCCCTGCATGATTCACGGACCGGGTAATAAAGGAAATTTGAATTTATTATATGACTTTGTAAGTAAAGGAATCCCCTATCCCTTAGGCGCTTTCGAGAACAAACGATCTTTTCTGAGTATTCGGAATCTGACGTATATCGTCGAACAATTCATTCTGCAAAATCCCGAATCGGGTACTTATCATTTGGCTGACGACGAACCGATTTCCACGAACGAGTTAATCGAATTAATCGCAAAGTCGAAAAACAGGAAAGCGCGGATTTGGAAAATCAATCGCTCGCTTGTCACATTAATGGCGAAATTCGGAACTATTTGTAAACTCCCGTTTAATTCGGACCGATTGCAAAAACTCACCGAAAATTATGTCGTTTCCAATCAAAAAATGAAAACGGCAATCGGAATCGAACGACTGCCCGTCGGCGTAAAAGAGGGATTGCTGCAAACATTAAAAACATTTTATTAAGTGACGAGTAACGGGTGACGAGTGACAGGTAAAACGATTTTTTTGTCACCCGTTACTCGTCACTCGTTACTTATCACTTCTATTCACTTGTCACCCGTCACTTGTCGCTTCTTTATCTACCCCGTAATCATCGCGGTCCTCTTTTCGGCGATGCTCCTTTATATCAAGGTCGCCGATAAATTCAACATCATTGATAAACCCAACGAACGCAGTTCCCATAATTACATTACGGTTCGCGGCGGAGGAATTGTCTGGTGGTTGGCCGGAGTGATCTGTTCTTTGTTTTATCTGCCCGAAAGCATTTATTTTCTTACCGGTATTACGCTGATTTCCGGCGTCGGCTTTTGGGACGACGTTTCTTCTCTGCCGAATAAAATCCGAATCATTATCCATTTTCTTGCCCTCACCGTATTGTTTTACGGATCGGGAATTTACCGGATTCTGTCTTGGCCGATGATTGTTTTCGCATACGTTTTCGTTGTCGGAATACTGAATGCTTACAATTTTATGGACGGCATCAACGGGATTACCGGATTGTACAGTTTAGCCGTTTTGATTGCATTACAATACGTTAATTATACGATTGTACGCTTCACTCCGCCGGATTTCATCAATTATGCCGCTTTAGCTTCCGGTGTATTCCTGTTTTTCAATTACAGAAAACGCGCCGAATGTTTTGCCGGAGATGTCGGCAGTGTGGCTGTCGCGTTCTGGATTGTCGCTTTGCTGCTTCAATTGATACTGAAAACCCGATCCGTTATTTGGATTTTGTTTCTGACGGTTTACGGCGCGGATTCGGTTTGTACTATCTTACATCGTTTATACCTGCGACAGAATATTTTCAAAGCCCATCGTATGCATTTCTATCAGGTGTTGACGAATGAACGGGGACTGTCGCACTTGAAAGTATCGGCCGGCTATGCGCTGGTACAGTTTATTATTTGCATGATTATTATAATATTATACCGTTGGTCTCAGACGGCGGCGGGAGTTGCCGGAATCGGCATGTTAGTCGTATGCGGCTTGATTTATTTGTTGAAGTTCAAAATCGGTACACGGGGAACGAGAGGTTGCGAATCAAGTCCGCA
>JGI24699J35502_11133709_pt1 | contig 13965 bp, 8 predicted proteins | sample TergutMp193P4_FD_35502 | JGI IMG/M metagenome (IMG submission 35502) | reverse complement strand
GCCCACGGCATACACCTCATCCACGCCGAGCAATTCACAGGCGGCTAAAATGGTGGGATGCGGCAGGCCGCCATGCTCCTTTTGCGGCGGCGAGGTCAATGCGATGGACTCCACCCCCGCAGCCTGCGCTGTTACTACATTCATAATGACCGAGCTGGGATAAACCGCCAGGCCACCCGGCGCATACAGCCCAACTCTTTCTACCGGAATGTACTTTTGCCGCACGATGGCGCCGTCGTCTAAAACAGTGGTATGCGGTGGCGGCACTTGGTCTTCATGGACTTTTCGCACCCGGATGATCGCTTCTTCCAGCCCTGCCCTGATGGCCGGGTCCAGATTTGCCAATGCCTGAGTCATCGTTTCCCTAGGGACTTTAAGGTATTGGGGCCGCACGCCGTCAAACCTTTCGGCAATATCGCGTAATGCTGCGGCCCCGCGTTGCCGCACGTCATTGACGATGGGGGTGACGGCGGCCAGCGCATCATCAACGCTCAGGTCTGCTCGCGGTACCGCTTCAAACAACTCGCGGCGGCTGAGGTTTTTACCGCGCAGGTCTATGCGTCGCATCATAGTGTAATTCCTAACTGGCTTTCTAGCTCATTGTGATTAGGCATTGTTTGCCTAATAGTGATTTGACATCGCTTAGTAGCGCTGACGATTTTGCCACACCTAACCGCGCGCCCGCCTGAATGACGGTGTGCTTTTCGGGGTCTGATATTTGGAGCTGCACTGGTGCTGGCCCTTGATGTTGGGTGAATAAGTCACGCAGTTGGGTTAACAACGGCTCGGTACAGCGTTCCGAATTGACCGCCAAAATAAGGGGCGCATCCGGCACAATGTTGGTATTTATGGCGGTGACATCGGTGCCACGAATTGTCAGCGTTTCATCCCGACGCTGCGTTTTTCCGGTAATCGCGACAATGCTATCAGCAATTAGTTGACTCTCATACCTCTTGTAGGTGTCACCGAAGAACGAAACCTCTACCGAACCTGTGAGGTCTTCTAATTCGACAATCGCATAGTTATTACCGCTCTTTGCCATTCGCTTTTGCACGCTGGTAATCAGGCCTGCGAGCGTGACCGAGACATTGTCTGGAACTGCATCGCCCTCACTATTGTCTAGCAAATTGGCGATATTTGCGGTGGCAGCCTCTTGAATCGCTTGCTCCAAACCAGCCAAGGGGTGGTCTGAGACATACAGCCCCAACATTTCGCGTTCGAAGTTGAGTTTCGTTTTCTTGTCCCAATCGGGAATATCGGGGATTTCTAAGACGCCGAATAACTCTGACTTAGCGACCTCATCTTCAAACTCCCCATCAAGCACAACGCTAGTTGGATCGTCAGCAAACAGATCAAACAGGCCTTCGGCTTCTTGTTTCTTCTGGGCAATGACTGAGTCAATGGCCATCTCGTGAATGAGCGCTAAGGCTTTGCGGCTGGGGTTTACCGAATCGAAAGCGCCCGCCTTAATTAGGGACTCGATGGTGCGCTTATTGCAAACATCTTTTGGTACTTTGTTGAGGAAATCGTGGAAAGAAAGATAGCGGCCCTTTTCAGCGCGAGCTTGCACGATGGCGGCGACGACATTTTCGCCCACGTTGCGCACGCCAGTTAAGCCAAACCTGATGTCATTACCAACTGCGGTAAACTTGGCGGCTGACTCATTGACATCGGGCGGTAACACGGTAATGCCCATCCGGCGGCAATCGCTAAGATAAAGCGCCATTTTGCCTTTATCGTCTTTGCTGGATTGCAGCAGTGACGCCATATATTCTGCCGGATAATTCGCCTTTAGGTAGGCCGTCCAATAGGAAACCAAACCATAAGCTGCCGTATGTGCCTTATTAAACGCATAACTCGCGAATGATTCTAGAACATTCCAAAGCGCTTTTTGGGCGGCATCGGAAAACCCACGTTCGGCCATGCCCGCAAAAAAGACCGCTTGTTGCTTTTCCAGCTTCGCCTTGTCTTTTTTGCCCATTGCTTTACGCAAAATATCGGCGCCGCCCAATGTGTAGCCAGCCACTTTTTGGGCGGCCGCCATCACTTGCTCTTGATAGACAATTAGGCCATAGGTGCTATCAAGCACCTCCGCTAGCGGCTCGGCTAATTCGGGGTGAATTGGCTCGATTTCTTGTTGCTTATTTTTGCGTAACGCATAATTTATGTGCGAATTGACGCCCATGGGGCCAGGGCGGTAAAGCGCTAAAACCGCCGAAATATCTTCAAAACTATCGGGCCGCATCAGTTTGAGCAGCGAGCGCATTGGGCCGCCGTCCAGCTGGAAAACCCCTAACGTATCGCCCTTGGACAATAACTCAAATGCCGCTTTGTCATCCAGGGGTAAATCTTCTAGCACTACTGGCGGCTTGCCATTTGCCACGATGTTTTCCATGGCGTCTTCTAAGATGGTGAGGTTCCGTAAACCTAAAAAGTCCATCTTGATTAGCCCAAGAGCTTCGGCATCCGGGTAAACAAATTGCGTAATTGTGGCGCCATCTTGCGGGCGCTTCATAACCGGTATGGCATCCGTGAGCGGAACTTCGGACATAATAATGCCGCAGGCGTGCACGCCCCACTGCCGTTTTAGCCCCTCAATACCAGTTGCTAATTCGACAACCTTTTGCGCCTCGGCATCGTCGGCTACCAAATCCCGAAACTCAGCGGCCTCTTTATACCGGGCATCGGCCTTATCAAAGATACCCGCTACCGAAATATCTTGTGCCATCACCGCAGGTGGCAGTGCTTTGGTAAGCTTTTCGCCCACGCCAAAAGGCAAACCCAACACCCGGGCGGAATCCTTCAACGCCTGCTTAGTCTTGATAGTGCCAAACGTGACAATTTGCGCGACATGGGCATCACCGTATTTTTCGGTGACATATTGGATAACTTCATCACGCCGCCGCTCGTCGAAATCCACATCAATATCCGGCATTGATATGCGTTCCGGGTTCAGGAACCTTTCGAACATTAACCCATGCGCAATGGGGTCAAGGTCAGTAATGCGTAAGGCATATGCCACCATAGAACCCGGCCCAGAACCACGCCCTGGCCCTACCCTAATGCCCCGCGCTTTCGCCCAGTTGATAAAGTCGGCCACAATTAAGAAGTAGCCAGAAAACCCCATTGAGGTGATGACCTTTAGTTCCACATCTGCCCGGTCGCGAGCAGCATCCGGCACCCCACTTGGGAAACGCAAAGCTAACCCACGCGCTACTTCTGCTTTCAGGAATGAAACCTCATCTTCACCGGCTGGCACCGGGAATCTGGGCATATACTTACCCATCGTGTCTTCGTCTTCAAAGGACACGTCGCACTTTTCGGCGATAAGTATTGTATTAGCTAACGCCTCTGGGTGGTCAGGGAATACTTGCGCCATTTCGGCGCCGGACTTAACATAATAGCCTTTGCCGTCAAACTTAAACCGACCCTCAGTGGTAAGCGTTGAACCGGAATTGATCGCAAGCAAGGCATCTTGGCTATCGGCATCATCTGCCCGGACATAATGTAAATCATTGGTCGCAACCAATGGGGCGCCAATGTCTTTGGCAAGTTTAAGTAAATCAGCTCTGACCCGAGTTTCTAAACCTAGCCCGTGGTCCATCAATTCGACGTAATAATTATCCTTACCCAGGATATCTTGAAACTCGCCAGCCGCCTGCAATGCCTTATCATATTGCCCCAGCCGTAAACGGGTCTGTACCTCGCCAGATGGACAGCCGGTGGTGCCCAGCAAACCGGCGCCATACTTACTTAATAAATCCCGATCCCAGCGCGGCCATTTGCCAAACTGCCCCTCTAACGATGCCAAAGAAGCGGCGCGGAATAAATTGTGTAAGCCGGTATTGTTTTTTGCCCAAATCGTCATATGGGTTATTGCGCCACCACCGGATACGTCATCCTCGCTATTTACTGGCTTACCGTCCGGACGCTTTGGGCCAAAAAACACCCGCTGCTGATCAAAGCGGCTAGTGCCAGGGGTGAAATAGGCTTCGATGCCGATTATTGGCTTTATGCCAGCTTCATTACAGGTTTTCCAAAAGTCGTAAGCGCCAAATAAATAGCCGTGATCGGTAATAGCTACCGCCGGTTGCTCTAAGCGCGCCACCTCTTTGACTAGGTCTTTTACCCGCGCGGCGCCGTCCAACATTGAATAATCCGTGTGGACGTGGAGGTGCGCGAAAGGCGGAGCGGCAACGGGCATGGGTCACATCATAGGAGCCTCGGTGGGCGTGGCGGCATCATTTCGCGCCGATGCGGCACGTATCTACTCACTGTGAATCGCCCCGAAACGCCAGCGGCAGGTTTGGCGTTCAGATGCGACAATTTGGCGCAGGATTGGCTCCGCTTTGCGCGCCCACTTTGCGCTAACCGGGTTGGAGCGGTGTAAGTTGTCCTTGTGATAACAGCGCAGGTGCCGGTAATTCTTGAACCCCAAAACAGCGACCTCGCGGTGGCTTTGCTCCGTGACTACTTCGCTCCGCCAGATGGCCGGGGCAGCGACTTCCGGGGTGCGCACTTTGAGCGGATTGGCCGGCGCTGGAACGACCCGCGCTATACCAATCGCATTACCGCATCTGACATTGTGGCTGTGAACTGCTTGTCTGTTGATATTCCTGGTGATATTTCCATTGCGTTGCTGGGCCCAGATACCGATACTGTTGAGCGGCTCCTGTCCCAGGTGCCGACCGATGTTGACCTGTGGAACGCTACGGATGAGCAAATCGGCTCCCACTCGCCTGCCCGCGACCTGTGGACGTTTTTGCGTCGGCCCGGTTTGGGGCAAACCAGCACCGCCAAGCTGATGGCCCGCAAGCGCGCGCGGCTCATCCCCGTATATGACGCTATTATTGCTGCCGAATTGGGGCTTAAGAACCCAGGCGCCCACTGGGGGGTAATGCGGCAGTTGCTTAATTCCGATGTTGGTGGGGCGCCGCTCTACCTGCACCTCGGGGAGTTGGGGCGCCGCGCTGGGTTGGACACCTCCTTGATTACGCCGTTGCGGGTATTTGACGTGGCTACTTGGTACTTTGGTAACCCCAAGTTGGCTAAGCGTACGGCTTGGTTGGGGCAAATCAACGGTGCTAAGGTGCCGGAGCATGGGCCTTACAACGCGCCGCCCACTTCGGACTATTAGACCCACTCCTAGTTTAGGGGCTTTCGGCAATTCTTTTGCCGATAGCCCTAGTTTTTGGTAACGTAAACTAAAACTATTGCGCTGACCTAAATCCAGCCTTGTTTTACTGCACGGTAGCAGGCTGCGAATGCCGATTTTGTACCTAAGCGAGCGAATAGCTCGTCTGTGCGCCGTCTGACGGAACGATCCGATATACCTAAAACTTCAGCTATCTCCAGCTTGGTGCGTCCAAGAGCTAATTGCTCCAAGATGGTCTTATCTTCATTAGACAAACCGTGTTTGTTGGGCGTACAAACCTCACCTAGTGGGTTTGCAGCATCCCAAACAAACTCGAAAATGTTTTGCAGCGCGGTTATTATTGCGGGCACAGTGCAGACCACTATGCCACTCATCGTGTTGTTTGGGTCAACCGGTAGAACAGCGATTTTCCGGTCTTGAATGATGGTGCGGATTGGCAATATGGGAGTGGTACGAACCTCTGCGCCATGATGATTTAACCATTCCACATAGGCTAGGGTTGCGCGGTCATTGCGCGAACTCGAAAGAAATACAGAACGTGACTGGATACCACGCTTGAACAACGCCTCAGTAGTGCGACGAGCCTCAACAATTTGTCCAGGGAGTTGAGCCCCGCCTGGTGCAAAGGTAGCCACCTCCCGTTCAGCCACTTGACTGAGGGCGGCGAGACAATTATTGATTCCTTCTGCACCCGTAATTATCTCTATTTCAGAGGCCATATAGGACGCTACACGTTCTAGTGACTCCTCAGCATTAACGCCTTGTTGCGCATTTTGTTCTGACATTTGGCGTGATTCGCCAGATTGCCTGATTGGTGTCTGAGAGCTAAGGTCTTCCAGGAGTTCATTTGAAACACCACATATAAGTACGTCGTCCCGCTTGGTCGCATTCTGCCCTTTCGCCTGTTCATCCGCCACGCCTGTGAAGTCCTGACTTGGTATTTTATCCATCGCCCCGTAGTACCTACCCTTCTAATTGTCGTTGCGGCAACCAATTTTCGTTCCATAATATACTCGATTTTTAATTAGTTTCGGTGTACGACTGCCACCCGTTTTTGCCTGATTTTGTGGTGGCCAAAATTGGCCAGGCGCGCTCACGAGGACTTGCCGGGTCCACCCGTCTTCGGGCAACATTATCCAACCAGCCTACATTCCGAAGCAGGAATAACTGGACAGACATCCACTTTAAATCACCGGAAGGATTCAGAGATGAATTTCTTTGCTTTCTATTTTGAGAGTTTCAATTATATTTGGAGTATGTTTCCCTACGCCTAAATAGGGATTCAACCTCAAATTTGGCATCATGGGCCAGCAGATTCAACTGCGTATCAACAATGACTTAGCAAGGTCAATCATTTTTAGCACAGCGAAAGTCGTTCTGGCACAACACAAGGAGAATAAATTGCGAAATAACAATGCCACAAAGAACAAGTTCGCTAGGGCGGGCATTACCGCTGCGGCTGCACTCAGTCTGGTACTTGGTACAGCGGTTGTCGCAACAGCGACCACGTCGGAGCAATCCTATGTCGGAATCACCCCATTCCGTAATGGGTGGGTTGACTGCACTGGTAGGGGACGACCTCGAACATCTGGCGTATTGGCCGTCCAAGGTTGGATGCGACTATACGCCGGCGCTGACGCGGGAGATATTGAGGGCCCTCGAGGAACTGGTGGCTCTGTCCACAATTTCACCGAAACTCGCGTGATGTGGAGAGCAATAGGCAGTGCGGGCGAGGCATGGGGCGACTGCGACTAGGGTTCATGCGAGACTATTAAGGTAATAAGGTTGAGCTGATGCCTTGCCTTAATTGGCTAGGCATCAGCCACTCCAACGTTGGGGAGAAAATGGTGTTTCGGAGAAAATCGGTTAGCAGTTTTGGTGCTATAGCTGCCATTGCTTTGGTTAGCGGATTTGCTACTGGATGCAGCTTGTTGAGTTCGGCTGCGGAACCAGAGCGGGTTATTACGCTTCCAGACGAAGTTAGCGATGAGCTCGCGGTTGCTATTGATGCAGCGTGCCGTGCCGGATTTATGAATGAAAATCCTTGGCAAGATTTGACTCTAATACCAGAATCCCTATCGAAGCCGATAATAGTGACCGCCAGAGGTGACTGGGCCGCCGCAATGTATTTACACGCTCAGGGTGGGATCGCCACTTGCATGGTGTCGCTTGCGAGCACAGACGTACCGGTAGCTGCAACCTGGACGGCTCGCGGCGAGGGGTGGCCACAGAGTGGCGGTTTTAGCAACTGGGCGTTGGGCGCCGTTAGTTGGAATGGAACTTTCACAGTTAATCCAATAATCACCACTGCTCAAATGCCTGCTAATAAGGTAGTGGTTACCACTTGGGATAATTTGCGGTTATCGAATCAAACACAAGAAACGCGCGAGTTTTTCGGCATGCCGCAAGAAGATAAAGTCTTTGACCCGCCTGCCAGCATCTATGGTCGAGTAGGCTCTGACGTTACCAATTTGGTATTACACACATTTTATGACGGTGATGTCGTAGCGACGATACATGATGGCTGGTTTGCCGCTCTTGTGCACGGGCAGTTCGGCAACGGAATCTGCAGCACTTCCACTGACCCAGATGGAAATACTGAGGAACTTGGCTGCGACCCATTTAGCACCGCAACTGTGTCATTACTTGATGGCACCACATATGAAGTTCCGCTAGACGATATCCGTGGGTCAATTATGGAGCAGCTGCCTAGCGATACAGTCGATTGATATTCGAACTGAAAAGAATAAACCTGATGGCAAGATTAAGAAAAACATTCTCTGGCGTTGGCGGTATTGCGCTAGCACTTACAATTGGCGCATGTAGTTCATCAACGCCGACCATTACCGATATCAATGCGGATGCGGCACCCGCTGCAATTACTGCCATACCAGTTTTTGTCTCACCGTTGGACGAGTTTCTTGGGCAGTCAGTTTGGACAAATCAAGAAGAACACCAACGCGCGGTTGACCAATTCACAGTGCGCCGGGAGGAATTGATTGCCCAATGTATGAGCGACGCTGGCTTTACTTATCAGCCTGATTTGAATTCAACCAGTTTTACGATCGGGACTGCAGCATTTCAAGATATCCAACCAGAAAACTGGGAATGGGTATCGCAATATGGCTTCGGTATTGCCTCTGGGCATCGTTTTCGTACTGGTGGCCCTATTGGTGAGCGTGATGACGACCCGAACCGCGAATATGTGGCCAGCCTATCTGAAACAGCGCGCGAGGCCTTTGCGCTTGCATTAAATGGCCCGGAGGATTTTTCTAGCCCGCAAGGACCAAGTGAGGCTGAATGGGACGAATGGATGAAAACCCGTGGCTGCACCGGCCAAGCTATCGTGAAAGCCATGAGGGAAAACCCGCTATTCTTGCAGCGTGAGGACGAGTGGATTCCCCTGTTCCAAGCCCGCGATGCAATGGAAGTCGGCATTCGGGAACACCCAGAAATGGTGGCGCTTGACCAGGAGTGGAGCCACTGCATGGCCGATTCCGGGCAGCTAGGCTTAGCAGACCCGAGTGCGGCTAGAAGCCCATTCTGGATGGAGTTCTACACCACAGACTTCGAAATTCGCTCACAGCTTGAAGACGGGACTTTGGATGAGGCTGGCGCCGCCGCTCTAAGGGCTGACTTGCAAGCCCGCGAAGTCGAAATTGCCTTAATAGACTTTGACTGCCGCGCCGCCACTAACTACGAGGCGCGCGTGAATGGCATCAGATTTAGTGTCGAAACTCAATTCGTTGCAGATAATCGGGCTTTGCTTGAGGACTTCCGGAATGCTGCTGAGTTGGTCGGCTAATCATTCGTTACGCTTCAATTGTTACGCTTCGAGGTCAATGCGGTTTACATCCACCGCAGCAGCACCGTCAATAATAAACTGACGGCGTGGTGGCACCTCGGCGCCCATCAATACCTCAAACACCTTTTCGGCTACCTCGGCATTGGCGACCGTGACGCGCCTTAGCGTGCGGTGGGCAGGGTCCATAGTAGTTTCCGCTAATTGGTCGGCATCCATTTCGCCCAAGCCCTTATAGCGTTGGATATCGTCCTTATACTTCTTACCCTTTTTGCGTAACTCCGCTAGTTTTTGGTGCAGTTCATCCTCAGAATAAGTGTAAACATATTCTTTGGGGCCACGGCCACCAGTTAATTCTATCCGGTGCAATGGTGGCACGGCTGCATAGACTCGGCCATCCTCAATCAGCGGCCGCATATAGCGGTAAAACAAGGTGAGCAATAAGGTGCGGATATGGGCGCCATCCACATCAGCATCGGTCATCAACACGATTTTGCCATAACGCGCGGCAGCCAAATCAAAAGTGCGGCCCGAACCAGCCCCAATTACTTGGATAATTGCGGCACATTCGGCGTTACGCAACATATCGGCAATAGTGGCCTTTTGGACGTTCAATATCTTACCTCGAATGGGTAATAACGCTTGATAATCGGAAGACCTGGCAAGTTTGGCGGTACCCAGCGCGGAATCTCCCTCAACGATAAACAATTCGGATTCCGCTACTTGGTCGCTGCGGCAATCAACTAATTTAGCTGGTAACGAGGATGACTCTAGGGCGTTTTTGCGGCGGGATATTTCTTTTTGATGCCGCGCACTAACGCGGGCCCGCATCTCGGCTACAATCTTATCAAGTAATAACGAGGTTTGCGATTTGTCATCTCGTTTAGTGGAATTGAGTATCGCGCCAAACTGTTGTTCAATAACCTTCGCCACAATCGCACGTACTGGCGCGGTACCTAATACCTCTTTAGTCTGGCCCTCAAATTGCGGCTCCGGGAACCTCACGGCCACTACCGCTGTCAAACCGGCCAGAATATCCTCTTTTTCTATCCGCTCGCCGCTATCCTTTGCGGTCAATTTGAGGCGGCGGGCATTGGCTTCAATTGCCTTGCGAACGACTTTTACTAGCCCTTGTTCAAAACCGGTTAAGTGGGAACCACCTTTAGGCGTGGCAATAATATTTACAAACGACTTAATCTCGGTATCGTAACCCGTGCCCCAGCGTAATGAGACATCAACATGACATTCTCTTTCCACATTCTGGGGCGTCATATGCCCGGCGCTATCCAGCATTGGCACCGTTTCCGTGAACTTGCCATCACCCTTGAGTTGCCAAGTAGCTGTTATTGGGGCATCTTTGGCGAGGAAATCAACGAAATCTACCGTGCCGCCGTCGAATTCGAAAGTTTCGGTTTTGGGTTTAAGTGGCTGGGTGGATTCGGCATCGGGCGCGATTTCCGAATTAGGGCGTTCATCGGTGACGACTATTTTAAGGCCGGGCACCAAAAAGGTGGTTTGCCGCACCCGCGCATTCAATTCGTCATAATTGAAAGTGGCGGTGGAAAGGAAAATCTGCCGATCCGCCCAATAGCGCACTCTGGTTCCAGTGACGCCGCGTTTTGTGGTGCCGATGACGGCTAATTCTGATTTTTGCGTAAACGGCGTAAAAGGAGCGTCTGGATCGGGGCCGGATGCCGGGTCAGCGAATTGGCCGGGTTCGCCGCGACAGAACGACATCGCGTACGTCTTGCCGCCGCGATCAACCTCGACATCGAGCCGTGCCGACAGCGCATTGACCACGGAAGCGCCCACGCCATGCAAACCGCCGGTGGCTTCATAGGTGCCGCCGCCAAACTTACCGCCCGCGTGTAACTTAGTGAAAACCACCTCAACGCCAGACAACCCCGTTTTTGGCTCGGTATCAACCGGAATGCCCCGGCCATTGTCCTCCACCGTAACCGAATTGTCCGCATGCAGCGTCACAGCAATCTGGGTAGCGTAACCCGCCAACGCTTCATCAACTGAGTTGTCAATTAGCTCCCACAAGCAATGCATCAGGCCGCGCGAATCCGTGGTGCCGATATACATCCCAGGGCGCTTGCGGACAGCCTCTAAGCCTTCCAGCACTGAGAGGTGATGCGCGTCGTACCCGGTATTGCTTTTCACTGGTCATACTGTACCGCCAAGCGGCATTTCAACGGCTGATATTGCGACAATTTTGGCGTTCGGCAGTTCGATTTAATGTGATATTGGTTCGCCACTCGCGAAAATGGGCGTTTTGCCAGGCGTGTCCGCTTGGTAAGTGGTTGGATGTACGTGTGAGTACGTTACTAGCCGAGAAACCAGACCTTCTCACCGGGTTTGATCGCTGCGACGCCTGCAATGCGCAAGCGTATGTGCGAGTCACCCTGAATGGCGGGCAACTCATGTTTTGCGCTCATCATGCGCGCGCTCACGGGCCGGCTTTAGCGGGCGTCGCGGTTTCCATTCACGATGAAAGTGACCGGCTAGCTTCGCGTCTCTCTTTCCGCTAATCAAGGTAGTCGCGGAGCACCTGCGACCGCGACGGATGCCGCAGCTTAGACATCGTTTTGGATTCAATCTGCCGGATGCGCTCGCGCGTCACGCCATAAACCTTGCCGATTTCGTCCAGCGTTTTGGGCTGCCCATCTTGTAGGCCGAACCGCATGGCCACGACGCCGCCCTCCCGCTCGGAAAGCGTTTCAAGCACTTGGCGTAGTTGGTCTTGCAGCAAGGTGAAGCTCACGGCATCCGACGGCACGACGGCCTCGGAATCTTCAATTAAGTCACCAAACTCGCTATCGCCGTCCTCACCCAGTGGCGTGTGCAACGAAATTGGCTCGCGGCCATATTTTTGCACCTCGACGACCTTTTCCGGGGTCATGTCGAGTTCGTGGGCGAGTTCTTCTGGCGTGGGTTCGCGGCCTAGGTCTTGCAGCATTTGGCGTTGCACACGCGCCAACTTGTTGATGACTTCAACCATGTGCACCGGAATACGAATTGTCCGAGCTTGGTCGGCCATCGCGCGGGTTATTGCCTGGCGAATCCACCAAGTGGCGTAGGTAGAGAACTTATAGCCCTTAGTGTAGTCAAACTTTTCGACGGCCCGGATCAGCCCCAAGTTGCCCTCTTGGATTAAGTCCAAGAACAACATGCCACGCCCGGTATAACGTTTAGCTAAAGATACTACCAGTCGCAGGTTGGCTTCTAGCAGGTGGTTTTTTGCCTCTTTACCATCCTTAACCACCCAGCCTAAGTCGCGTACCATCCGGCGGGTGTCTAGGTCAGCCTTATGCCGGTCAAAGTTGGGGAATTGGACTTCGATAGTGCGCTCGGCATAAAGCCCAGCCTCTATTCGCTTAGCTAATTCCACTTCTTGTTCCGCGTTCAGCAACACGACTTTACCGATTTGCTTTAGGTAGTCTTTAACTGGGTCGGCGGTGGCTCCAGCAGTAACAACTTGCTGGGCGGGAGCGTCGTCTTCGTCTTTATCGGATACGATAAAGCTCTCGTCTTCTACCGCAGCTTTGTCGGCATCTGGCTTTGCGCCTTCGCCCTCTTCATCGTCGGACTCATCCCCCGTCAGATCGGCAAAAGCATCGCCCTCCGATTCAAGCGCCTCATCTATTTCGGCCAGCACAACTTCTTCCAAAGCTAATTCTTTGGAAAGCTCGGCTTCGTCCGGCTCTGCGCTGTCGAAATCTACGACATCTTCGGGTTCGGGTTCTTCTTCGGCAAAGTCGGGGGTGGCGGTGAGAAGTTCGTCGTCTATGCCGTCGTCGAAGTAGTCCTCTTCTTCGTCGTCATCCTCATCCTCATCGTCTTCTTCGTCCTCGTCGTCTTCATCGTCAATGTCGTCATCGAGGTCTTCGTCGGCACTGAGTTCGTCGTCATCAAGTGCGTCATCAAGCTCGTCGTCATCGTCCAAGTCATCCGGCGCAGCGGCCTTTGCTTTACTGGTCGCTTTTGCAGGCTTGGGCTTGGCCGACTTTGTGGCTGGCTGCTCATCGTCGGCGGCCACTGCGCCGGATGCCGCCGCCAGAATCCCAGCGATGATGTCTGCCTTGCGGGCTTTAGTGGTGAAAGAAAGGCCGAATTGCTCTTTGGCAATTACATGTAACTCTGCAACCTTCAGCGCCTCTAGTTCGGCAGCGGCCAGCGTGGACTCGGCAACGGCAAGCGTAGTTTCGACAGCGGCCAGCTCAACAGATGCCGCCTCAGGTTCTTGCGGCGCCTTGGCGGGAGCCGTTTTCTTCGCAGGTGCTTTGACAGCGGGGGCTTTCGCCGCAGCCGCCTTGGGCGCCGCTGCTTTCGCCTGCTTGGCAGCTGGCGCGGCTTTCGGTTCGGATTTTGGCTCGGCTTTCGGTTCGGAAGCTGCCGCAACCTCTACCTTACTTGCCACGGCAGCACCACCCGCGAGGGTAAGGATGCTGGCGATGATATCGGCTTTGCGAGCCTTATACGGAAAAGAGCGCTCGAAATTGGAAAGCGCCAATTCCCGGAGTTCGGAAACTGTCAGCGCAGCTAACTCATCAGGGCTTTGCAACAAAGAAGTTACGGGGGTTGTGGACGCCACGAACCGACCTTTCGGACGAAAACAAATGACCAATAGAACATAATAACACGCGAAAAAGTGGCACCGCGCCGCTGGGCGCTTTTTTTCTGGTCAGGCCACCGGTTCCAGCGCATCAGCAGCGACCAAACCAGGCCGAACGGTCTGGTGCACGGCCTGTGAAAGCAGCAATGCCAACTTATAGCTGGGCGCAAGCGTCAACGCCTCGCTCAGCCGGTAGCTGGCCCGGGTTCCATCACCCAGCCACCAGGCTAAAAAGGCGAGCAACGTCAAGGGGGCGGCCTGTTCCCGGTCACCGGCGTGCGCGACCACCGCATGTAACACGGTGGCTGCCGTCCGGCTGAACTCGGGACACGGCGGATGCGCTGCGCGCGGGCGCGCTATCGGCTCCAGCAGCTGCCGGGCCGCCGCGCT
>JGI24699J35502_11133710_pt1 | contig 13984 bp, 14 predicted proteins | sample TergutMp193P4_FD_35502 | JGI IMG/M metagenome (IMG submission 35502) | reverse complement strand
TGCCGCGCATGGCCTCTGTCGCAGCGTTGTACTGCTTGCAGAAGTCCATGATGTTGACACCATGAGGGCCGAGAGCTGTACCGACCGGAGGGGCCGGTGTGGCGGAGCCAGCGTTCAAGGCAACCTTGACGATGGCCGCGACCTTCTTCTTGGCAGGCATTCGGGTCCTTAGTGTTGTTGTCCCCACGGGCCTTCCGTGAGGGGTTCCACGTTTCCGTGGGCACGTCCGCGGAAATTCCGCGGGCGCATCGGATCAGATCTTCTGGACCTGGTCCAACGTCAAATCGACGGGTGTGTCGCGCCCCATGAACTCTAGCGTGGCCTTCAAGCGAGAGGTGTGGGTGTTGATCTCGGTGATCGTGGCATGGACGCCTGTGAATGGGCCGTCGGTCAGCATCACGGAATCGCCCACCTGGAAATCGACCAGCTCGACCTTCTTCTTGCGCTGCGGTTTGCCCTCTTTCTCCGTCTTCAGGGCAAGGGCCGACGGCAGCAGCATCTCCACGACCTCGTCCAGGCTCAGCGGCACAGGATCATTGGCGTGGCCCACGAAACCTGTCACCGATGGGGTGTGACGCACAGCCGACCATGAGTCATCGGTCAAATCCATCCGTACGAGCACATAGCCGGGCAGAACCGTGCGGGTGACCGTCTTCTTGGTGCCGTTGCGGATCTCGACCACGTCCTCGGTGGGGACGACCGTCTCGTAGATGTAGTCCTCCATGTTGAGGGTTTTCACACGGGAATCCAGGTTCTGCTTGACCCTTTTCTCCATGCCGGAGTATGTGTGGACGACGTACCAATCACCGATCTTGGAGTCCAGCTCGGCCCGGATCTCGGCCCTGACTTCGTCCGCCTCGTCCTGGGCAGCCTGGTCAGCTTCTGCTTCTTCCTCTTCTTCGGTGCCGAAACTGATTTGAATACCAGTTTCTTCCTCAGTCTCTGCCTCATTGTCCCCACCGAGGTCCAGATGGATCTGGATCTCTTCTTCCTGGGGTTCCTCACTCAGATCGAGATTCAGTTCGGTGTCGTCGAGAATCACCTCGTCGTCGGTCATTGACAGCTCCTCTCAGCTGAACAGTTTCAACATCGTCCAACCGAACAACAGGTCGAGCAGGCCGATGAAAGCGATCATGAACACAACAAAGATCAACACGACGACGAAGTACCGCCCGAGTTCGGAACTGGTCGGCCACGAGACCTTCTTCAGTTCCTGGACGACTTCGCCGACGAATTGGCCGGGCCCGGTTTTCTTGGGCGCATCGGATGCGGTTGCCTGGGCGCGGGTACGAGTGGGGCGGTTCTTCTTCGCGGTCGAGTTGTACGTGGTGGGCGTGGGAGCCGGTTCCTCGGTTGCCTCTTCGGTCTTCTTCTTCGCACGCTTGCGTACGGGACGGCTGGACTCCATTTCAGCGGCTTCTTCTTCCGCCTGCGCCAATTTCTCTTCGTCTTCCTCGTCGATATTGGTGAACATCGACAGAATCGAATCGTCATCGTCGGAACTTTCCAGCTCCTCGTCGTCCTCGGCCAACTCGAAAGGCTCGGGGGATTTCAGATCCTCGTCGGCCAGATCCTCCCCGCGCGGTACCTCGGCGTCGATGTCGGCGTCAGCGTCATCGGACGGGGTCTCGGGTTCCTCGGGTTCCTCGGATTCAGCCGGGGCTTCAGGTTCCTCGGATTCCTCAGACTCAGCCGGGGTCTCGGGTTCCTCGGATTCCTCAGACTCAGCCGGGGTTTCAGGTTCCTCGGCCGAGGGCTGAGGTTCAGATTCTTCTGTGGCTTCCGCCTCAGGTTCAGCCTTCTCAGCCGGGGCTTCAGGCTCTGCCTCTCCGGCAGATTCCGTATCAGGCGCCTGGGCCTCAGCTTTCTCCGTCTCAGGTTCGGCCTCAGGCTCTGCTTCTTCCGATTCCGATGTCCCCGTGGCGTTGTCTGACTCATCGGCATTGGAAGTGTAGCCGTCATCCTCGTTTGTCACATCGGACGCAGCATCGACACTTTCAGTGAGATCCTCGTCGGCCCCTTCAGGGCTCTTGGCCTTGTCTTCAGCCACTGCACTTCCTTCTTCTTCGGGCCTGTCGGCCAGCGGAGATCCGCTCAACCATGACTCTGGTGGAGTCCTGCCTTCCTCAGCAGGGCAAGAGGGACTCGAACCCCCAACCTGCGGTTTTGGAGACCGCTGCTCTACCAATTGAGCCATTGCCCTATGCAGGTCAGCTATCCTTGGGAAGGCACAGGACAGCCTAGGTCAAACGACCACAAGGGTCCAGTGTACGCTATTTCCCCGCCGAGGTCGAACCGACGTGAGACGCCTCCTCGGCATCATTGAAGTGGGGCAATACTGTCGGATGTGATCTCCAATCCTGCCATCAGCTATGAACAAGTGGAGTCGTGGGTTGGCTCGTACCGTACCGCTCCTGTGGCCTTGCGCTGCACGGGAGTCGAGCGTACGCCCACAGAGGTTTTCCTGGCGTGCAAGAAGATCAGCCACCATTGCTTCATCCTGGAGAGCATGGAGGACGCCGAGGCCACAGGACGGTACACCTTCATCGGGTACGATCCCGGCCTGGAGCTGACCTGCAAGGATGGTTTGCTGACGATTCGCTCGGGGATGGATGCCGAGATCCGGGTCGACTCCCCCACCGCGTACATCTCCAGTGTGGTCGAGGACAATCGTGGCCCCAGGGTGGACGGGCTGCCGCCCTTCACAGGCGGTTTGGCGGGGTACATCGGTTTCGACTACATCAAATACAGTGAACCGAGTCTCAAGTTGGACGCGGAAGACGAGGAGGGGTTCCGCGACGTGGACCTCATGCTCTTCGACAAGATCATCGCCTTCGACCATCTGGCGGGTGAGGTATTTCTCATTGTCACAATCGGGTTGGACCACGCAGGGGAAAACTACCAACGCGCGTTGCGGGACCTGGATGACATGGTCCGGCTCGTGGTGTCCGGCCCCCAGGCGGTGATGGAACTGCTTCGTACGACGGGGGATTTCGAGCCGCTGTTCACCCGGGAGGAATTCGTTGACGTGGTCGACCGGGCCAAGGCACACATTGGCGAGGGGGACATTTTCCAGGTGGTGCCGTCCAACCGGCTGCGCGCCCCAGCCAGCGGGAGCCTCTTCGAGACCTACCAGTTGCTGCGCCGCACCAACCCCAGCCCGTACATGTTCTACTTCTCCTCCGACGACCTGGAGATCGCCGGGGCGAGCCCCGAAACCCTGGTCAAACTCACCGGCGACGAGGTGGTGACGTACCCCCTTGCCGGGAGCCGTCCGCGCGGGTCGACACCCGAGGAGGACGCCCGGATGGAAGCCGAACTGCTCGCCGACGAGAAGGAATTGGCTGAACACAACATGCTCGTTGATTTGGGGCGGAACGACATCGGCAAAATCTCCCGGATCGGTACGGTGGATGTGCGTGACTACATGAAAGTCCTGCGGTTCTCCCACATCATGCACCTCGGGTCCGCCGTCACCGGCCGAGTACGCCCGGGGGTCACCGCGATGGACGCGATCGAGGCGATCCTGCCCGCCGGCACCCTGTCGGGGGCGCCCAAGATACGAGCCTGCCAGATCATCAACGACCTGGAGGGAGTACGGCGCGGCATCTACGGCGGCGCCATCGGGTACATCTCCGCCACCGGGGATTTGGACACATGCATTGCCATCAGGCTGGCATACAAGAAAGGCGGCAAAGTGTACGTACGCGCCGGGTGCGGGATCGTCGCCGATTCCGTGGCCGAGAAGGAGTACGAGGAAACCGTCAACAAGATGCGAGCCGTTCTGGAGGCCTTGGAAGGCGGGACCCCATGATCGTCATCATCGACAACTATGACTCATTCACGTACAACCTGTACCAGATGATCGGCGAGATCGACGCGGATGTCCGGGTCGTCCGCAACGACGCCATTTCCGTGGCCGGCCTGGCCGCGTCGCACCCGTCGCACATCGTCGTTTCCCCTGGTCCCGGCTATCCCCGCGACGCCGGTATCTCCATCGATGTCGTACGTGAGTTGGGTGGGATCGTCCCCATCCTGGGGGTGTGCCTCGGCCACCAGGCGATCTGCGAGGCGTACGGCGGGAGGATCGTCCACGCGAAAACCCTCATGCACGGCAAGCAATCCCCCATCACCGTGGCCCGTCCCGACCCCCTCTTCGCCGGGCTGCCGACCACCTTCCCCGTGGCCCGCTATCACTCCCTGGCCGCCGACCCCGGCACACTACCCGACACCCTCATTGTCACCGCACTGTCCGACGACGGAGAGATCCAGGCCGTCCGCCACGCCACTTTGCCGGTCTTCGGGGTCCAATTCCACCCCGAATCCGTCCTCACCCCCCTGGGAAGCCAGATCCTCGCCAATTTCGTACGCCTGTGACCGCACACCCGATGGGTACAACCCGTCCAAATCGTACCGCTTTTCATCCAGCTTCCAGTTTTGTCGGGATTCCACCCCCGCTTTAGGCGAAAACGGCTGCAAAAGCCCGACAAAGTTAGAGATCGATCTCGAATGAGTGCGGTTTGGACGGGTTGTGTCATGCTCGGCGGACGACGGACAACGGCAAAGTAAGACTAATCGGAGAAAAGTGGCACAGTTATCCACAGATTGGGGCCGACCCCCTAGAAATGGGGGATGCGAATCGACCACAGTGGATATATGACAGATATCCAACTCGCCCGGGCGGGGCAGGTCACCAGCCGGAATTTCTCCCAATTGGGATACCATCGGCTCATTCGCGGAGTGTACGGGCGTACGTCCGTACTCGATCCAGATGACACATGGGGGCGTAAACGTGCCCAGTTTCTCAGGCGGGTCCAGGCTGTCATGGCGGCTTATCAAGGCACGGGCATCGTCGTATTCGGCGTGACCGCTCTGCAGGTGATGGGAGTCGCACTGCCGTACAGGCTCCAGGATTGGGACAGATGCCACATCCTCGTGCCCCGTGACGGCCCTCGCCCGGAGCGCGACAATGTTGTCACTCATCGCTCAGTCCATCCGTACGCCGTGTGGCGGCGGTACTGGGATGTGCCAGTGATGCATCCGGTGGAGCATTGGCTGCAACTGCGTGGAGCAACCCTCGATGAGCTCATCGAAGTGGGCGACGGATTCCTGCGGCGAAAAGATCCCCTCATCACGCCAGATGAGATGAAGGAAAGATTGGCTGACGTGGCCGGATGGGCAGGAGTGAAGAAGGCGGCTGCGGCAATGAAGTGGGTTCGCCCCAAAACTGATTCATTGTACGAGACCAAGACTCGTTTGATGTTGCTACGCGGAGGACTGCCCGAACCGGTGGTCAATCTTGAGGTGTGGTGCGGTGATGTGGCACGGATTTTCCATGTCGATCTGGGATATGAGAAGGAGAAAATCGCCGTGGAATATGATGGTGCGGTCCACGTCGGAGATCGTACCCAGATGTCGATCGACGCCGACCGGCGCCGCATCCTTCAAGATCATGGGTGGATGATTATCACTGTCACCGCAGAGAAACTGCGCGCTCCCCAATCCATCATCGCTTCAGTGGAATCCGCCCTCGTCTTGCGTCGTGCCGCCATCACAATCCATTGATGGGGAGTCCGACCGGCGACATAACCATCGACGTTGCCCCCCGGTGACACAACCCGTCCAAAGCGTGCTGCTTTTCACCCTATTTCCAGTTTTGTCGGGGTTTTGCCTCAAATTCCGATGGAATCAGCTACAAAAGTCCGACAAAACTAGAGATCAATCTTCGGTGGGTACGGTTTGGACGGGTTGTGTCACGGGTGAGACATCGGTTGGAATTCATGAGACACAAAGAACTGTCCTGCCTGACTCACCGTAGACTTGGGGAAACAAGATAGAAGGAGTCGGTGTGGCTGAGTCGAAGATAGCAGAGGCGATCCAACTGGCGGTGTCCCGCCAGGAATTGCCGTACGAACTGGCTGAGGACGTCATGGATGAGATCATGAACGGGGAGGCGACGCAGATCCAGATGGCGGCGTATCTGACGGCGATGAGCCTCAAGGGGGAGACGATCACCGAGATCACGGCGTCGGCGGCCGGGATGCGCAAACATTGCGTACGCCTGCTCAACGACATGCCCGTGTTGGAGATCGTCGGCACGGGCGGGGACCATTCCAACTCCTTCAACATCTCCACCACAAGCTCAATCGTCATCTCGGCGGCGGGGGTACGGGTGGCCAAGCACGGCAACCGGGCCGCCACTTCCCGTTCAGGTGCTGCGGACGTCCTGGAGGCGCTCGGGGTCAAAATCGACATCCCCCCAGAGAAGAGCCTGGAGATCCTGAACACGATCAATCTGTGTTTCTTATTCGCGCAGAACTATCATCTGGCGATGAAGTACGTCGCCCCGGTGCGCCGCGAGTTGGGGATCCGTACCATCTTCAACATTCTGGGCCCGCTGGTCAATCCGGCCGGCGCCAGCATGGAGCTGCTGGGAGTGTACGACGAGGACCTGGTCGAACCGCTGGCGAAAGTCCTGCACAATCTGGGTGTGGAGAATGCGATGGTGGTGCATGGGCTCGACGGGCTGGACGAGATCTCCATGAGCGCTCCCACAGCGGTGTGCGAGGTGCGCGACGGAGAGTTCAAACTGTACACCCTCGACCCGCGCAAATATGGGTTGCAACTGTGCGACAAGGCAGAACTCGTCGGAGGTACCCCTGATGACAACGCCCAGATCGCACGGGACATCCTTTCGGGTGAGCCCGGCCCCAAGACCGATGCGGTGCTGCTGAACTCCGCCGCTGCCCTCTACCTGGCCCGCGACGACCTGAGCATGGAGGACAGTCTTCAGGTCGCCCGGGACACGATCACGTCAGGGAAGGCCCTCAACCAATTGAACCAGTTCATCGCCCTGACGAACAGTGAGGAGATCCTGCCTTCGGCAGGATGACAAGGGGATATGGCAGGATGACAGGAGAGGAAGGATGACGAAGGATCGTACGATCCTCGACCAGATCGCACAGGAGGCCCGGGACAGAGTCGACGCGGCGTCGGCGTCCGTGAGCACGGCCCAGATGCGGACGCGAGCGTTCGACACTCCCATCCGTGGCGGATTTCCCTTCGAGCACGCCCTATCCGCCCCCGGATTGAGTTTCATCTGTGAGGTGAAGAAAGCTTCCCCATCGAAGGGGTTGATCTCGCCCGACTTCCCGTACCTCGAGATCGCAGAGGATTATGAGGCGGGCGGTGCGGCGGCGATCTCCGTACTGACGGAGCCTGCGCATTTCCTCGGCGCCGACGCTTATCTGACCCAGATCACCCACCGGGTGTCGATCCCCGTGCTCCGCAAGGATTTCGTCGTCGATGCTTATCAGATCTTTGAGGCCCGGGTTTTGGGGGCTTCGGCTGTCCTGTTGATCTGCTCCATCATTTCTAAAGAACAATTGTCTGAGTTCCTCGGGCTGGCCGAGAATCTGGGGTTGTCCGCGCTTGTCGAGGCCCACGACCGTACTGAAGTTGAAAGGGCGGTACGGGCCGGAGCACGGGTGATCGGAGTCAACAACCGGAACCTTCATGATTTCAGTGTGGACACCTCGAACAGTGCCGCACTGCGTACGCTCGTCCCGCCCGATCGGATCTTCGTGTCGGAATCCGGGGTGGCGACACCCCAGGACGCGGCGATGGTGGCACAATCCGGTGCTGACGCCGTACTCGTCGGAGAAGCCCTGATGAGGGCAACCGACCGGCAAGGTTTCCTCACTGAACTGATACAAGCTTCCAACCCCGATTCACGCCCCGCTGGAAACACAGTTCCGGCGGTGAAAATTTGCGGGATATCCAGGGACGACGACGTACCGGTTCTCAATGAGATGCTGCCGGACTATGCCGGGTTCGTCTTCCATCCGGCAAGCCGCAGGCATGTGGATCTGGACACCGCGCGACATCTACGGACATTGCTCGACGAGCGGATCACGACCGTGGGTGTTTTCGTCGACGCGCCCATCCCGCAGGTGGTCGAGGCGATCGAATCAGGTGCCATTTCCATGGTCCAATTGCACGGGTCGGAAGATCAGGGGTACATCGCCGCACTGCGCCGGGCACTCCCCCGTACGCCCATCATCAAGGCCGTCGCAGCATCCGACGCCGCCTCGATCAGCCAAATCACAACCGACAACGTCGACTATCTCATGGTGGACAACGCCCGTCCCGGCTCGGGGGAATCCTTCGATTGGGATGTGCTGGGCGATCTCCCCACCGAAACGCCCGTCTTCCTCGCGGGCGGGCTCACCCCTGACACCGTGTCGGACGCGGCCCGTCTGGGAGTCTATGCTGTGGATGTGAGCAGCGGAGTGGAAACTGACGGGGTGAAAGACCCAAACAAGATCCGTGCCTTCATTTCAGCGGCACGAAGCGTACGAAACGGGGGACGTCCATGACCAACAGATTCGGCATCCACGGGGGCCAGTACATCCCCGAGACCCTGATGGACGAGATCCATTCCCTCGAGGATGCGTACACCTTTTATAAAGACGACCCAGACTTCGTCGCCGAACTGAACAGACTGCTGCATGACTACGCCGGACGCCCGTCGCTGCTGTACTTCGCGAAGAACATGACCGAGGATCTGGGCGGGGCGAAGGTCTACCTCAAGAGGGAGGACCTCAACCACACCGGATCCCACAAAATCAACAATGTCCTGGGTCAGTGTCTCTTGGCCCAACGCAGGGGCAAGACTCGTGTGATCGCTGAGACTGGTGCGGGCCAACATGGGGTCGCCACCGCGACCGCCGCCGCCCTTCTGGGTTTGGAATGCGAGATCTTCATGGGCAAACAGGACACTGAGCGCCAGGCGCTCAATGTTTACCGGATGGAACTGCTGGGTGCGACGGTCCATCCTGTGACATCCGGGACCCAGACACTGAAAGACGCTGTCAACGAGACGATGCGCGAATGGACCCGACGGGTCGGCGACACCCATTACGTCCTCGGATCGGTCATGGGCCCCCACCCCTTCCCCACGATGGTACGCGACTTCCAGTCCATCATCGGCAAGGAGGCCCGCGCGCAGATCCTCGACCGCGAGGGGAAACTGCCCGCTGCCGTACTGGCCTGTGTGGGCGGGGGGTCCAACGCCATCGGCATCTTCCATGCCTTCATCGACGACGAGACGGTCGCGCTCATCGGGTGCGAGGCGGCCGGGCTGGGTGTGGACACCCCGCGTACCGCCGCGACCATCGCGACTGGAACCCTCGGCATCTTCCACGGGATGAAATCGTACTTCTGCCAAGACGACGTGGGACAGATCGCGCCGGTCTACTCGATCTCAGCCGGACTGGACTACCCCGGCATCGGACCGGAACACGCCTGGCTCCACGACACGGGCCGGGCGAAGTACGTGGCCATCACCGATGACGAAGCGGTCGACGCCTTCGAGTACCTCGCCCAAACCGAGGGGATCATCTGCGCCGTCGAATCCGCTCATGCCGTCGCGTACGCCCGGCGGCTGGTGGGGACAATGGCGCCCGACGAGTCGGTGATCATCTGTTTGTCGGGACGCGGCGACAAGGATGTGGCGGCCATCGCCCGTTACCGCGGCCGCGACGTGGTGGAGGGATGATCATGGACCGTATTCGCCAGGCTTTCAACAAACAAGCTTTCATTGGATTCTTGACCGGTGGGGACCCCAGCCTTGAGGACACCAGGCGCTACGTCAACCTCATGGCGCGTTGCGGCGTGTCCCTGGTCGAGATCGGCATCCCGTTCTCCGACCCCATCGCCGAGGGTCCGGTGATCCAGGATGCGAATCTGAGGGCGCTGAACGTGGGTACCACTCCCGAGACGTTGTTTTCCCTTGTCAAAGCGCTGAGAGATGAGGATGGGGTCACCATTCCGCTTGCCTTCATGACCTATCTCAACCCAGTCCATCACTACGGCTATTCCCGATTTTTCGCCCGGGCGGCCGAGGTGGGTCTCGACGCGCTCATCGTCCCCGACCTGCCGTACGAGGAGCACGGGGAGGTACGCGATTACGCCACCGACTCCGGCGTGGCCCTGATCTCAATGATCGCGCCGAGCACCTCCACCGAGCGCTTGCGCAGGATCGCGGGTGACGCTCAGGGGTTCATCTATCTGGTGAGTTCCCTGGGTGTGACAGGGGTACGGTCCGAGATCTCCACGGACATTGCTTCGATCGTTTCCCAGATCCGCTCCGTCACCGATGTGCCCGTGGCCGTCGGATTCGGCATCTCCACCCCGGCCCAGGCCGCCCGGATCGGCGCCCAGGCGGACGGGGTGATCGTCGGCAGTGCGATCGTACGCATCATCGGCGAACACGGGTCCCACGCGGACGCTGAACTGGAAACGTACCTTCGTGAGATGGTCGCAGCCCTGAGGTGAGGATTCGCACACAGATCCTGCGACGATATCTCCAGATAGGACAATAATCTCACCAAGGGCACTGAACAGTGGTACAACAGAAGTATGACCAGTTCAGAAACACTCGACGTCATCGCCCGCAGGTTCGCCTGCCGGGCCTATCAAGACACCCCCGTGCCCTCCGATATTCTGCACACCGTCGCCGAAGCAGGAGTACGCGCCCCCAGTGCGGTCAACCGCCAACCCTGGCGCTTCATCGTCATCTCCGACAAAGCCGCGCTCGACGAAATCGGAACCGCCGGCCTGGAGGGACTGAAGAGCGCCGACGAGGCCGGATACGCACGCATCCAATCCCGCGGCGGAGTCCTTCTCTACAACGCTCCTGCCATGATCGTTGTCGCCACTGAGCCGCAGCCCGGCTCGTACCCCGTGGAACTGGACGCCGGAATCGCCGTCTCCCACATGGCCCTGGCCGCAACCTCCCTCGGTTTGAACACCTGCATCGTCGCCATGCCCGGCGTGGCCTTCCAGGATCCGGCCCTGAAAGCGAAGTACATCCCTGAGGGATTCGATTTCACGATCGCCCTGCTTCTTGGGTACGCCACGAATCCCGGGGGGACTCCCCATGAGCCCGATTTCTCCAAGATCATCTATGTCTAGAGGCTTCCACATCCATGGGGGGACGCAATGAGATCTAAGCCATGGCCATGGTCAATGGTTGTAGTTATTACTCTGTTGGGCATTGCTCTCGCTTCCGCAGTGATCGTGGGCACTTTGGGCATGATTGGCTTTCTCGTTGACGCCTCCACTGGGCCGCGACAGACTGATTCGTATGGCGGGCTGTTCGAACTGATGGGCATCTTTCTTCTCGGATTCGCGATCATCATCGCTACCCCGACATGTCTTCTCCTGACACGACGGCCATGGAGCCGTGTCGTGTTCAGCGTTGTCGCCGGACTCGTGGCGGTGCCGCTCGTGTATTATGTCGGGTGGCCCGTGATCTACCTGTACATGCCGCTGCTGGTCACCATCGTGCTGGTCTGGGTACCGACGTCGAAGCCGTTCTTCTCCAGAACGCACAACGTGGCCGATCTTCAGTCCCTGGAGCCTCAGGGGTACGTGGATCCGTCATGGGTGGACTACCGTTGACGAACAGAGGCGGGAAATTTGGGCGGTACCCCAATGCCTGGTACAGTTATCCCTTGCGCGCATGCGCGTCCCATTGAACGAAGAGGAAGAACCCCGTGGCAAACATCAAGTCGCAGATGAAGCGGATCAGGACCAATGAGATTTCCCGTCAGCGCAACAAGGCTGTCAAGTCGAAGTTGCGCAGAGAAATCCGCAAGGTCCGCGAAGCTGTTGCCGCAGGCGATGCCGAGAAGGCCAACGAGTTGGCGAGACTCGCCTGCCGCAGCCTGGACAAGGCCGTGAGCAAGGGCGTCATCCACGCCAACAACGCAGCCAACCGCAAGTCGGCCGTCGCCAAAGCCGCTGCTTCCCTCTGATCCACTCTTTTAAGCGCCCCCTCGGGGGCGCTTTTCCATGCCATGACAACTTCTGCCGGTCTAAAATGGAATGCGGATCAAGACTAAGGAGAAAACATGTCTACTTTCGATCCGCGTACTGATTTCCTGGCTGCCGCATCCTGGGTGGGGGAACTCATCTCAGTAACCACGGTTGACCAGCTCGGCTTGCCCACCCCCGATGAGGGATGGACGGTACGGGACCTGCTCGAGCACATCGTCCACATCGAATCCACCGTGTCCAAGGTTGTCAACCCCGACAAACCCGTTCCATCCAGCGATCCCACCGACACCACGTGGGCGACTGTGTACGAGACTGGCTTGAACCACATCCGTGCTCTTCTCGACGAACCGGGGATCCTGGACCAGACCAGGACGACCTTCTTCGGGGAAATGACCGCTGGTGAGTTCGTCACACGCTTCCTGTCCGAATTCCTCGTCCACGGCTGGGACCTGGCGAAAGCCACCGGTCAAAATGTTGAGGGACCAGCGGATCTGTCCGAGCGCGTGTACCAGGCCGCAGTGGTCTCCAATCCCGCTGAGAGACGCAATCCCAAGGCGTTCGGAGCTCCCGTGGAACCCCCGGCAGAAGCGGGTCCGACGACGAAGCTTGCCGCCTGGCTGGGACGCAAGCAGTCCTGACGGACCTCAGCCGGTGATGAGGCGTACGGCGTCGGTCAGGGAATCAGCCACCGGGTAGCCCGACGCGACCAGGCGCTCCCGGGAGGTGTCACCTGTGGGGACGAGCACCGCCCGTACTCCGGCCTCATCGGCTTCGCGGGCGTCGTCCACCATGTCGCCGATCATGATCGCCTGCGCGGGGTCCACCCGCAGATCCGCCAACTGGGAGCGTACCTCCGCTGCCTTGGGGGTACGTTCGACATTGCCTGCCCGGCGAGAACCAGAGATAGAGGTGAACACGTTTGCGATCCCCTTGGCCTGGACGTCGGCACGCAACTCGGGCTCGGTGTGGAGGGAGACGATGGACTGGGTCATCCCCGCCGACGCGGCCTGGTCCAGAGCCTGCCGGGCCATCGGGTTGAGCGCCACCGCGGGCAGGCCGGCCACATATGTGCTGAGCCATGTCTGCTCCAACACCTGCCACTGACCGGCTTCTATGGGCACATCAACAAGACTGGTGTAGATATTGCGCAATGGTCGTGTGGAGATCTGGCGCCACATCTCGATAGTGATGTTCTTGGGCTGGCCGATCGCATCGAGGGCTGCCATCGCGGAACGCACGGTCAACCCGGTGTCGTTCAACAAGGTGCCGTTCCAGTCCCAGATGATGTGACGAATCCCGCCCGGGGCTCCTACTACCATGAATTCTCCTTATCCCTACCATCCTATTCCCCTGGCCGGACAAAACCAGTGGCGCCTGGCCTGTCGCCTAGACTGGTCAAAACGGAAGGAATCCCATGAACCACGCCGAACGGTTGGACCGCCTGCCTTTCACGCGCCTGCACACGAAATTGCTTGTCGGATCCGGTTTGGGATGGGCTTTGGACGCGATGGACGTCGGGCTGATCTCCTTCATCATCGTCGCATTGCGCCACGTGTGGGACATCTCCAATGCGACAGCCGGATGGGTCGCCTCGGCCGGGTTCATCGGCATGACACTGGGCGCCTCGCTGGGGGGATTGCTCGCTGACAGGGTGGGACGACGCCAGGTCTTCGCCCTGACCCTGTTGGTCTACGGGCTGGCGACGGGCGCCTCGGCATTGTCCGTTGGCGTGGGAATGCTTATCGCATTGCGTGTTGTCGTGGGTCTGGGCCTGGGCGCCGAACTTCCCGTGGCGTCGACGTTGGTCTCCGAGTTCGCACCGGCCCGGATCCGCGGGCGAGTGATCGTCATCCTCGAAGCCTTCTGGGCCCTGGGGTGGACCCTCGCGGCTCTCATCGGGTACTTCGTCGTCCCTGTGGGGGATACGGGATGGCGCTGGGCATTGGCTCTTGGTGCGATTCCAGCGGTGTACGCAATGGTTGTACGAGCGGGGTTGCCGGAATCCGTACGCTTCTTGGACCGCAAGGGTCGAACCGCCGAGGCTGAGACGATCGTCGAACAATTCGAGGCGTCCGCGGGGATGGCCCCTGCCGCCCAGCCGGCGGGGCGCGAATCGGGGTCCCGGACTCCCCGGAACCCC
>JGI24699J35502_11133711_pt1 | contig 14039 bp, 6 predicted proteins | sample TergutMp193P4_FD_35502 | JGI IMG/M metagenome (IMG submission 35502) | reverse complement strand
TTGTCGACCATTGAGACCGGGTTGTTGAGTTTGGAGGAGAGGATCCAGTCCCATCTGGTGACCGATCAGGCGATCATCGACGACGCAGCGAGGTTCATCGACGCTCTCGACCAGGCACCGCTGTACAGGGGGGAGCCCTATCGCAGTGTGGCTGAGGCGAGGCAGACAGCGTTGGAACGCCTCGATCTGCTGTCGCTGTGCCGCAAGTACCGGGGGCTGAAGGCCAGTCGGTCGGTGGTCGAATTCAGCGACCAGATGGCGCTCGCCGTCGACCTGGCCGGGCACCTTCCTCAGGTGGGCCGTACGATGAGGGAACGGTACGGATTGGTCGTCGTCGATGAGTACCAGGACACCTCTGCGGCGCAAGCGCAGTTGCTGAGCCGGCTTTTTGGGGCGGAGGGAGGAATCGAGGGCTACTCGGTCACCGCGGTCGGCGACCCTTTGCAGGCCATCTACACATGGCGGGGAGCGGCCGTGGACAATATCTATTCCTTCCATCGTCACTTCCCTTCGCCGATAAAACGAACATGCACTTTGTCGATCAACCGGCGCAGCGGGCCCGAGATTCTGGACGGCGCCAACGCCATCGCTGAAAATGTGAGGACCGATCCCTTGTTGGGGCCTCGGATGGCCGTGGAACTGACACCGGGTCCGAACGCGTCGCCGGCGGACCTTCAGGTGCGGGAGTTTCTCACGTGGGAGGAGGAGACGGCCTGGATCGCCGACTCGTTGCTTGAATCCCACCAGGCGGGGATGGCATGGGAGAACTGCGTGGTGCTCGTGCGGCGCAACCGGGAGGTGGGGGCGATCGCGGAGGCCTGCCAGGGCCGCGGGATCCCCGTGGCCATCCAGGATCTTGGAGGATTATTATCCATCGAAGCGGTGTCCCAGGTGTACGCCATAATGAAACTGCTTGTCGATGAGGGATCCAATCCTGAGATTGTCGAAATTCTCACCGGCCCCCGCTTCCGGGTCGGCCGGGAAGATCTGGCCTTGTTGGGAAGAAGAGCCCGTGAGTTGGCCAAGGCAGGCACTGATCAGGCAGGCGCCGATCAGCAGGATCGTCCCGTACGGTTGATTGACGCGCTCAGGGACCCGGGAGAAGGCCGGTACAGTTCGCACGCACGGGCTTGTTTTGCTCGGCTGGCCTCGGATATCACAACGCTTGGCTCTTTCCAAGGCAGTGCCGCCGACCATGTCCGCCGAATCGTGAACCATATTGGACTCGATGTGGAAATCCATGCCTCCCAAGAAGAGGCGGGTCCACATGTGCGCAAATTCTTGGCCCATGTGGCGGATTTCTCCTCGGTGCACCCCAATGTGTCATTGTCTGCATTGGTCGCCTATTTGCAGGCTGAGGAGGAGTACTCCGTCGGCTTGGCGCAAGCCAACCCCACCGTTCACGACGCCGTGGCGATCATGACCATCCACCGAGCGAAGGGACTTGAATGGGACGAGGTCTATCTTCCCTGCGTGGTGGACGGTGTTTTCCCAAGTCAGCGGGTCACAGATAATCCCTTGACAGCGCCATCGGCCCTTCCCACTGCAGTACGCTCTGACGCCGGCGCGATTCCCCAGATCCGAAGGGTCACGAATAAGGGGCTGGCATCCTACAAAGAGGAACTGAAACAAGCGTTGGGACTTTCCGAGGATCGCCTGGCGTACGTCGGATTGACGCGGGCCAAGAAACGTCTGGTGGTGACTGCCCACCGCTGGGGAACGTCCTCGCAGGAGCGGAAGAGATCGAGGTACTTCGAGATCCTGGCGGGTTTGGCTGGCCGCATCGGTACAGCTGTCATCCTGCCGCAGACAGGATCTCCGGATCAGCCTCTCGCAAGCTACAGCATGGGTCCCGAACCGGTTTCGTGGCCGACAAAGGACGACCCGAAATGGCACCAGGCCGCTCAGGGCGTGTACGCCTCCATCGAGGGGCGTACGACATGGGAAACCGGCGAGACGCCTCAGGAAGTGAGAGAGGAAATCGCCTCGTGGGATGATCTCATCGCGGTTTTGAAGCGGAAAGCGCCCCAGGTGGTGGAGGTGCCATTGCCCACTCCTTTGTCGACCTCTCAGTTGCTCCGCTTGTCCACGGGGCAGGAGGAGTTCGCGGCCCTATTGGCCCGGCCTTTGCCCCGTCCACCGTCGCGTGCGTCGGGGGTTGGCGCACAATTCCATGCCTGGGTGGAGCAGCATTTCGCCGAATCTCCCCTTGTCGAAGAGGATTTTTCAACGGGCGCCCTTGGGCGGTTGTGCCGCGGGTTCATGACAAGCCGGTTTGCGTCGGCCCGTCCGTGTGCGGTGGAGGAGAGTTTCGTGACTGAGGTCGGAGGCTATGCGGTATCGGGCCGGATCGACGCAGTCTTCCGTGCCGAAGAGAATCCATCACTTGTGCCCCAAGGCAAACAGGTTGTGATTGTCGACTGGAAGACCGGGCGTCGGAAAGGGGACCCCCAACAACTCGCCGTGTACGCGCGAGCCTGGGCCGCGAAAACCGGGCTTCCCCTGGATCAGATCTCCGCCGGATTCTTCTACGTCCTGACGGGAGAATTCACCGAAGTCGACATCACAGCAGTCCCTGTTCCCACCATCGACGTTTAGGGAAGGTACCGGGCGTGTTTTCCTGTGAAGATCACGGGAAAACACGCCCACGAGGGACGTCCTCGGGTTCGGTGGGTTCCCAGGCGGGAAAACATGTGATGACGACGGGTTTCTCCGCCATGGAACTTCCCAGTGGTACGGGGTACGGGGAGGAGACACGTAGACTGGGGGTATGAGCATGTGGGAGGAAGCCAGCCTTATCGATTTCTCCGTGGACCCGGACCTGATGGAGATATGGGACCAGGGGCGCGCCCGATTTTTCCTGGCCTCGCCTCGGGGTGTGGATGTGGTCGAGGGTCCGGACGGGACCAGATTGGCGATGACCTCGTCGGCTGGGCTGGAGTACGACCCGGAGGTCTATCTCTACCTGGGACAAGTAGGCAGGGTTCCTCGATTTGCTTGTCTGGGGGAGGGGGATCACTCTTTGCGGGAAGTCATGACCCAACTGCCGGAGGCGGAAGTCGAACTTGCTCTTCGGGGGGTCGCACTGGCTCAGTACCACGCCAGCCATCCGTACTGTTCCCAATGCGGGCATCTGACAAGGGCGGGGAATCTGGGCCGTACCCGGCTGTGCGACTCGTGCGGGACCGTCCATTTCCCGCGTACCGATCCGGCGATCATCGTCGCCATCACCGACGAGGATGACTCACTCCTCTTGGGCCACCACGAAGGATGGGAAGAGGGCAGGTACTCCATTTTCGCCGGGTTCGTCGAAGCGGGTGAATCCCTGGAACAAGCATTGTGCCGTGAGGTCGGCGAGGAGGTCGATGTTGCTGTCACCGACATCCGGTACCAGGGTAGCCAGCCTTGGCCGATGCCCCGCTCTTTGATGCTCGGTTTCACCGCTTCAGCGGTGAGGAAAGAACCTTGTCCCGACGGGGAAGAGATCGTGTCGGCGCGATGGTTCAGCCGGGAGGAACTGCGGAGGGCCATCGAGAACGGCGACGTCGTTCTCCCCATTTCCGCGTCGATCGCGTACCGTCTCATCACAGCGTGGTATGGGGAACCCCTGCCCGCGTCATAACGTCGTCGGCTCTCCCAATGTGGAGAGCCGGGCGGCCAACCCCGAGGCCCGCAGGGCGGGGGATTCGATGGCGTGGCGGACGGAGTCGGGACTGCCGATGACCCTCAGGTAGGTTTTCGCCCGGGTGACGGCTGTGTACAACAATTCCCGAGTGAGAAGGGCAGTGGTACGCGGAGGAAGGATGAGACTGACAGTGTCGTACTGGCTGCCTTGAGATTTATGGATCGTGGAAGCGTACAGAGGTTCCCAGGCTTGGATCATGTCCGGGGCGATCAGGCGCGTTCCGGTACCATCGCTCAGGGCGAGCCGCAACCCGGCCGGCGTGGAGACGATCACTCCCGAGTCTCCGTTGAAAATCCCCATGAGGTCGTCGTTGCGGGTGATGAGGACAGGCATGCCTGCATACCAGTGGGGACCCAAACCCCCGATGTCCGGGCTGTGGGAGAGCCACCCGCGGACGACCGACGTCCAATGGGAGACCCCCGAGATTCCGTGGCGGTGGGCGAGCAGCAGGCGGTGAGAGTCGAGCAGGCGGAGGGCATCGGCCGTGTCGCCTACACCGGCAGCGTGGATCATGGACGCACTTTGACGAACGATGTCCTCGCGCAGAGCAGTCAATGAATCGGGGGAGAAATCCGGTGAGTCGAGATCGAAGGGGATCCATTCGATCTGGTCAGGAGACTGCTCCAGAATCGTGAGAGCCGCGTCAGCGTCCCCGTTCCTGATCGACTCGGCCAAACTGGCAATGGCCCCTGAGAAGCGGTACGTGTGGAACAACCGGGCGACAGGGATGGTACCGCTGTTGGCCACGATGTCGGCGAGGACCGCACCTGCTTCAACGGATGCGAGCTGGTCGGGGTCTCCGACGAGAATCAGCCGGGTTGAACCGGGGATGGCGTCGAGCAGCAGGGCCATCAGGTGCAGGGAGAGCATGGACGCCTCGTCGACGACGATGAGATCGGCCGGCAGCGGATGACTGGCGTCGTGGTCCACCCCTCCCCAGGGTTTGATCCCGAGGACGCGGTGAATGGTACCCGATTCGTACCGGACGTTGATGTCGGCTCCGGGGAGGGCTTCACAGATGGCCAGGTTTTCATGGACGGATTGTTCCAGTCGGGCGGCTGCCCGGCCGGTGGGCGCTGTGAGGATGACTCGCAGAGGATCTGGTTTCAACTGGCCCAGCACCGCGAGAATCCGTGCGACAGCGGTTGTTTTTCCTGTGCCGGGGCCTCCCGCGATCACACACACCGAGGATTGGGTCGCCAGACGAGCCGCCTGTTTCTGGTCTGAGGGATCGGGGAAGAAGAGGTCGAGGGAGTCTTGCGCGGTCGGCGAGGCTGCTGGGTCCAGGTGGGAGGAGAACCAGCCGACGATTTTCTCTTGTTCGGCCCAGTACCGGGTCAGGTACACCGATCTGCGGTCGAGGAGCAGGGGACGGTCGCGTGCTTCGGGATCGGTGGAGACCATGGGAGAGGAGGCGATGGCCTCTAGCCATGGGTCCGTGTCGGGCCAGTCGATGGGATGGTCTGACTGCCATTGCCGGGCCTGGTCCAGATCGAAGCACACCGATCCGGCGGCAAGGGCGGTGATCGTACACGCCGCAGCCATGATGACCAGGTCGCGATCCTCCCCGTACAGGTATCCCAGGTGGCGGGCGAGCCGAACGGTACCTTCGGAGAGGATTCCCTCATTTTCAAGGGTGGATATGGTCATCGCGGCACCCCCGAGAGAAGATCTGACAAGTCCTCGATCAGCGCGGCGGGGGGATTCCACGGAAACACTCCGCAGGGGGTCCCGTACCGTACTGGAGTGTCGGGCCCGGCCATGCCGCGGACGAAGAGGTACGCGATCCCGCCCAGATGGCGCTTGGGATCGTAGTCGGGAATCCGCCATCTGAGGAATCGGTGAAGGGCGACCGCGTACAAGAGGGCCTGGAGCGGGTAGTGGGAGGAGATCATGGCGGTCTCCATCGCAGGGAATGTGTAATTGCGCAATGTCAGCGGTACATCATGGGCTCCGAGACGGTTGGTCTTGTAGTCGATGATGAGATAACGCCCGCCGATTCTCGCCACGACGTCGATGGACCCGGACAGGTATCCCCTCAACGCTCTGGGATCCACCTCCGATGACCGCAAGTGCTCTGCATAGCCGGAGAGAGGATCGCCTTCAGGGATATGGCGTTCCAGCACGTCGGCGATGGAATCCGCGGCGGCCGCGTGGTCGGTGTGGGACAGGGGCAGTTCGAAGTGCATTTCCGCCAGCCGGTTTTCCATCCCGATATCGGCGAGGCTGAGATTGTCGGCGATGGGACCCAGAGGTGTGACCAAGCCGGGAGCCAAGGCGGCGGCGAGGGTCTGGGGGGTGAATCCCTCGAATCCCGCCATGGTCTTCTCAACCAACGGGGTGAGGTCCGAGGCCGGGTCCGCGTACTCGAAGACGGAATGGACCAGGCTCCCGAAGGTCGTGCCTCCCGGCAAGTCGGCCATGGGGGAGAGCCGGTCCAATTCCAGATCCTGCTCGGCGCCCACATGGACCTCGATGGGACTGGTGGGTTCGTCGGCCTCGGGCGCCTCTTGGTGGGCGGCGGCGGTCAAGGCTGAGAAGGAGGTACGCCGCCATGTGACGTCGATCTCTCGGGTGAACGGAGGGTTTTCCGCTGGCGGGGTGACGGGGTGCAGCGTAGTGACAGCACCCGGCATACCAGTGTCGTCCTGTCGTGGGTGGGATCCCCGTACCTCTTCCTTGTGGCAGACATATTCGCTTGCCAACAGGGGTTGGGCTGCACCGATTGTTTCAATGGACACCCCCGGCAGGGTGAGCCGGTGCGGGTCGCAGCCGCCCAAGGACACATAGGGGGCGGGGTCGGGCGAGGTACGGAAGAGGAGCCGGTGCAGAGGCGAGGTGTGGGTGTGGTCCCGTGTGGGTACCCACCAGGTGGTGATGTGGGCGATGGAGCGGGTCAGCGCAACATAACAGGTACGCAGGGACTCCCCGGCCTCTTCGCTGGCTGCTTCGCGCCAGTAATTGTCCGGGGAGGTGCCCAGATCCACAATCCTTTCCCCGGACGCGTCCCGGGAAATGGTCGGTTCCCCGATTTGCGGGGTGATGACGTGCCGATCGGCGAGTTGGGGCAGGTACACGATGGGGAATTGGAGGCCCTTGGCCTGATGGACGGTCATGATCCGTACAGCATCATTGTGCGTGGGCAGACGGCGGGTGGACTCGTCGGGAGCGGTGGCCGATGAACGCCGGGCCAACAGCCAGTCGGCGGGGGAGACGAGCGGAGGACGGGGCCCGCTCAGCAGTTGGCCCAGATGCCGCAGATCCGTCCATATCCTCTGTCCATCGAGGTCAGCAGTCAGGCGTGAGACGATGTCGGTGCGATCCATCAGCCATTCAAGGACGCCCATCGGGGCGAACCGTTCCATCAGCGTGCTCAACCGGCGCATGTCGGAGGCGAGCCGGGAGAATTCCTCGGCGTCGGCGTTGACCAGCCTCTCAACGTCCCATCCGATCAGGCTCGTCAGGCTGGCGGCCCTGATCCAGGCTGGGGAACCGGTGTCGAGAGCTTTCAGGAAAGTCCACCAGTCATGGGCAGCGGGGGTGGAAAAGACAGAGCCCGTCCCCGTGAAAACAGCCGGGATTCCGGCGGTGTGTAACTGGTCGAGCAGGCCGTTGCCCCGTCCGTTGGTGGAGACGATGATGGCGATGTCCTCTGGGCGCAGTTTCCGCGGAGGCGTGCCCGGGCCCGTTTGGTACCTGGGCCCATGGGACAACAGGGCGGTGAGATCGGCCACAAGGTCGGCGTCGATGAGTTGGCGGGCTTGTTCGGTACTGAGGGGATGGGTGTCGGCTGGCACCCTGATGCGGAAAGATTTTTCCCATTCCATGGGCTCGTCGGCGACCAATCGAGGCGTGTCAGCAGATGTTTTGACCGGCGTCACCCGGATGCGGGGATCGCCCAGTTCGGCGCCGTTCATCAGTGATCCGACCGCGTCCACGACCGAGGGCGAACTGCGGTAATTGGTGTCGAGGGTCGCCGTGTTCCCAAGATCTGTGGCTTTGAGGTACGCGCCGACATCCGCTCCGCGGAAACCGTAGATGGACTGTTTGGGGTCGCCGATGAGGACGACCGTGGAGGATCCCACGAAGCCCCGATAGATGATCTCCCACTGCATGGCGTCGGTGTCCTGGAACTCATCGACCAGTACGACAGGGTACGAATGGCTCAGCCGGGCACGAGCCCCATCGGATGTGGCCAGATTCATCAAAGAGTCACGGCAGCGAACCAACATGTCGTCAAACGTGTACATCCCGGAGCGCCGTTTGCGGGCCTCGACATCCGCCCGTACCGACTCAACGAACAACGCCTCCTCGGTACCCTGCGGTACGACGGGTGCCGCCGGCGCGAAGATAGCCTTTTGTACCCAGGCCAAACCCTGGTCATAGGAGAACCGGACCTCACCTTGTTGTCTCAGGCGGAGATAGCGGTCAGAGGCGGCTTCACGGATCAGATCCGTGAGATCGGTGGCGAGACGGTCGTAGCTGTCGTGGTCGGCGAGGATGCCCAGGCATGTCAGCAGCCGGTCGCAGAACCCGTGGGTGGTCATGATCGGGGCCAGGTCGAAATCGTCCAGCCCTTGGAGCAACCGGTCACGCCTCAGATCGCGGATGGAAGGGTCGGCGGACCACAGCCTGGCCAGCCCTTCGTCCGTGCCGGAAGGCGGTGTGGGCAGAGCCAACGCGTCGGCACATTGTTTCAGTCGGAGGAATGTGCGGGCTTTGACCTCCGCCGCCGATGCCGAGGAGAAGGTGACGATAGCCATCTGTTGAATGGAGATGTTCCGTTCGGCGATGAAACGTGCGGCGAGGGTGGAGATGGTCCACGTCTTCCCTGTGCCCGCGCTCGCTTCGATCGAGAGAGTTTCTCCCGGGCCGGGAAGGGGATCTGATGTGATCATGACACACCTCCCGCCCTCATCATCGGTACATATACCCCGTGGGTCAGCGCCATGAAACGGCTGGTGAAACTCTCATCGGGCGTATTCTCATCGGCTTCGGGCTGTTCAGCCAGCATAGCTGCCGCAGTCGGCCAAATCAGTGACCATGCAGGCTCTCTGGCCCATGTGTCCTCCAGGCGGCGTTCAACCTCCGACATCTTCCAGTCCTGTCTCCGGGCCATGAATTTGGCCAGATGGGCGCTTGCCGACGGGGGGAGGGGCAATGCGGAGGCGAGTTCCTTGAGGTGGGTCCGGCGCAGATAGTCCAAATGGCTCCGGGCGTGATCTGAATCCGGCGAGGTCAGCGTGACCGTACCCCTGTTGCCCACCAGAACCGCTCTCCACATCTGATCGGGATAAGCAGTTCGCAAACTGAGGATCGTCGCCCATGCCCCGATCTCCTGACGCGGTTGCACCCTGCCCGCCAGAATCTCCAGTACGGTCGTCCCACGCACGGGAATCTGTCCGACGAGATCGGGCACACCAGGCGAGCTCAAGGAAACGGAACGCCAACTCAGGGGCTGGTCAAGGATGGGCCTCGCCTGGGCCACGATGGCGCCGGCTTGTCTCAAACAATCCTGGGCGACGCTCACCCCCATCTGTCCCGGCGGGAGAGTACCTCGGCGAAGCTCCGCTTGGAGGATGGCGTCGGAGGTCTTCTGGGCAAGGAGAAGATGGATCATCCGAGTGATGATTTGCCATTTGTCAAGGGGAGATAGGGCCATCGGAATTTCTGTTTCCATCGGATCTGTTTCTTTCAGAACCGATGGGAGCAGCCCCGCGTTCCTTCTCAGCCAGTACGCGGCGGGGTTGGCGTACAACTGGGCGAGGTCGTCAATCTCTACTTCTGTGGGTTGAGGAGCAGGCACAGGAGACAGTTCGGAGGAAGGCCGGGTGCGTACACGAGCGATCCCCTCCAAAGGAGAGTGAACATGAATGAGTCCTTGTGCCGAGCTGGCCGGGACACATGCCTCGGCAAGAGACATCAGATCGAGCAGGGGAGTCGGCATGGGGGTGGGAGCGGCTGTGGCAGGGTCGAAACCGGCATAAACGACGATGAACTTTTCTCTGGCCGCCATCAGGGCGTCGTAGAAAATCTGGTGGTCTGCGCTGCGGGAATCCTCCACACCACATCCCGCCAGGTCATCGCCGTCGGCCGGGGGTTGATGGGGGAAAGAGTCGGCGTCAAGGCCGAAGACCACAACGACCTTGTGCGGCACCAGCGACATTGTTCCCAACTCGGCCAGGGCGAGGTCGCCGTTGAGGAAAGAGGAACGGCGTACTTGCTCCGCCCTGACGTGTTCGAGCAGAGATTCGGCCTCCGCAATAGTGAGCGGAGGGGAGGAGGTGGCTCCGAAATCGGTGAGTGTTTTCCCAGAAGGGGTCGTCTCCCAGGCGGATCCGGTGAGGAAATCCAGTGTGGTACGGAAACGGGACGCCCATTCGCGGGGCTCAGCTGGGGCGGTCCAAGTCTCACAACACATCCGGACATGGGCGATGATCTGGCCCAGAGCCTCAACGATGCGCACAGTGTCGGAATCGACTGCGTCCAGCGGTAGGACGGTACCTTTGAAGACCAGGTCGTCTTCACTCAGCCCGACTCCGAGCACCATGCGCCCCAACCCGGCCATCCAGGTGTTCTGGGCGAATGATTCCATGTGCTGATTCGCGCGGTGGGCGGGGTTGAGGCCCCACCGGATCCCCGAGGAGGAGATCAACGTGGAAATTTTATCCAAATCGACGGCGGAGAAGCCGAATTGGCTCATCACTGAACCGAAGCCCGCCAATCTCAGGAGGTCTTCCGAGGTGGCACGGCCCTGGACGAGTTCAGTGAGGAAAACCAGCAGATCCTCCGCGGTGGTGTTTTCGGGCTCATCGGCCGACACCGCTGCACGGATCCGATGCCGCGCGCCGGAATCCCCTGTGTCGGGGCGGAAGAAGGCTTCGAGCATCCGGTGATGGGTTTCCATCTGATGGACGAGGACCAGAATGTCGCGCGGCTCAAGCTCCGGATCGTCCTCGAGCAGGCCCACAAGGAGATCAGCCAGGATGTCGGCTTGTTGATCACCGTACCCAGAGTGGATTTGAACAGAATCGTCACATACGGTCAGGGATGGTTCCCCGGTGGCGAACCGGTGTTGAATCGACGCCAACAGGGTGCGGGAACCGGGCTGCTCCGGCAGGGTCCGGTCCTCGGACGCCAACCGGTCGAGTACCGATGTTGTGAATGTCAGCTGTCGGGTCAATTTGCGGGAAATCCTGCTGAAATCCGAATCGTCAACCGGAGAGGCGCACTGCAGTGAAAACGCCAGGACAGGATGGACCGAATCCAGGGCGGCAATCAGTTTCTCATCGAGGGGACGCAGCAGATCTGGGCAGAACACGGCGATCCGCGAGAACTGGGAAGCCGACGACATGGCCAATTCACACAACTGCTCCGCGTCGTCCCAAGGGGTGCTTCCCACACGTTCGCACACACGGTTCCACAGGAGGGCCTGCCACATTTGAGAGGAATCGAGCGGGGATTCGTCCGGGCGGGCGAAGTCTCCGCGGTTCCAGGAGCGCAGCATCTCTATGTTCCATCTCGCATAGGCGGAGAACCGGTTCGCAGCCGACCGTGAGAATCCAACCCGTCGCCTGGGTCTGCTCACCGGGTCGCCGAGATAGGCTCCCACTTGGGCAAGCCCCTCCTGTCCTGCCATTTCATCCACGGCGGCCATCACCTCGGGCAGCAGCTGGTCCGTCGACCACGGATCCTCCCCACCCCGGATGTACCCCGCGTACTGAGCAAAAGTGAGGAAACGGATCTGAGCGCACACCCCGTCTTCATGCCCGGAGGAACCTAGGCTCAGGCTGAGCCGTTGAGTGAGCCAACGCCCGATCGTGCCCGAACGGGTGAGGACGAGATCTTCCGCGAACGGATCCGCGGGCGCGCACAACAATTCCCGGCCGAGGGCGTCGGCCAGAGTTTCCACGTGAACTGCGCTGTAGCGAATCACAGAGAACACGTTAGGGCATAGCTCCGACATTTTCATACTGAGCCCGATGGATTCGGGCGGAGTGAAAATGTCGGAGGTACATGGCACAGTAGATCCCATGGATTCTTCCTCGATTCTGGACCGGCTCGACCCCGATCAGCGTACGGTCGCCGAGACTTTCGGCGTGCCCGTGGGCGTCATCGCCGGTGCGGGAACCGGGAAGACATCGGCGATGACCGCGCGTTTGGCGTACGGCGCTGAGACCGGCGCCATCGATCCGGGAGCGACGCTGGCGGTGACGTTCACCACGTCGGCAGCGGCTGAGTTGAAACAGCGTCTGGAGGCGATGGGGGTCCGCGGGGTGCAGTCGCGTACCTTCCATTCGGCCGCCCTTCGGCAAGCCCAATACTTCTGGCCCGAGGTGTACGGCTGTGCCCTTCCCCGCGTCGAGGACCGCAAAGACATCTTGGTGGCGCAGGCGTGCCGGAAGGTGGGGATCCCCGCTGCCGAGCCCATCCTCCACGAGATCTCGGGCGAGATTTCGTGGACCAAGCAGACCAACGTCCTGCCTGAGGAGTACGCCGAGTTGGCACGCCGCGAAGGACGCCGGGTCCATGTGGGCCTCGACGATGTGGCGGACGCCATCGTGGCTTATGAGGAGGCTAAACAGGCTGCCTGTGTGATCGACCTGGACGACCTCCTCTTGTGTACGGTGGCCTTGCTCGCCACTCAGCCCGAGGTGGCCCGGAAGGTGCGGGCAACGTACCGGTATTTCGTCTTCGATGAATTCCAGGACACCTCGCCGGTTCAGGCCAGACTCGCCGATCTGTGGGTGGGCGGACGAGGCGACGTGTGCGTGGTGGGCGACCCGGCCCAGACCATCCATTCCTTCGCCGGTTCGAGGTCGGTGTACCTGGAGAATTTCTGTGTGAGCCGCCCGGGAGCGGTGGGATTGGAACTCACGCGCAATTACCGCTCCACACCGGAGATCCTCGCGGCTGCCAACGCAGTCAACCGTGAAGGGGTACGCCTCACTGCTGTACGGGGTTCAGGGGCATCGGTGGAATTTGCTCCAGCGGAGGACCCATTGCAGGAGTCGGAGGACACCGCCGAATGGCTGGAAGCCCGTCATAGGGACGGGATCGAGTGGGAGTCGATGGCCGTCCTCTTCCGTACCCACGCTCAGGCAGAGGCCCTTCGCCAAATTCTGGCCGACCACAACATCCCCTTCTCCTACCAAAAAGGGGAAGTCCGTGTGAGACCGGGTGTCTGGCTCGGCACTCTCCACTCCTCCAAAGGTTTGGAGTGGGAAGCCGTCAATTTGGCCGGGCTTCACGACGGTGTGCTTCCGCACCCCCTCGCCACCACCCCAGCCCAAATCGCTGAGGAACGACGACTACTCTACGTCGGCATGACCAGGGCCAAATCCTTTTTGCGCGTGTCCTGGCCGCAAATCGTCGACGGACGCATCACATCGCAATGTCGATTTCTTAGTGTTTAGGCGGGGGTTGGGGGCAAGCTTCGCAGAACGTAAAACGGCAGCGCAGGAATCGCGCAGCGATTCCGTGAGCGGAGTTCTAGAAGGTTGCCCCCAGCCCCCGCCTAAACACATCTATCACAGGCGACGCATGACGGCGACGACTTTGCCCAGAATAGTTGCCTCGTTGCCGTCGATAGGGGAGTACAAGCGGTTTTGCGGAAGGAGCCACACCTGTCCGGGGGTACGCTTCAGTACCTTCACGGTGGCTTCGTCTCCCAACAGGGCTGCCACGATCTCACCGTTCTCGGCGGTGGGCTGCTGGCGGATGACGACGAAATCGCCGTCGCAGATGGCGGCGTCGATCATGGAATCGCCGTGGACCTCCAGCATGAAGAGGGTACCCGAACCGACGAGTTGTTCGGGAAGAGCATAGGTGTCCTCGAGATGCTCCTCGGCGGTGATAGGCGTACCGGCTGCGATCCGGCCGAGTAGTGGAACGCTGACGTACGGTTGAGGCTCGGCGGGCTGTTCGCGGTACTCGCGGGTGGAGTTCGTGGGAAGGAGGATCTCCAGGGCGCGCGGCCGGTTGGGGTCACGGCGGATGAAACCGCGGGCTTCCAAAGATCTCAGTTGGTGGGCGACTGAGGAGGGGCTGTTGAGGCCCACCTGTTCGCAGATCTCCCTGACAGTGGGCGGGTACCCGCGTTCCTGGGTCGAGGCTTGGATGACCTCCAGGATCCTGCGCTGACGCAGAGTTAAGCCGTCCGATCCGGCGGGGCCATCGGGCATTTCGGTGACGTTGGTGTGGAAAAGATCCGGTCGAGAAGATGCTGCCATGAGGCCAGAGTAGCGAAGGATAGGTGATTAATCAAACATCTGTTCGATCATGTCGTGAAAAATGTCGGAGGCATGGTGTGTACTGACATTATGGACGCCAGAATCGAACAGATGTTTGATTA
>JGI24699J35502_11133712_pt1 | contig 14056 bp, 22 predicted proteins | sample TergutMp193P4_FD_35502 | JGI IMG/M metagenome (IMG submission 35502) | reverse complement strand
AGCCTTTGTCGAAAAGGATCTTAGTGATCTCTTTCTTTAAATTCGATGCCGGAATCTCCACCACTCTGTGTTTTGCTTTGATGGCGTTCCGTAATCTCGTCAGATAATCTGCAATAGGATCTGTCATATTTTATTAATAATTAAATTGATCCGGACACTCCGGACAATATTTAACACTCTATTTTTCTTAATTTTTTCTTACCAGCTTGCCTTTCTAACTCCTGGTATCAAACCGGCAGAAGCCATTTCGCGCAATTGGATACGGGAAATGCCGAATTGGCGAACGTATCCTTTTGGACGTCCTGTTATTTTACAACGATTGTGCAAACGAACAGGAGATGCATTCTTGGGTATAGCTTGCAATGCTTCGTAATTGCCTTCTTTTTTCAACTGCGCTCTTTTTTCAGCATATTTAGCAACTAATTTGGCACGCTTTACCTCACGGGCTTTCATTGATTCTTTTGACATATTAACCCTTTTTAATATTCTTAAATGGTAAACCAAATTCTCTCAAAAGCGCGTATCCTTCTTCATCGGTTCGCGCAGAGGTTACAAAGGTAATATTCATTCCCAATATTTTAGTAATATTGTCGATATTTATTTCAGGAAAAATTATTTGCTCCTGAATTCCGAGTGTATAATTTCCTCTTCCATCCAACTTACTTTCAATTCCTTTGAAGTCGCGGATACGAGGCAAAGCTACGCGAACTAACCGTTCAAGAAATTCATACATTTGCTCGCGGCGCAGAGTAACCATAACGCCGATAGGCATTTTTTTACGGAGCTTAAAATTTGAAATATCTTTTCTTGAGATAGTTGCAACTGCTTTCTGACCGGTTATCAGCGATAATTCCTGAATAGCGACATCGATTATTTTTTTGTCGGCTACGGCAACACCTAATCCCTCATTAATTACAATTTTCTTTAATACGGGAACTTGCATTATCGAAGTGTAACTAAATTCTTTCATCAAAGCGGGAACTATTTTTTCCTGATATTCTTTTTTTAGATTTGCTGTATTACTCATTATTTAATTTCCTCCCCTGATTTTTTAGAATAACGGACTGATACTCCTTTTTTTGCTTCACTCTCTCTCCGACCGATACGGGTAGGTTTGCCGCTTTTCGGGTCTAAAACGTTCAGATTCGAAATATGAACGGGAGCTTCTTTCTTCTGGAATCCTCCTTGAGGACTCTTTGCATTCGGTTTAGTCGATTTCGACACCATGTTGATGCCTTCGACAAGGGCACGTTGCTTTTCAACGAGTACTTTCAGTACCCGACCCGTTTTGCCTTTATCTTCTCCGGCATTAACATAAACCGTATCGCCTTTTTTAATATGTAATTTGCTCATATTTTTTGAATTATGAATTTTGAATTATGAATTGTAAAATATTTTACAATTCATAATTTATAATTCTTTATTATTATAACACTTCCGGAGCTAAGGAAACGATTTTCATATTTACTGCCCGGAGCTCGCGGGCTACCGGTCCGAAGATACGGCTACCTCTGATTTCACCAGCATTATTCAACAATACGCAAGCGTTGTCGTCGAAGCGGATGTAAGAACCATCGTTACGACGTATTTCCTTTTTTGTCCGTACAATAATCGCTTTGGATACTGTGCCTTTTTTAACATCACTCGAAGGGATTACACTTTTAATACTTACGACAATTATATCCCCTACAGAAGCATAACGTCTTCTGGTTCCACCTAATACCCGGATGCAAAGCACTTCTTTCGCTCCGGAATTATCAGCTACGGTAAGTCTTGATTCTTGTTGTATCATAATTACTTAGCTTTTTCTATGATTTCCACTAAACGCCATCTCTTTGTTTTGCTCAACGGACGAGTTTCCATAATTTTTACGGTATCTCCGATATTACATTCGTTTTTTTCGTCATGAGCATGGAATTTCTTCGTTTTGTTCACGAATTTTCCGTAGATCGGGTGTTTTTCTTTCCATTTCACGGCAACAGTAATGGATTTATCCATTTTATTACTGGAAACGACCCCAACTCTTTCTTTTCTTAAATTTCTTGTTTCCATTCAGTTGCTTATTTATTATTGATTTCTCTCCAGCGTAATTCGGTTTTCATTCTCGCAATCTGTTTGCGGGCATGAGTGATTGATGCCGGATTATCCAACGGAGAAATATTATGATTGATTTTCTTTTGTTCGTAAGCTTTTGCTTCAACGTCTAATCGCTCTTTGAGTTCGGGAGTCGTTAAATCTTTAATTTCTGCAATTTTCATACCGCTTACACATTTTCGTTGTTAAAATCATAATCACGTCTTACGACAAATCTTGTTGTAACAGGCAGTTTTTGAGCGGCAAGCCTTAATGCTTCTTTTGCCACTTCAAACGAAACTCCTTCTACTTCAAATAAAATCCTTCCCGGAGTAACAGGGGCTACGAAACCTTCCGGAGCTCCCTTTCCTTTACCCATACGTACTTCTGCCGGTTTTTTGGTGATTGGTTTGTCGGGAAAAATCCGCACCCAAACCTGACCTTGACGTTGCATATAACGGGTTACGGCAATACGGGCAGCTTCTATCTGGCGTCCTGTAATCCATTTTGATTGCAAAGTTTTTATACCAAATGAACCGAACGCCAACTGATTTCCCCGTTGGGCATTGCCTTTCATCCGACCTTTTTGCGATCTTCTGAATTTTGTTTTTTTCGGTTGTAACATCTTTATTTTTAATTAGGAATTAGGAATTAAGAATTAGGAATGCGACGCAATCGTTGTCGATTATTCTCTCATATATTACACTTCAACAAACATGATAATTCTTAAGTCGTAATTTTTAATTTTTATTCATAATTACTTCTTCTCTCTTGGGCGACGATTTCTTCTCTCTCCTCTTTCACCACGACCGCCACGGTCTCCCCCTCTATCATTTCTTTCACCTCGGCCGCCTCCGGTTTCTTTTGTTCCGGCAAATTGAGGGGCAAGATCTTTTTTACCGTAGATTTCACCGCGGCAAATCCAGACTTTTATGCCTAATAGTCCAACTTTTGTTAAAGCTTCTCCTAAAGCATAATCAATGTCGGCACGCAAAGTGTGTAAGGGAGTTCTTCCTTCTTTATACATTTCAGATCGCGCCATTTCAGCTCCGTTCAAACGACCGGAAATCTGGATTTTAATTCCTTCGGCGCCCATCCGCATTGTAGATGCGATTGCAGTTTTGATGGCGCGGCGGTAAGCCATTTTGCCTTCTAACTGACGAGCTATATTATTAGCTACAATTACGGCGTCCAACTCAGGACGTTTAACTTCAAAAATATTGATTTGTATTTCCTTATCGGTAATTTTTTTCAATTCTTCTTTCAGTTTATCGACTTCCTGTCCTCCTTTACCGATGATAATACCCGGGCGGGCTGTACACACGGTAATAGTTACCAATTTCAGCGTGCGTTCAATAACAATGCGAGATACACTTGCTTTAGCGAGACGGGCGTTCAGATATTTACGGATTTTGCTGTCTTCATACAAAGTATCGCCATAATTATTGCCACCGTACCAATTTGAATCCCATCCGCGGATGATTCCTAAACGATTACTTATCGGATTTGTTTTCTGTCCCATTTAGCAATTAATTTTGTTTTTCAGTTTTTGTATCTACAAACAATGTTACGTGATTCGAACGTTTGCGTATGCGATGACCTCTTCCTTGAGGCGCAGGCCGCATTCGTTTCAACATCGTTGCTGAATCCACGTTTATCAACGTGATGTATAATTCACCGTTTTCTGCTTTACGTTCGTTTTTTTCTTCCCAGTTGGCAATTGCCGAACGAAGTAATTTTCCTACTCTTACAGAAGCCTCTTTATTTGAATATTTCAATACGCCTAATGCTTTGAAAACTTCCATGCCACGAACCATGTCTGCTACTAAACGCATTTTACGAGGTGAAGTCGGTACATTCCGCAATTTTGCAAAATATTGCTTCTCCTTAGCTTCTTTCTTTAGTTCTGCTGATTTTCTTTTTCTTTCACCCATAATTAATTACTTTTTCTTGTTACCTGCATGACCACGGAATTGGCGTGTAGGCGAAAATTCACCTAATTTATGACCAACCATATTTTCCGTAATGTAAACGGGAATAAATTTATTACCATTGTGAACGGCAAGGGTATGCCCGACAAAGTCAGGCGAAATCATTGAGGCTCTTGCCCATGTCTTTATTACAGATTTCTTGCCTGTATCATTCATAGTTAGAATTTTCTTTTCTAACTTGACATTTATATAGGGTCCTTTTTTTAATGAACGACTCATATTACTCTTGATTAATCAGGTTATTTTTTCCTTCTTTCAATAATATACTTGGAAGAATGTTTCTTAGGTGCTCTTGTTTTCAAGCCCTTTGCATATAATCCTTTACGAGATCTCGGATGTCCTCCGGAAGCGCGACCTTCGCCGCCGCCCATCGGGTGATCAACCGGGTTCATTACAACACCACGTACATGCGGACGACGTCCCAGCCATCTTGTCCGCCCCGCTTTTCCTGATTTTTCCAGAGCATGATCCGAATTTCCAACACTACCAACGGTAGCTTTACAGGTTGAAAGTATTTTCCGCGTTTCGCCCGATGGCATTTTAATGATTGCATAATCGCCTTCGCGTGAAACAATCTGGGCGAATGCCCCAGCAGAACGAACCATTTTTGCTCCTTGACCCGGACGTAATTCAATGTTGTGAACCACAGTTCCGAGAGGAATGTTTGCCAAAGGAAGCGCATTGCCTATTTCAGGTGCCGCTTCTTTTCCCGATATCACTGTCTGGTTAACTTCCAAGCCGTTGGGTGCAATGATGTAGGTTTTTGCTCCATCGGCGTAATACAGCAATGCAATGCGAGCCGAACGGTTAGGATCGTACTCGATTGTTTTCACTGTTGCAGGAATACCATCTTTATTTCTCTTAAAATCAACAATACGAAATCTGCGTTTGTGGCCGCCGCCGATTTGGCGCATCGTTCGATGACCTTCGGCATTACGTCCTCCCGATTTCTTTTTACCGAAGATAAGAGATTTCTCCGGTACAACAGCAGTGATTTCACTGAATGTACCGATAATCTTGTGTCTTTGCCCCGGTGTCGTAGGCTTTAATTTACGAATTCCCATTAATTAATATTATATATTTTTAAATAAATCAATTGTTTCGCCTTCTTTCAGTGTTACAATTGCTTTTTTGAAAGAAGCTTCTTTTCCGGTGACAACTCCCGATTTGGTATATCGTGATTTACGTTTGCCATCGTAATTCATTGTGTTGACTCTTACGACAGTTACCTCATAAAGTTCTTCGATTGCAGCTTTAATCTCTAACTTGTTAGCGTCGGGAGATACTCGAAAACCTACACGATTGGGAAATTTATCGGTAATATGTGTCTGTTTCTCTGTTACAATAGGTTTAATTATAATTCCCATAATTTATTTCCTCCTTTTCGTTAAAAGTTATTTATTGCATTTACCGAACTTTCCATTAGCACCAAATGAGCGGCGTCTAATACTTTATAAGTATTGAGTTCGGAAACGGTAGTTATTTTAGCTTTTTGCAAATTACGCGCAGATAAATAAACCATATCGTTATTTTCAGGAAGCACTACCAATAATTTTTTATTTCCAATATTTAGATTTTTGACGATAGATAGAAACTCTTTTGTTTTCGGAGTTTCGAAAGTAAAATCTTCTATCACAGTGATTGCTTCGTCCCGAAGTTTGTAGGATAATGCCGAACGGCGAGCTAAAGCTTTTTCTTTCTTATTGAGTTTGAAGCTATAATCTCTTGGTTTAGGACCGAATACTCTGCCGCCGCCAACCAATACAGGCGAATTAATATCTCCCCTCCGAGCGCCTCCGCCTCCTTTTTGACGACCTAATTTGCGGGTGCTGCCCGAAATTTCGCTTCGCTCTTTGGCTTTAGCCGTACCTTGGCGTTTATTTGCCATATATTGCTTCACGTCCATATAAATAATGTGATCGTTCGGTTCAATGCCAAATACACCGTCTTTAAGAGTTACCTTTTTACCGGTATCTTCACCTTTAATATTATATACGCTTATTTCCATTATTTTTGTACTATTACTATTGAACCTTTTGCGCCCGGCACAGAACCTTTGACTAAAATCAAATTGTTTTCAGGCAATAACCTAATTATTTCCAAATTTTGAACAGTAACGCGCTTGTCACCCATTTGACCGCCCATACGCGTTCCTTTGAACACTTTAGCGGGGTATGAACAAGCACCGATAGAGCCTGGATGGCGTTGACGGTCGCTCTGACCCAAAGTCGCTTCGCCGACTCCCTTAAATCCGTAGCGTTTTACAACGCCTTGAAATCCTTTACCTTTCGATGTTCCAATAACATCTACATACAAATCGCCGTTGAAAAAATCAACAGTGATTACATCTCCGGGCTTATAAACCCCTTGTCCTTTGAACTCAACCAAGTGCCGCTTGGGTGTTACTCCGGCTTTTTTGAAGTGTCCCAACTCAGGCTTAGTGGTATGTTTTTCCTTCTTGTCCTGAAATCCTAATTGAACAGCTTCGTAACCATCTTTTTCAACGGTTTTTACTTGAGTAACAACACAAGGACCTACTTCGATAACAGTGCATGGAAGATTTTTTCCCTCGGCACTGAAAACGGATGTCATTCCGATTTTTTTTCCAATTAATCCTGGCATTTCAATTTACTTTATTATTATACTTTAATCTCTACTTCTACACCGCTCGGCAATTCTAATTTCATCAAAGCGTCAACGGTTTTTGCAGTGGAACTGTAAATGTCAATTAAGCGTTTATACGATGATAACTCGAATTGTTCGCGCGATTTTTTATTCACAAAGGTGGCGCGGTTCACCGTAAAAATACGTTTGTGAGTAGGCAAAGGAATTGGACCGCTTACCACAGCTCCTGTTGCTTTTACTGTTTTAACGATTTTCTCAGCCGATTTATCAACCAAGTTGTAATCGTAAGATTTTAATTTAATTCTAATTTTTTGGCTCATTGTTTTTTAATTTTATAAATTCTGTTTTTTAACTTTAAGAAAAGAGCCATTTCCTCTCTTAAAATGTCCTTTATTTATGCCCTTATTTTTTAAAAAATGCACAAAATGGGCTGCAAAGTTACATAGATTTTTTGAATTAACAATAAGTTATTAAAGAAAAGATTAAATTATTGCATAAAAAAATTAGCAATAGGGGCATTTTTTAATTATCTATCTCTATCGTATCGTTAATTTTTTCCACATTCAGGCTGCGGGCTGCGGCATCAAATATTTCTTTATAAACGCCTGCTTGACGGTAAACATCTTCGTGTGTTCCGTGTTCTACTACTCGCCCGTTTTTCATTACATAAATCATGTCGGAATCAATAAACTGCGAAATGCTGTGAGAAATGATAATCACCGTGCGGTTCTTTTTTATGGCATCCAAACTGTTTTTTATCTGTTCTGTAGCAATAGCGTCAAGGCTTGCGGTCGGTTCGTCGAGAAAAATGATGGGCGGTTTTTTCAAAAACATTCGCGCAATAGCAATCCGCTGTTGCTGACCACCCGAAAGTAGTAAGGCGGAAGACTCGTAACCGTTGGGCAATTTGACAATTTGATCATGAATATAAGCCTGTTTTGAAGCTTCTACCATTTCTTCATACGAAGCATTGGGATCGCCGTAAAGTATATTTTCTGCTATCGTGCCGCTAAAAATATGATTTTTTTGCAAAACCAAACCAATGTTTTCACGCAAAAACTGGGTATCATACTCGTCCAAAGGTACGCCGTCGAGCAGGATTTCGCCTTTGCTCGGTTCGTAGAATTTGTCGAGCAAATTGATGACCGTACTTTTACCTGCACCCGAAAGTCCCACCAATGCTGTGATTTTATTCGGAAGAATAGTCATATTCACGTCAAACAAAGCCTGTGTGCCATTGGGATAAGTGAAATCAATATTCCGCAACTCAAATTTTCCAAACACTTTTTCGGGACGATAACTTCCGGAACTTTCTTTTTGGTGGTCGGCGTTTAGAATATCAAAAAAGCCTTCGGCGTAAATGAGTGCATCGTTCATATCGTCATAAATGCGGTGCAGCTGGCGGATGGGCGCAGAAACATTGTTGAACAAAAGAATGTGAAACATAATTGCGCCAATGGTCATTTGCCCTGAAAGAACAAGGTAGGCAGTTAATATAATGATAACCACAACACCGATTTGCTCTACAAAACTTTTTAATCCATCGAAAAAAAAGTTAGTTTTGCGTGTAGTCATTTGCGCATCAGTGAGTTGGTTTTGCAGGTCTAACTGTTTAGCGGCTTCAATTTCTTCGCTGTTAAACGATTTAATAACGGTGATAGATTCCAGAATGCTAAGAATGCCATGACTTTTGTTTTCACGGTATTTGCGTATTTCTCTGCGTTTCCCACTGAGTTTTTTTGCTTGCGTGTAGGTGATGTAAAAATAAATAGGTACAATACACAAACTCGTCAATCCGACATAGAAATTGGCTTGAAACATCATTATCAACGCCACCAGAGACGAAGTAAAAAGCGGAAGAATATCAATAAAAAAGTTTTGTACTGTGCGCGTAAGACTTTCTACGCCTCTGTCGATACGGGTTTGAATTTTTCCTGATTCGTTTTCGCCCGCTGTGAAAAACGCCATCTTGTAAGTCAGTACTTTTTCGATAATGGTTTGTGCTAAATCTTTAGCAATGAGAATACGAATTTTCTCACCATAAAATTTTTGCCCGAATTGAATAAAAACATTAACCACTTCTTTGCCCAGCAAAATAGAAGAAATGAAGATCAGGAGCGACAAGCCGTCTTTGAGATTTTTATGTTCTGCTAACAAATTACTGATGCCATCAACTGTATAACGCAATACCCATGCATTGACCTGAGCCGTGAAAGAGCCGGCAAAAGTCAACAGCAATGCTACGAGAACTAACCATTTATAAGGACGAACGTAAGGTAAAATATTTTTAAAAAGTTGGAATAGGGTCATATAATCATTGGTTTAATAAATATCTTCTACTTAGCCTGATAGTTAAGAAGATAAGTTTTCGGGTTATCATTTTTTCATTTATTCATTGAAAGAACAAAGATAGTGCTTTTGCAAGAAAAACAATGAAGCTGTATCAAAATTTTTTGTAATTTTGTATCATAAAACTATGATTATATATAATGTTACAAAAAATAAAGACAATAACCATTTATGCAGCAGCAAGTTCACGGATTCCCTCTGTTTATTTTGAGGCTGCTGCGGAATTGGGAAAGCTAATGGCAGAACATTCTATAACTTGCATCAACGGGGGAGGAATCAAAGGCTTAATGGGTGCAATCACTGATGCTGTTTTGGAAAACGGGGGAAACGTTTGCGGAGTTATTCCGCAATTTATGCATGATAGAGGTTGGGCGCATCCTGCAATTAAAGACATGATAATCACTCATGATATGCACAGGCGGAAACAAACGATGGCTGAAAAATCAGACGCTTGTATTGCTCTACCTGGAGGCGTTGGAACTTTAGAAGAATTGCTCGAAATAATTACATGGAAAGAGTTGGGATTGTATAATAAACCTATTGTTATTCTGAATACTGCAGGATATTATAACGATTTGGTGGCTATGTTGAATAAAGCTGATAAGGAACAGTTTATACCACCATCGTCTATTGTCTGGGAAGTTGCACGCACTCCTAAAGAGGCTCTAAATCTTATTGTAAAACAGATGAACCCGGAAGAAATTTTTCGTACGTATATTGCTTAATAAAAACGCTAATGTTACAAAAATTTCTTTCTTTATTAAATATATCCGAATTTATATCCGCACTTATTCCTAATTCTATTATTGCACCGGTAATTGAGTTAGAAAACAATCCTATTTCCTTAAAAAGCGCAGAACATAATTGGGGATTTATTTTATTTTTTATTTGTTTTTTAGTCATTGTTGGCGTAATTGGTAATAGGAACCTTTTTTTTCTTTCCTTATTTAATAGATTATATCGTAGTAAAGATAGGAATAGTATGTTCTACGAAACCGTGACAAACGAAACCTTAAACAAATTATTCTTATGTTTGCAAGCTATTTTGCTATCATCGATAATAATATATTGTTATGCTGTTCATGAACATTTTTTATCAATAATGTCAATAACGGAAATGTTTATTTTTATAGGAAAAATTTCCTTAATATTGATCATTTTTTTATTGTATAAATTCCTTACTTATTCGATAGCAGGAGCTATTTTCTTTAAAAAAGAAGCGGTGATTCAATGGAATGACGATTTTTTTTCTTTGATTAGCCTTAACGGAATTTTCTTATTTTTACCAGCTTTAATTATATTTTATGTAGAATCAGCTTATATTTTTTGTATTTATTTCATAATTTTTTATCTTATTTTGAACCTATTTTTCGTTTTTTTCAAGATATACACATTATTTTTTCATAGGAAACAACATTTGCTTTATTTTATTTTGTACCTTTGCACCCAAGAAATAATACCATTATATTTGGTATATCGTGGACTTGTTTACTTAATCACGCAAGAGTAAGTAATTAATATGGATGTAAATATAAAAAAAATTCTTGTTTCTCAACCTGAGCCAAAGGCTGAAAAGTCTCCCTATTTTGATATTGCAGAAAAGTATGGTGTGCAAGTTATTTTCCGTCCTTTTATTAAAATCGATCCAGTAAGCGCTAAAGAATTCAGAACTCAACGAATCAATATTTTAGATTATTCTGCTGTTATTTTTACTGCGAAAACTGCTATCGATCATTATTTCCGCTTGAGTGAGGAACTTCGGATACAAATACCCGAAACGATGAAATATTTTTGTGTTACAGAAGCTATTGCAGTTTATTTACAAAAATATATTATCTTCAGAAAACGTAAAATTTTCTATCCTAATTCAGGAAGGATGGAAGATTTAGTAACTTATATCAACAAACACAATAAAGAGACCTTCCTGATGCCGGTTTCGGATGTTCATAAGGAAGATTTAATCAAGCTTTTGGACGATAAAAAAATCAAATACAATAAAGCCATCATGTACCGGACTGTAAGCAATGACTTTGCTACGGATGAAGTTTTCGACTATGATATTCTTTTGTTCTTCTCCCCTGCAGGAATTACTTCATTGCTTAAAAATTTTCCAAATTTCAATCAAAACGGCACTTTAATAGGCTCTTTTGGTCCAACTACCGCTAAAGCGGTTCGCGATGCCGGATTACGTTTGGATATTGAAGCACCTAATCCGGAATCGCCTTCAATGACTTCGGCATTGGAAAAATATTTAAAAACAGTAATGAAGCCTGTATCAAAAGGAAAGAAATAAATTTCGTTGGATAATCGACATACTTTTAGAAAAACAGAGCGAATTTCCTTTCAAAAAGAAATCGATCGGTTATTTAAAGAAGGAGAAGCTTTTATTTCCTATCCTTTACGCATTGTCTATTTAAAACAAAAGCCCTTTTCGGGCGCAACAGTTTCCATCTTGATAAGCGTTCCTAAAAAAAAATTCAAACATGCAGTTAAGAGAAATCGCATGAAACGATTAATCAGGGAAGCCTACCGGCTAAATAAAACCTCTTTAGTCAGTCATTTTCAGGAAAAAGAAAGCGGATTATTAATTGCGTTCCTCTTTATTGGAAATGCATTATGCCAATGGAAAGAAATTGAAGCAGCCATGCAGAAAGTTTTCATTATTATAAAAGAGAAAACAGAATGAACATAATAATACAACAAGCAAAAAAAATTGGCATCTTTATTGCACTGATCCCAATTTATTTTTATAAATATTGTATTTCTCCTCTCACGCCGGCTTCTTGCCGTTACACTCCTACTTGTTCGGAATACGCTTTACAGGCTATCAAAAAATATGGACCTTTCAAAGGAGGATATTTGGCTATCCGGCGCATTCTTCGTTGTCATCCTTGGGGCGGACACGGATTCGATCCGGTACCGTAGATTAACGCTGGCAATTTTTCAGAATAAAATGCGTTATAAAATTATTAAATAAAAAATCAGATGCTGAAAAAATACACTTGTTTCCTTTTATTATTCTTTGTATATACTGCTTATTCACAGGATATTTTAAATTACCGCTTTGATGCTTTCGCGTCGGCAAGTACCGGAAAATATACTCCTTTCTGGATGACATCCAATACAAATGGAGCAGTTCCCCTTCGACCTAATAATGGTTATCTGCAAGGAGATTTACTATGGAAACACTCTTTTCATAATGATATAAAATTAGAGGCAGAGGCAGATATTTTAACGGCAGCAAAGCATACGTCTTCGGTTTGGATTCAGCAATTATATGCGGCTGTTTCTTATCGTAATATCTATTTCTACGTTGGAGCAAAGGAAAGGTATAATTCAATGCTTGATAAGAATTTGAGCATGGGTGATATGACTTTTTCCACCAATGCCCGGCCAATACCGGAAATCAATTTTGCTTTTCCTAATTATACGAATTTCCCTTTTACTAAAGAATATATACAATTCAAAGGCGACTTTGCTTTAGGTAAATCGTTCGATAACGACTATATTCGTCGTACAAAAGCTCCTGATGCTCCTTACTGTGTTGATATATTATTCCATCATAAATCCTTGTTTTTGAAGTGGGAAGACCCAATCGGCCATTTTCCTTTTTTGGGTATTTTAGGTTTAGAACATGCGGCACAATGGGGTGGATGGACTTCTGTCGGCAATTTTGGACAAAATCCGGATTCTTTCAGAGACCTTATTCGAATTATTCTTTGCGATAGTGGAGATTCTCGGTCAATTGAAGGTGAACAGATAAATGTTCTTGGAAATCATGTGGGTACATATAATGTAAAAATAGCTTATAAAGATAAAAAGTTTCAAGCGGCTTTGTATAAACAACATTATTTTGATGATAATTCCGGATTGGAACTGGCTAATTGGCGGGATGGTATATGGGGCGGGGAATTAACTTTTTTCAACCAACCATTTTTGCAAAAAATAGTTCTGGAATATTTACAAACTACCAATCAAAGCGGACCTTTGCATTTTCTTTTTTATGACAAGATATTATACCCTAATTCAAGAGGCGGTGGGAATGATGATTATTACAATAATTATATGTATTCCGTCGGTTGGTCGTATTTCGGAAGAGGAATAGGAAATGCTTTGCTGACCTCACCTGAATATAATGATGATCATACATTTGGTTTTAAAAACAACCGCGTGAAAGCAATTCATTTAGGATTGGAAGGAAGAATAGCATCGGAATTTTATTATCGAGCACTTTTTACAGAAATGCGGGATTGGGGTACGATGTCTAAGCCTTTTATCAAAAGAAAAGATAATTTTTCTTCTCTGCTCGAATGTATTTATAGTCCCAAAAAACTTGAAGGGTGGCGGTTTACATTACAAACATCTTTCGATAACGGCGATATGTATGGCGATAACTTCGGTTGCTCGTTGAAAATATCAAAAGAATTAAAAACTAAAAGTTAAGAGCATTCATTTGTTCTTTAACTTTTAGTTTTTAACTTTTAGTTCTTATTCGGTTTCTGTTGTTTTTTCAGGTTCTTCTGCCGGCTTTTCTATTTCTGCTATTTCCGCAGCAGCCGCTTTAGCGGCGGCGAGAGCTAAAGCAGCTCTCTTAGCAGACAAGGCTTCTGCTCTTGCTTTATTGGTAGCTTTTTCAGCGTCTAATTTTTCTTTAACGGTAGCTCTTTCTTTTTCAAGCAATTTACTAATTTCCGATTTAGTCGATTTCTGTTTAGCATCTAACCAAGTTTGAAATTTGGTTTCAGCGACTGCTTCCGTAAAAGCGCCCTTTTTAACTCCGCCCAATAAATGCTTTTTAAGAAGCACTCCTTGCGACGAAAGAATATTTTTTACAGTATCTGTAGGTTGTGCACCTACTTGCAGCCAATACAAAGCTCTGTCAAATTTCAAATCTATTGTAGCAGGATTCGTATTGGGGTTATAAGAACCAATCCTTTCGATAAATTTTCCATCACGTGGAGCTCTGCTATCTGCGATCACGATGTGGTAAAACGCGTACCCTTTGCGACCGTGTCTTT
>JGI24699J35502_11133713_pt1 | contig 14063 bp, 21 predicted proteins | sample TergutMp193P4_FD_35502 | JGI IMG/M metagenome (IMG submission 35502) | reverse complement strand
AACAGTAATGACAATAATCATATTAACGGCAACAAAAATAATACAAACAATAACATCTTATATATCAAAACACATTCAATTTTTAAACTTTAAATACCGTTTTTTTTACTCTAAGAATAACTCTTAATTTTTGCCGGGGCGGACATGCTGTCCGTCCTCTTTTTTTACTTGAAAAGACTTGCAGTCCGTCAACAAAATTCCTGTCCGGTTTCAATGTTCATGTATACTCATATGTTAAATTTTCAATAACTATGTTTTTATCTATTAATTTTTTCGTATCATTTCATTTTCACCAAATATCTGTTTTGAGGAACATAAGTAAAGCCTTGTTTTAACGCTTTGCCTGATTTACAATGAGTTGCAACCGCATCTTTAGGGTTTGCATAACCAAAAACGGATGCCACATCATTAGTAACGAACATAGGTTTTCCATCTTTGCCATTCACAATTCGTATTTCTTCGAATCGTGGATTGTTAAAAAGTTGAATGTTTATGTCCATGATTATAATTTTTTAGAGGCTGTCTGAATTATGTTACATGCCGAGATTTTAAATGCTTAGCCGCAAAAATACTCCCGGGTGCGAAAGGTGCAGGTCTATTTTTTTGAAAATACGTCCATTTTGTATTGCCCTTATTTTTAAAGAGTCCTCTTAATAGCAGAAAATAACATTACCACCTCCCGCTTATTCCCTTATTAAAAGACTGAAAATAAGGAAATAAGCGGAAGACTGAAAAGACAGCTGAGGCGACTGAGGATATTTTAGGGAATAAGGGTTTCTTGGATATATAAAATCTTTGTGTTAAATTTTTTTGATTATTGAATATAAATAGGAATTTCATCGTATGCCCAAATAACTCAAACAGCTTCTTAAAGTAAATATTTTCTTGGAATTCGACTGCAAGCATAGCGATAAGTGCGCTTGATGCATCGAATAACAGGGATTCTACAGCAAGCAAATGCTTGTGAATGTCGTCATTACGTGCAAATTCTTCACGGGACTTATCAAGCCATTCACGCATAGCGCAATCGCCTTGTAAATTCGATAAATTCAGGGATGATAAATTAGGCTCATTTTCAATGATTTCCAACATTAACTTATCCGAGTGAGTGGACAGCCAAAAATTGTCGATTCTTCGCTGCTCATTTGGGTATTTCGCATTTCATTGATTTAATAAATGTGTTGCATTGAAAAATCCATCGGACGTTCTTTGAATAACTTCAAATTCACCCATTTTGCGAATCATATTTTGATTAGTTTTCATAATAAAAAGAAAAAGCCACCGATTTAAGAGTACTAAAATTGCAGCATACTCTATAAATCAATGACTTTTCTCCTATCCTTTTTTACCCGCTGCAATGTAGTCAACTTTATTTCACACAGCAAGGGAAAAGAGAATATTTTAACTATTCAAATATCTGATTTTAAATGATTTATTCTATAATGCCACGCAATATTTCATATAATTTCATTGGTTATTTTTTCAATTCCATAAAGTTTCACCGGTTACCATAAACTACCAAAAATAATTGAGAAAATAAATGGTTAATCATTGTTAAATATTTAAAATGATTATCGGATGTTGCACCTACCTATTCCCCAAGTGTGGGGTAAAATGTAATATTCTTTTTTTGAAAAATCCGTTCTAAAAAATGTTGTTTTATGTCCCGCCGGAGACAACATATTGGTAGAAAGAAGAATTCCGCCGGAGACCAACGTCCCGTCAGGGACGTAATGTGAAGAAGAAAACATTTTGTCCCTGACGGGACAAGGGGTGAAGGGGTGGTGTTTTTCTACCGATATAATGTCCCCGGCGGGACAAAAGGGAACGAATATTTTTGAAACATTGACACATTTTTTACATCTCCCTGCAGGAAGAGCCGGGCATAACATCCGATAATCATTAAAAACAATTCTGACGCACTTCAATCCCAAACAGTATCCATTAAAAAAGGAAAATCATGGCTACAAAGTAATCTTCCGAACATGATCGGGGGATACTCTACTATTTGGACACAAAGCTTTCAGCCTTAATTTGATCCCTTTTGTTCGAACGCCAAGCCGCCGAACGTTAGAGAAAGTTACGGGATATTAAGCTCCATTCAAAAAAAAACGCGAAGCACATAAGATATTGACCTTATGTACTTCGCGTTTTTTTCGGTAGTCCCAGGCAGTCTTAAACTCATTATATCATATAATATCAAGAAATGCCAAGTTGCTGAAAATGTTTGTCTTTACTTTTAAATATTAAATTATTAATTCAACTAAATATCACATAATACCAAAAAAACGTGTACTTTTTCATGTACATTAAGAATTATCCCATTTAGACATTTCTTGTTTTTTTAATTTGTCCACAATCTTAATGTACGGCTTCATAGAATCATAGTCTGAATGTCCCGTCCATTTCATAACGACCTCTGCCGGAATTCCAAGATACAATGAATTTACGATAAACGTTCGCCGACCGCAATGGGTGGTTAATAATTGATATTTCGGATAAACTTCTTCGATACGTTGTGCTCTTTTAAAGTACACAATGCGTTGCAGGTCGTTTATTCCGGCAATTTCGCCCATAATTTTAAGATTGTCATTCATTTTTTGAATACTTGTTACCGGCAACACTTTGTCATCTATAAAATTCACATCCTTATATTTATCAAGAATTTGTTTGGAATATTTATTCAGCTCAATTTTTATGCCATCAACTGTTTTACGTGTAACAACTATTATGTGATCTTTTTTTACGTCAGAGCGCTTCAATTTGAATGCATCCGAATAACGCAATCCGGTAAAGCATAAAAAACAAAACACATCTCTGACGGCAGGAAGTGAAGTCGGATGTTCGGGAAAATCAAACGTAAACAAGTGCATCAATTCTTCCCATGTCAAGTGAATCACTTCTTTGCTATTTCCGTCCGTTCCCTTCAGTTTTGGATTAAATGATTCATGCACCTTTCCATTATAATATCCTTTTGATGCCGACCAACGAATAAACCATTTTACAATTTGTATATTTTTTGCAATAGTTGTATTTCTCATATCGGCATCATGCAAATACCTCAAATAAGACCGCATTTTATCATCGGTCAGTAGATTGAACCTTAAATTTTCATCAAACTTTTGCAAATGATTTTTTATTGAATTAAATTTTTCAAATGTTTCTTCCGTCCAAGCATTTTCTTCTCCGACTGTTTTTGTGAACAAATCAAATATATCAAAAAAGCCTTTTTCTTGTTCTTCAAATGTTGGAAATTCTATTTTTGTGCGTCCGATCATATCATTGAACAAGTCTTTGACTTCACCCGCCGACGGCACACGCTTTTCAAGCAATTCATAACGGGCAAACAATTCATCGGCAAAGGCGCGGTATTCATCAATTGTCCGGTTGATGTCGGTTGATTTCTGACCGCTTTTGCCCACAAATCCATCCAAAGCGCATTGTTTTTCGGCATCCCAAAACGCTGCATCAATATTAAGCCCGGTCGGAAAGTCAATTGCGGTTCCGGCATAACTTATCCGCATACGGACTGCAAGATTCTTTCCGTTTTTCGCATCGCCTTTTTTCCGTGTATGCAACAAGAATTTTATACTTCGTTTGATGTGCATTATTTATTACCTGAACATTTTACCGCGCCCCAGCAATAACCATTCGGCAGAAACCGAATAGAAATTACTGATACAATTTAATGCCTCTATTTCGATAGATTTATAGCGGGATTCTTTTGCGTTTGGATTTTTAGATATGCCGTAAGTAGTCCTCATTTCACGATAACGGGCCGCACTTAAATTAAATTCGATACAGAACGAAGATAACGAATTTAACCGTCCCAAGGCTACAAGTGTTCCGATTGCTTCAAAGAAACGGCAATTTACCCCTTCCGCTATTTTACTTAACTGTTTGGGATTGCGCATTGTTAAAACCGTTGAGCATTGCCTCAAATTCCGTTTTAGGAACCTCCGCCGTATCTTTGCCGTCCAAAAAAGCGGCTTCCATAGCATTAAAAATGACTTCCGGCATAAAGCCGTAATAGGTTGGATTGTCGTAATATTCCGATAAGTTGATTTCTATTGTTTCCATAAGTTATATAATTATCTTTTTTCCATTTACTATATAAATACCTTTCGGAAGTGTAAATTCGTTTAACCCAGTATTGACTGTAAAGGTATATTTAAGACCAGTAATTGAATAAATGTTTATATTTTCAGAAATATTGCTTTTTATATAGATTTTTTCATTGCAGGAATATATTTGATAATTTTCAGATAGTATATTTTCGATATTTGATTCCTCCTGTTCTTTAAGGATAAAATCACTCCATACAGACGCTTGATAAGCAGCTAAAGTTCCTTTGGGAATATTCAATGTGCGTTTTGATGAAATTAAGAAAGGATCATAAACAAGAGGTGAAATATATGAGCTTCCATAAGTTACTTTAGAAGGTTCTACCCATTGAACGGTAATTGAAAGTAAATTATTGCAATTGCTAAAAACATCACTTCCAAAATTTGTGACACTTTCAGGAATTGTAATTGAAGCGAGATTACTACAATTGTAAAATGCCCTATTCCCAATAGTTTTAACACCATCAAAAATATTAATAGAAATTAAACCAATACAATTCCAAAAAGCATCATTCCCAATACTAACGACATTTCCTGTCATTGTAATTGAAGTTAAATTTTTGCAAAAGTAAAAAGCACGATTTCTAATGTCTATTACACTTGAAGGAATAGAGTAATTTCCTTGCTTCCCTGATGGGAAACGAATAAGTTCCGTTTTTTCTTTGTTAAAAAAAACACCATTTTCTGAAGCATAATTATTATTTTTATAATTAATATTAATTTCTATTAAAGCAAAGCATTCATTAAAAATATCATTACCAATGTAAACTACACTACTTGGTATAGTGATAGATGTCAAATTGTAACAAGATCTGAAAGCATTATCTTCAATAGTAATTATGCTATTTGGTATTGTAATAGATGTTAAACCTGTACATCCATTAAAGGCATCTTTTCTAATCGTAGTTACATTGTATTCCACATTGTTATAAGTTACTTTATCTGGAATGTTAAACTCTATTGGCGATATTATTCTAAGGGAACCAACGCTAACTTCATTCGTTCCGCTTATAACTATATAAGTCAAATCATCTTGCATAAATGTTTGAGCATAACTCGCTAAACTACACACGAAAGCAACACAAAGTAAAATTATCTTTTTCATAAACCTTTATTTTTATTTTTTTTTGTAATTTGTCCATCAGTATCCAAGTCAATAATATTTGCACCTTCATTCAGTGCACGTATTATTTCATCTTTTTTAAATTCATTCATTTGAGAATAACTTAAATCAAAAATGCTTTGCATTTCCAAACGAAAAACAGACTCTTCGGGACTTATATAATTGTCCCTGTATGTGCGTTCAAATTGCTTTTTGCAGATTGATTTTATTTCATTATATCTGGATTTGTAAAAATCGCCTTCCTTTATTTTAAATAATAATTTTAAAAGCTCAATATTTCTCTTTTCATTTTCAGTGATGATATAAGTACTGAGTACAAGATTTATATAACATAGCAGTAAATCCAACAGATCCAATTTAATATCTCTAATATTTTTAATGTGATATTCTTTCAAAACATTGCCTAAATTGCCCTTGTTTAATTCATCATTAGATATAAGTTTAGCGATGTCGGCAATATAACTCTTTAGGGTTTCTTTTTCAAGAATTACGGTAAATGCTTCCGATAGTCTTAAATCATTGTACATTAAATTTGAAAACAAATCTTCTACCTCATTATGAAATTCGATAAAGGAATCTAAACAATCTTGGTGGTTTATTGCCGTCTTGTCTATAAATCCTTGAATATATTGTATTTGCCCAAATATACTTGCCGTTTCTGAATCCTTTTCGTTTTCTGAAATTGGTTGTACCATTTTTAAATTATAATCATTCAGCGATTTTTTGACTATTAGGTAAATCCGTTCGTTATATCGTTCTTTGACACGTTGTAATTTTTCATGTGCATCTTTTAGTTTGCAAGTTGCATTAGGATAAAGTCTTTCTAATTCAATACAGTCATTTATTAAAACTTCCATTTCGGATTTTATATTTTCCAAAACAACAGGTTCGTTTAGTGTTTCAAGTTGTGTATTAAGTTCGCGTATTTTTTCAATATTTTCATATATTATATCTCCAATATTTTTATTAGTTTCTGTTTCTTTGAGTAGTTTATCCGTCTCTTCCGATATATTGTTGTTTTGAGAAGAAACATCAATGCTTTTTTTTAGTCTTGCCTTTTGTTTGCTATCATCAGAAGCCTTCCACATAGCCATAATAAAACAAAATACACAAAAAATAATTAAAAAAGTAGTCATGTTGAAAATTCATTTTTCTGTTTTATTTATTATTTTTTTCAAGCAAACCTATTAACCGGTCTATCTGTTCCTGACTTTTGCTTAGTTGGTCATCTTTTGTTTTAAGCAAATCAAGAAATTTATCCGTTTGCGATTTTTCCACAGAAACATTATGTCCCTGTATGTTGTCGCCATTGACATTATTTTGATTTACCGTTGATTTTATCATTTCTCCATTACCACTAAGTAACCAATCCGTATTTAATTCAGAATAAATTTTTGATATTTTGGATACTATTTCAGACCCGATAGAACCTTTATTATGACTAATATAGCCATTTGATATACCAACATTTTTTTCAAAAGCATTTTGACCTATTCCCAAATAAACCAAAAACTCTAATAATCTATCTTTTGCCGTATTCATTTTGTATTAACGATTATAATCATTATCTTTGCGGAAAATTAATTCAAATTGTTATGGATACTTTGACACTAACAAAGCGTATTGAGTTGGAAATAGAAATACGCAAAGCGGCTATCAATATAGCCAATTACGGATTAGCCGGCATTGAATTTTTCTGTCAACAATTCCAAGACATTGCCCAAGAATATGCCAAGGCATTGAAAGAAGAAACTGACGGAGCTAATCAACTTTTTCCAGAAGAAGCGTAATAGCTATTGACGGCTTATAATATTCAGTTTCTCCGGCATTCCTTGATGATGTACTACGGTCAATACATGCTGTCGATACTTGTTTTATTATCCATCCGACGGCAGAAAATTTGTCTATAACAGATTGCATATCAATTGCTCTATCTGTCGGATAAAACGATGTTACTACTTTTTGCTTCATATTATTATTATATATTAATAAATTAATTCAAATTGTTATGATGACGGAACGAACAAAAAAAAGGTTATCTGATATGCTAAAAGAATCTCGGATAAAATTCCATAAAGATTTATGTTCCTGTCTAATTGATAAATCTTCCATATCTATATGCGAATTAGACAATAAAACATTATTAGAGATTGATTTGGCACGAGAATTTGGATTTTTTATGCCGTCTATGTCCGCGTATTTTTTTTATAGAGCAAGGGAACAACTACAAAAAAGAAACGAGTTCATCATAAAACCCCCAATGATTATTCCGCACATATTATACCTTTTTTATATTACCTACATAAAATTAAAACAAAAGACGCTAAGGAAACGAGTAGTGAAAGACCAGCAACAATAATCGCTAATCTTGATATACTCAACGATTTATAACCGAAAAACGCCGAACTTGCAAGGTTTTCTAAAACACATTCTCGCAACGCTTTAATACCAGCGTCTGATATTGTTATTTTCATTTCATTTTCAATCATTTGTAAATAACCTATTTTAATAAGATATTTATATTCAATCATTGTACCACTCTTCCCGATTGAATGATACATATCTTTATTTCTACGAATTTCAGAGTAAATTCTCTCTTTTATTTCCTCATCACTATCAAAAGGCTCGTTTTTCCCAAACACTTCAAGCAGCACCGAGCGCAGATAATACCTTTTGTAAATATCAAATGATGATCTTATAATTCCTTTATTGTTTTCCATAAAACATTTTCCTGATAATCAGTCACTTATGAATTATCTCCAATTTTTGAAGAAAATAATCGTTAAAATATTTGGATATTAATGATTATACTCATTATATTTGCACCCACAAACTTCATCACGGCAAATTTACGTCGAAGTTTACAAATACAAAATAACAAAAATACGTCATTTTTTTAACAGACAAAACAATGGACACATTTTCTTTTCAAAAAGGCTGGTATCAGGTTCGACAGGGAGAGGTTGCCGAGGTACGCAAAAAACTGATGGCTACACTGGGAATTACGACAAGGATGGCTTTTATTAAACGCTTAAACGGTGATGTCTACCATATTCCGGCGGAAAAAGAGGCAATCGAAAGAATTTTCTCCGAATACGGCATCACGGAAATTTGGGGAGCCGTATGATGGAAAAACAACTTTATCCCGAAAAACAAATGCAAATAGAGATTAAAGCAAGAAATGCTTTTCTGTTTGCCGCCGAATACGGCAATCAAGGTATTGAACGCCTTTTTTCCGTATTGGAAACGCTGAAAGAAAGAATGAAAGAACAAAACGAACAAAAATGAACGCATTTGCAAAACTTACCGCACGTGAATCAGAAATTGCCGAACTGTTCGCTTGGGGTGCGGCAAAAAAAGAAGTTGCCGACCGGTTAAACGTTTCGGAACGCACCGTTGAAAATCATGCCCGCAACATTTATGTGAAAATCGGATGCGGAAAAGTCAATGAGTTATCGGCATGGTGGTTTTGCACGAAGTTCAACATTTCATTCGATTTGTCGCCTTTGAAACGCTCTTTGTTGTCATGTGCTTTCCTGCTAATCCTGACACCGCAAATCTTTAATTTGGATAATGATATTGTAAGGGTATTCAGAGCAAGAACAAGGATATGCAATACAAAATGCGGTCGTGCTTTGCGCCGTCGGTTTGGATCCGACGATGATGCTTTTGATTTCAATTTGAATGATTTATAATTAATGCGGTTATGAAAGAATTTATCAATGAAATAATAATGTCCGGCTTGACCCGGAAACAAAAGGCGGTTATATGGTATTTCATCATATCTCTTTGTTCGCTTTGCATTACCGATGATTCGCCGCTTTGGGCAATAGCCGTTGTAGTGCTGAATTTCGCCAATGCCGCAAGGCTTATCCGTAAAGTTCCGATCCCGAAAGTTGAAAAAGAACATGGAAACAATTAATCTGAATACAAGAATTATTGATTTAACTGTCGCCGATTTAATGGAACTGATCGGGAAAACGCCGACCGTTACGGTGGACAATACACCAAAGGAAAAACGATTGGTTTACGGAATCGGTGGAATAGCCAGATTATTCAATTGTAGTATGACGACGGCAAATCGTATAAAATCAAGCGGAAAAATCAACAAGGCCATATCGCAACACGGCCGTATGATCGTAATTGATGCCGACCTTGCTTTGGAATTGATGAAAGCAGATAAATAAAAAAACTATTAAGTAAGATAACTAAAAAATAACACAACAATGAAAAAGGTAATATTAAAAAGCATCACCTTGCGAAACTTCCGTGGTGAAAAAGAACGGACAACCAATTTCAATGATGTTGAAACGACCATTATGGGTGAAAACGGACTTGGAAAATCCCGTCACTTTGATGCCTTTGTCTGGCTGCTTTTCGGAAAAGACACTAAAGACAGGAAAGACTTCAACATTAAGACGTTGGCGGATGGCAAGCCGCTTGAAAGAGTAAATTGTGAAGTGTCGTGTGTGCTTGATGTAAATGGCGAAACAATCAATTTACGCCGTGTGTATGCCGAAAAATGGGTGAAACCGAGGGGGCAGGTTGAAGGACGGTTTGACGGGCATGAACATGAATTGTATTGGAATGATGTACCGTTAAAAGTCGGCGAGTATCAAGCACGCATCAACTCCATCATCAATGATTCCGTATTCAAGATGATTACGAATCCCATGTTCTTTGCCGGCATGAAATGGCAGGATCAACGGGAACAGCTTTTCCAACTTGCCGGTACAATCACGGATGCCGAAATCGGCGCAAAAAAGCCCGAATTTGCCGCCTTACTGGATAAAATAACAGGTAAGTCGTTTGCAGACTTCAAGCGTGAAATTTCGGCACGTAAAAAGCGGTTGAAAGAAGATTTGGAACAAATACAACCCCGCATCGACCAGACACAAAAATTGATGCCGGAAATTGTAGATTTTGAGGCATTGGAAGCCGAAATCAAGGATTACGAACAACAAATTGCGGACGTCGACAAAGCTATTATCGACAAATCGGAAGCCATACGGCAGCAATATGAAGCCGTACAAACCAAACAGTGCGAAATCAACAACCTGAAACAAAAACAGCAAAAGGTATTGTTTGATGCACAAACCCAAGCACATGAAGATAATTTCAAGGCGAATGAAAAACGCCGTGAAGCTGAAAATGACATCAAGGTTGCCGAAAGTGAAATAATGACATTGCAAAGGGCTGTCGACAACAATTTACAAGAAGCCGAAGGGCTGAAAAACCGTACCCGGAGCAAGCAGGAAGAAGCCGACATATTACGCAAACAATGGTATGATGAGAATGCCAAAGAGTATAAAGAAAACGATATGTGTTTGATTTGTCCGGTATTCAAAATCAATTGTACAGACAACAAAGCACTTAATTATTATGCCGAAAACAAAGGCAAAGCCCGCACTTCATTTATTGAAATGAAACAAGCCAAACTCGCCGACATAACAGAAAAAGGTAAAAAACTTACCGATGAGGTCGAAAAATTGGACAAAGAAGCAGATAAATTGGTTGAAAAGAATGATGATTTGCAGAAAAAAATAACAGAACTGACTACAAATATCAAACAATTACAAATTGTCCTATTCAAAATACCGGCAGCAGATGCAAAAGATATTATTGCGGCTGATTTACCCGAATATGCGGAATTTTCCATGAAAATACAGACACTCGAAGATGAAGTGCGCAAAATGGAACCGGGCGAACCCGCCGATACCGCCGAATTAAGGTCAAAGAAAACCGCTGTCACCGACGAAATCAACAAACGCAAAAATAAATTACATAATCGTGCTTTGATTGCAAAATATACCCAAGTGATTGCCGATTTGGAAGCACAAGGAAAAAATATCGCCCAACAAATCGCCGATGTCGAATGTGAAGAATATACCATTCAAAGTTTCACCAAGGCAAGAATTGATGAATGCGAACGCCGAATCAACGACTTGTTTACGATGGTGACATTCAAATTGTTTGAATATACCATTGACGGCAATGAATCCGAAATTTGTATTCCGTTGGTAAACGGTATTCCGTTTGGTGTTGCCAATGCCGCCGGACAAGTGAATGCCGGTCTTGACATCATCAATGCGTTGGTAAGATTCCATGGGGTAAGTGCACCGATTTTCATTGACGGTCGGGAGTCCGTAAACCATATTATTCCGACCGAAAGTCAAATAATCAACCTTGTAGTTTCAAAAGATAAAGAATTGATAATCAAATAAAATACTATTATGATAACGAAAGAAACTTGTGTAAAAATCTGGAATTGTTGGCAACAAATAGACAATTCCGAAACACTATTGAAAAATATGGCGGAAAAACTTATAAAAGATAAAGAAAAGACCCCGCCTACACTACATAACGCTTTTGGTGAAAACGTCGGGTTACAATTGGGTATTCCGAGCGGAAATGAAACTTACAGACTATACAATATCAATTTAGAACTTTCAACAAAAGTAATAGAAACCCATATTGAAGAACAAAAGCGCAAATTAAAAGAATTAGAAGCAATTTGTAAAATTGAACTTCATGCGGATAATATACCTGATTGATAACAATTAAAAATTTCGTAACAATGGAAAAAGAAAACAATCAACTTGTTGTTCAACAAGAAAAAAATGCACCGGTGGTATTCAATTTTTTCGATCCGGTACAATTTGAAACAATGCAACGGATATGCCGGATGTTTGCCAACTCGGAACTTGTACCGGACATGTACAAGGTCAGCGAAAAAAATCCGATTGAAAAAGCAATGGCAAATTGTATGATTGCCGTTGAAATTGCACAACGAATAGGTGCATCACCGTTGATGATAATGCAAAACATGGTTCCTATTTACGGTCGCCCGTCATGGTCAAGCAAATTTCTTGTTGCCACTGTGAACACGTGTGGACGATTTAACCCATTGCAATATCGTTTCACTGAAAAGGGCGTTTTAGGAAAAGTAGATTATACCGAGTACGAAAAAGTGTGGATAAACGGAACCAACGGCGGAAAAGGCTATTATAAAAATAACGCAAAAACAGTAACATTTGACGGAACAAAAATAATGGATATTGAATGTATCGCATTTACAACCGCCAAAGGTTCTGATAAGGCACTTGATTCCTCGCCCGTTTCCATTCGTTTAGCCATTCAGGAAGGATGGTATACAAAATCGGGTTCAAAATGGCAAACGATGACAAAGCAAATGTTAATGTATCGTGCCGCTTCTTTTTGGACGAACGCATACGCCCCTGAATTGTCAATGGGCATGAAAACGGAAGACGAAATCCGCGATATTGTTGATGCCGAATACGAAGAAATAAAAAACGATGTGGTAAGTAAAGTAGATTCCGAAATAGCCGACAAAGCCAACGCAGGAACTACAATAAGTTTCGATCGGCCGCCTACAGATCCGGCAGATAAAGCAAACCCGGCAGGGTCGCAAACAGGAAGTGATAACAGATTACCGGGTTTTTGATATGATTTTGAAGGTATTAGGCAGCAGCAGCGCGGGTAATTGCTACATTTTAGAAAACGATGGCGAAGCCCTGATTTTGGAAGCCGGTATAAGGTTTTCAGAGGTAAAACGCGCATTAAATTTCAATATATCGAAGGTTGTAGGCTGCCTGATTACCCACGAACATAAAGACCATGCTGGATATATTAATGACTTCTTAGGAACTTGTATTCCCGTTTGGGCTTCGGAAGGTACAATTAAGAACACAACTATAAAAGGCGACCGGTTGCCGCTTTATTGTGAAGCCGGAAGTCTTTTTAAGTTAGGCGGATTCAAAATAATACCTTTTGAAACTATGCACGATTGCGCGGAACCTTTGGGATTTTTCATTAATCACGCGGAAACCGGTAATATACTTTTTGCAACAGATACATACTACCTTCCGTGTACTTTCTCCAACCTTAGCAATATCCTTATAGAATCCAATTACAGAATGGATATTTTGGAAAAAAATACACGGAACGGCAGTATTTCACAAACGCAACGGAATAGAACGCTGCAATCGCACATGAGTTATGAAACCTGTTTGAAAACGCTGCTTGCAAACGATTTGTCGAAAGTAAACAATATCATTTTGATACACCTTTCAAACGATAATTCAAACGCGCTTGATTTTCAGAAAGGCATACAAAAAGCCACGGGCAAAACAACCCATATAGCAGATAAGGGAATGGAAATATTGTTCAATAAAACACCTTTTTAAAAAATAAACATGAATACAATCATTAAATCAGCAGGCGTGAAAATCATGTTAAGTTATGATTATTCACATTTTGAAACTGCCATGTCGGTAGAAAATGAAAGCGGACTGTCAATGAAAGACATTGACGATGCAAGAAAAGATTGTCAGCGACTGGCAGACAAGGCGGTTTCGCAATACAAAAAGGCAAAGGAAATGGCATCTTTAAGAACCGACGGAGAATATAAAATGCAGAATTTTGAATCACAATGTAAACGCATTTTAGAAAAGCCGGAAGGAGAGAGAACAATTAATGAAATTGCGATACTTAAAGAGTATCGGGATGAAAACTGGCGTAGTAAATTTTATTACGAATATGATTATAATGATGACGAAAATTATAATTTTTAAAATACCGATTAAATGGAATTATCTGTATTAACAATTTAACTACAAAACTTATGGAAAAACATTTAGGAAAAGAGTATCCCGACAAGTCACAACGCGAAGCCTTTTTGAGAGACAATTGCGACAATGTTGAGGAAAAAGGGTACATGAAGCCTTTCACCCCGGATCAATTGCAGGGACGCAAAGAAGCCCTTGCCGATGTGTCGATTTCAATTGAAGAAACCG
>JGI24699J35502_11133714_pt1 | contig 14108 bp, 9 predicted proteins | sample TergutMp193P4_FD_35502 | JGI IMG/M metagenome (IMG submission 35502) | reverse complement strand
GCGGTCCCGCTCGGCTCGCCATCGTCCGAGGACCGCTGCTGGTCGGCGTGGGTGCCGATAACGATGGCAACGCAATTATGGTTTGCATTCCAATGTTGTTTGCGGATATCCGCGATGACTTGGTCAGCCGCTACCATCGAAGCCACTGGCGCTAACTGGGCAATGAATCTTGATTTTCGAATAATCAGCTCATGCGAAACCGGTCCCGAAATAGTCGCAGGCAAAGGCCGATTCACAGGCTAATCATAACGCACGGGTGATGAGCATTTTATTTGCTGAACTAAGTTAACGTGATTATTTTGATTTGCTTTTTCGTTTGATTATTGATTAGTTCTTTGATGTTGTCAGGATCGGAAGTGTATATTGTTGAAGTAGCACCGGGGGTGGGCTAGGGCAACGGCGCACACTACAGCATCTAATGCATACTCATGGCCATGCAACTTGGCCTTGATAAGCATATCGCTGGCGTCAGTAGCTATCTGATGAGTTACAGGCGCGACCTCAAGTCGCGACAATAGCCAGTTAAGCGAATCGCGATTTGTCTTGGCGTGGACGGCCTCAATTATCGTTGTGGCCGGAACGACTACGAGTTGTTTTTGCTGATGAGCCTCAAGCACTACGCCATACATGTATTTATTGTGAGCAATAGCCCGGGAAAGAGCCTCGCAATCAAATATGACTCGACCGTTTGAATCGCTTGTTGCCATTAATTCAACACTTCAGCGTTTGCTATATCTGCGCGGACTCTCTCCATAATATCTTTCGGAACTGGCCCAAATTTGTTCTGAACCTCTTGCGCGAATGTTGCGAGTCTATCCATAGCAATTTGATGTTGTAGCGCTTCAATCTCAGCAGCGGATAATCTCAGCTGCTGATTAATAGACTCCGTCTGTGCGACGGATACCGCCTCTTGCACGGCTAAGAGAGTGTTGATCACATGATTCACGCTACCAAATTTGAACGGATACGTCAAATAGAGTACGTTCACAGAGGTAATTTCGGATGCCAGAATTCCACAGAGAATCGTGGTTGTGATAAGATGGCTCTGTTTGATACCTAGGGGTACGTGAACTGGTACCACGTTAGGGGTCTGGTGACACTTTCCCAAGTTTGATGCCGGAGCGATGGAGGGTAGTAAAAGTGCGGATTTGTTCGATCTACTTGCAGAACATGTGTGTTGCAAGATGGTGTGTAACATCTTGAAAGGTGATAGGGATGACTAGCACTAAGTGTGCGAGGTGCGAAGCGGCTGATAACCTTGTCAGCTCGCTGAGAGAAATAAACGACTTGCAAGATCAGCGAATTAGTTCGCTAGAGCGAATGATCGAACTGCAGGAACAATGAAACAACATCTTCGTCCAAGCGCATAAGCTTAATGTCTCAGCACTCAGCGGAAGTTACGAGGCGTTTAAATCAATTTTACGGGTATTGGAAAGTGCAGAGACTATACTAGATGACGATCATATTCTTGATGATGTCAAGCTTGACACTATCAGGGAAGAACTACCTAAACTAGTTTCGAATTTAGAAGGATGCGTGGCTACTTCCCATCGACATTTATTGTCAATGAGTGACTTTATTTCCGATCTTTAAAACTCGGTAGAAAAGGGTTGTACGAGGAACGTAATCAGGCAACTGATTAGCAAGCCTCATCGGGTGATACGCTGCTTTATGTAGCTGTATGCTTCTTGACTTTCCGGTAACCAAGTGGCCGCGGGGAATACATGGAAACCACCTTTAGCGATAAAGGTGCCAACATCCACCCCAGCTTGCTCGGCTTTATCTACCCAAGCACTGCCCTCAGCATAAAGCGCGTCACTAGTACCCAAGATAACGGTGGTTGGACCTAAACCGGTTGGGTCGCCAAATAGCGGGCTAACAATCGGGTTTCTCCGATCTAAAGCGCCCGCATAAATCTCAGACGCTAGATCAATCCCAGCTAATGCCAATAACGGATCCCGGCTCTCGCAATCCTCAAAACCCGGCGTCGAAGCAGTTAGATCAATCCATGGCGCTATCAGTACCATATGTTGGGGGAGTGGCGCTCCGATGTCGCGTAACGTCAGCGCTAACGCCAAGCTCAACCCGCCGCCGGAACTATCCCCGGCCACGATAGGCGCTTCGCCCAATTCCTCTACCACAGCCAGATAAGCCTCAACAACTAAAGCTACGGTATCAATAGCCGTCGAATCAGGAATTAGCGGATATCGCATACAATGTACCCGCGTCTTAAGCAATTCGGCTAACTCGCTGGTAATCCACCAATGCGGCATCCCGGGAGGGGTGCAGTAGCCCCCACCATGAATATAGAAAATGTCAGGATATTCGCCTTTATAAGTACTGGGGGTGAGTAACATCGCCTCAAGTTGGCCATGAACTCGCGGCTTTGGATCAAGCTCGCGACGAACATGGCGTGGCATTGGGGCCGGCCCTTCCTCTTGGCACTTGTAGGTACCCAAAAGTGCCTTTTGCCGGTCGTAAAAGCCCCGTCGTTTGCCATGAATCCGCAAGTAATTCCGGGCAATAGCCAATCGAGCCGAGGCATTCTCTGTTTCCTCATGCACGGCTACCGGGCGCTGATCATGATGGCTAAATAGCGAATTTGATGGCAGCTTTATCGCGGGCGTTGCCATCGTAATCAGCGATGAACCACCGCCCTCATCATCCATCTTGACAAATGGGGAAATTTGTTCCCCGAACTGGGTTTCCATCGCAGAATCCTCGCTAAGTCATAGTATAATAGTGGCTTGGAAGTATTGTGCCTCTTTTTTAGGTTTTTTGCAGCTTTTAGCGCTAATGAGTTTTGTGGTAATGCTCACGGTATCAGGATTGCCCGGCCCGGTACGTGCCCCGAATTCAGATCGCTAAATGCCTGAAGGAAATCAGTTAACGGATATTTTGTCACGTCAATATTGATTTTACCAGCCAGCGCAAGGGAGACAACTTCTTGGATATCTCGATGCGAACCGCCAAAGCAGCGTTGGATATTAACCCCCCAAGGCAATGGATTTGAGGCACTAGTCATGGCTGCTTGGTAGGTGAACTTCCCGCCATTTAGGCCAATAATCCGCAAGGCACCAGAAGGAGCTATTATTTTCAGCGCAAAGTCAAGACACTGCTGATTACCGACGAAATCAAGCACGACGTCAGCACCCATATTGTCGCGGATGGCGAGAATCTCAGCGATGGCAGCATCGGTTGGAAAGAATACGTAATCTGCGCCTTGGGCTTTAGCGGCCTCAAGCCGAGCTTCGTTTATTTCTATGACAATAACAGTAGCCCGCGAGACTGCCTTTAGTGTTTGTAACGCATATTGTCCCATTCCACCAAATCCGATTAACGCTACCACGGGATCATATATCGAATGCCCAATGGAGTTAATCGCATGCATGGTAGTGGCCGCTGCATCACCAAGCGGAGCCGCCGACGGCACATCAAGGCCCGGGATGGGAATCAAAGAACGCTGCGGCAATAGGACATAATCGGCCATGCACCCGTCGTAAGTCAGCCCAGCAGTGGCAGGTTGCCCCAAGCGACCGCCTTCATTTCGGCAGGCATTTTCTTGGCCTGCGCGGCAACATCGGCAGATTCCACAACCCGCAATCGGCTGTACCAACACTGGGTCGCCCGGCACGAACTGGGCGACACCTCCGCCAACTTCCGCGACCCAACCGGCACCCTCATGGCCAAGCGTTATGCCAGTATGCTGCCATAATGCGCCAGAATGTAGTAAATGGATATCAGTCCCACAGATGCCAGCCCCGCCCACTTTAACTAATACTTGATGGGGGCCGGGAACCGGAATAGGCACTTCAACTAACTCTAGTTCCCCTGGCGCCACTAGTTTTATTGCCCGCATTACCTGTCCCGAATCGTTATCCATCAAACCTAACCATACCCGATATCCGCACTTATAACAGTTCCGGTTGGCAACACGATGGGCGCGGAAGCCTTCTCAGCTTGAGCTACTTGCATTAGATTAGTGGGCCTCAGCAGCCCACAAGGATGGGTCTGGGCCAAGTGGCACGATGCCAGACGGATTTATGTCTTTATGAACACCATAATAGTGTTGTTTGATCTGTTCAAAATCGACTGTACTGCCAAATTCCGGCATTTGATAAAGCTCGCGGGCGTAACGCCACAAGTTAGGGAATTCGGTTAGCTTATTGCGATTTAGTTTGAAGTGTCCATGATATACTGCATCAAATCTTACCAAGGTAGTAAATAGTCTGATATCGGCCTCAGTGATGTTATCGCCCATCAGGTATTTTCTTGTTGCCAGCCGGTCATCAAGCTGGTCGAGGGCTGCGAAAAAGCGGCCATAGGCTTCCGCATAAGCAGCTTGGCTACCAGCGAACCCCGCCCGATAAACCCCGTTATTAACCTCGGTAAAAATCCAAGCCATCAACTCGCGCATTTCCGCTAATTCTGCTGGGTCATCTGGCCACAATTTGGGTGCGCTTGCTTTATGGTAATCCTGCCATTGGTAATACAAATCCTCAGTGATTTGGGCGTAGTCATTGGTAACAAGCTTGCCATCTCGCGTATCCACGATAGCCGGTACAGTAATGCCCCTTGGATAATCAGGGAATCGCTTGAAATACGCATCACGTAAAAAATGAATCCCTAACACCGGATCTAGGCCCCCTTCATCAAGATCGAATGTCCACGATCTTTCATCGTGGGTTGGTCCGGGTAGTCCTACTGAAATCACATCTTGCAATCCAAGCAGATTTCGCACAATTAAGGTTCGGTTTGCCCACGGACAGGCTTTGGCGGCAATTAACCGATATCTATTCGGTGCCACCGGATATGTGTCGGTCGCCTGATCCAAACCTCCGTCCGGGTCGCCACCACCTTTAATGATTCGCGTATTTACGTATCTGGTGTCGCGGACGAATTCTTGCCCGGGCACTGAGTAGGTACCGCCTTGGTTGTGTTCGGGGTGTTCTTGGTGGTCTGGATGTTCGGAACTTTCGGTGGTATCGGGTGCTTCTTGGTTGGTCATGTTGATCCCTTTCGGTTTGTTCGGATGGGAGTTACTGCGGTGTGCCGAGTTTTCCCATCCGCGCTTGTCACGGGCTTAGCTGGCGGGTTTTGCCCGGAACACTGGCGCTAGATGGCGCAGCTTGGGCCGTTGTTGTCCGTGGCCTATTCTACCGTCTAAACCATGCGAATCTTACACACTTCGGATTGGCACGTTGGCCGCACGTTCCATGGGCATCAGACGCTCGATCACCTAGAGGCAGTGCTAATAGCGCTGGCTACGTTGGTCGCGGCAAAGCGCGTAGACGTGGTGGTGATCGCTGGGGACGTGTTTGACAGTGCCATTCCAAATGGGGCTGCCATGGCATTATTGGGGCGCGTATTGCAGCAGATCATAGCGGGTGGGGCACAAGTGGTGTTAACCGCTGGTAATCATGATTCGGCGACGCGGTTGGGCTATTTGGCTAACTTCACGGCGGCAAGTGGCTTGCATATCTTTACCGATCCAAACCGCATCGGCCATCCCATCCCGATAGCCGATCCCGGCGGGGGTGAGGTGTTGTTTTTCGGGGTTCCATTTCTTGATCCAGTGATGATTCGGCATCTAGCACCGCAGGTTCGATCGCAATCGGATGCAATGCAATGGGCCATGGGGCAGATAAGCGCAGCAACACCACCGGGGGCGCGCTCGGTAGTGACTGCTCATACCTTTGTAGTGTCGAATGGAATTGACGCAGATGTCGCGGCAGAAGCGAAAAGTGCGCCGCGGGACTTTACGCGCGGTGGGGTTGATAACGTTTCGGCGACAGTTTTCACCGGGCCAACTTATGTGGCCCTTGGGCATTTACATGGCCGTAGTAAAATAGCAAACCAAATTCGCTATTCGGGGGCGCCGCTCTGTTATTCATTTGGAGAGATTGGCCGCAAGCGCGGTGTTTGGATAGTTGATATCGACGTTGGCGGCAATGTTGTGGCTGATTGGGCTGATTTACCTATCCCAAGGCCGCTCAGACAGCTTACCGGTGAGTTGCGTAAGCTATTAGAGGCCCAGGAATATCAGGATGCGGAAACTTGCTGGGTTAAGGCGATATTAACCGATAACACCCGGCCTGTTGATGCGATGCGATTGTTGCAACAACGTTTCCCCTATTGTGCTGAAATAGAATACCGACCAGCGCAAACCCTTAACCTTGGCATAGGTAGCTATACCGAACGGATTAAGTCACTATCCGATGCGCAGATAACTGCGGACTTTTTAGCGCACGTGCGAAATGGGGAAGGGCCTACTGCTGCCGAGATAGAACTGATTGCTGAATTGATGGGGAGCGGGTCATAATGAAAATAAACAGTGTTACGGCCTCCGGGTTCGGGCCGTTCAAGTCCAAGCAATGCGTGGATTTTACCGCGTTTGATGGGGAGGGCCTATTCTTGATCAGCGGGAAAACTGGCGCAGGAAAATCCTCAATTTTAGATGCGGTTACGTTTGCGCTTTACGGGAGTACCCCACGATATGACGGCCACACTGAGGCGCGCTACCGCAGCGATCATGTGGGAATTGGTGAGGACACGGAAGTTAGCGTAGATTTCACGGTAGCGGATGGACGGTATCGGGTAACGCGCTCACCGGAATATTCACGGCCAAAGCAGCGCGGAGGTGGAGAAACACGGCAGCCAGCCCGGGCTGTGCTCGAAATACACACGCCAACCGGTTGGGAAGGTAAGGCCGCTTTGCCTCGCGATGTGGGGCCATTGGTGCAAGAACTGGTTGGGCTAAATGTTAATCAGTTTTTGCAAGTAATGTTATTAGCGCAAAATAGATTCCAAGAATTTTTAGTAGCGGACACCAAGGATCGCCGCGCCCTGTTAAAAAGGCTATTCGGCGCCGAGCGATTTGAGGACTATGAGAATCGCCTTGACGAGAAACGACGGGCGCTTGAAGGGCGGGCCAACAAAATTCAGGCAACGCGGGCGGAACTCACACGGCAACTAGTGGAGTTAGTCAACGATTCCTATTCTGAAGCAGAATGCTCTATTACAGCTAATACCTATGTAGGGTTTGTGGCTTGGCTTGATGCGATAAATGCTACGTGTGTTACGTCGTTTGAGCAGGCCCAGCAAGCCGTCCAAGACGCCGACAAGAATCTGAATATCGCGCGACAGCACCTCACTGCCTTGGCGGAAACTGAACGGCTCCAAAAGAAGCAAACATCTGCCAGAGCTGTACTCACCGAGATTGCCCAACTGCGCCCCCGAATCGAAAACTGGCGCGCTCAACTTGAACGCAATGAACGCTCGCTCCGTGCCATTCCTTCCATTCGAGTCGCAGAAAAAGCCGCAACAGCCCTGCACGATACAACCGCTAACCACAAAGGCGTCTTAGGCAAGCTCGTTGCGCTAAACCCCCTAATAGGGTGTGGGGTGCAACCAATCATTGCCGCCGCCCAAGTGACCGAACCCGAAATACCCATAGCTACCGTACAAGCCTGCCGCGATCAGGTTTTAGGACGCAAAGCCGAGATGCAACAGGCGTTAACTGCTGAAGCCGAAATGCCCGCTATCGAAGCTGCGGCACAATCGGCTAGTACGCTGCTCAAGGCCAAACAAGAAAAACGAGTTGGGCTATTGGCTCAAGTGGCGGCAGGCAATGATGCCGTGGTTGAAGCTGAAGCGACTATCAAGAACATTTCTGCAAAAGCCGATCAATTGGCCTTGCGGGAGGCCGAGGAAGCTACGACAAAAGCTGTGCTAGCGGCAGCATTGGCAGCCCAAGATGCGCGGCAAAAACTTGACACTGCGGAGCGCGTTGCGTTAGTCACGGCAGGGGAACAACAGCAGACTGCAGCCGAGGTAAAACACCTTTGGGAGATGAGGTTTCAGGGGTACGCTGCCGAATTGGCGGCAGATCTGAAACCGGGCCTACCATGTCGCGTCTGCGGGGCTACCGCACATCCAGCCCCGGCCAAGTCAGATGAACAACACGTGACGTTGGAAACGCTGCAAGTGGCTCAAGAACGGGCGGATCAAGCGGCAGCGAAGGCTTCGGCGGCCAGTAATCTAGCCACAAAACTGGCCGCAGAATCCGCGAGGTTATCCGGGCTCGCCGGCAACATCACCGTGGCGGATGCTCAAGCGGCGGCAGCCCAAGCGCGAGCTAACTTGGCAGAGGCAAAGTTAGCGGTTGAGCAGCGGGATAAGATCGTCAAAAATATTGAGCAGTTAAGAGCCGCTATCCAAACGGCCAGTGCGCAGGCGGAGACCTTGGTCCACGACATTCAAGAGGCGAGCGTCAATGAGACTGCCGCAGCGGCAAGCCTTGTTACCGCGCGACAACTTGTGGCTATCGGCGCTGGAGGTTTCCCGACAGTCACCGCGCGAGCGGAGGCTCTTGCGGGCGCCGAAAGCACTTTAGCAGCTTATATAGAGGTGACCCAAGCATTGGAATACGCTCAAAATAACTCACAGCGGGCACAAAGCGATTTGAAACAGGTGTTATCCGAACAAGCATTTGCCACTGCAGCTGAGGCGAAAGATGGTGCACTTACCGAACAAGAACAAAGCGATATCATTGAGCAGTTACGAGATATTGAACATCGGGAGGTGGCGGCTCGGGCCGACCTAGCCGACCCAGCTTTAGCAGAAGTACCGTCTGAACCAGTGGATACCCAACCAGCGGCACAGGTGGTTTTAGCAGCGCAATCAGCCGCTGCTACGGCGAGTGAACACCTAGGCGTCGCAGTGCAACAACAAAAACAGCTAACCAATCTGGGAGATCAAGCTAAGGCTGCTTATCAGAAAGAGGAAAAAATTGTAGTTGAGCTAAACACCGTTAAACGGTTGTCGGATACGATCAGAGGAAACGCTCCGAACGACCGCCGAATGCGCTTAATAGACTATGTATTGGCAGCCGAGCTAGAACAAATTGTGGCGGCGGCTAATGTGCGGTTAAAAGCAATGCGTAATGGCCGCTACTTACTTGAGCATAGCGACGCGAAAGCGAAAGGGTTAGCGCAATCGGGCTTGGGGTTGCAAGTGATGGACTCGCATACCGGGGTAGCGCGGCCCACCCACTCGTTATCAGGTGGCGAGAAGTTCCTAGCTTCGCTGGCGTTGGCGCTAGGGCTGGCTGAAACTGTTGCTAACCGGGCCGGTGGTATCACGCTCGACACGCTGTTCATAGATGAGGGCTTCGGATCCCTTGATGATGTGACGCTGGAGATCGCGATGGAAACACTCGATTCGCTCCGGGAGAATGGACGGACGGTGGGCGTGATTTCACACGTCGGCTTGATGCATGAGCGGATTCCCGCCCAAGTGATGGTAACCGTGACGCCGGGGGGTTGGAGTGAGGTGAGTCAGCTTTGAGTCGGCACTATCCACCCTAAACCTGCCGATACTCGGCGCATGGAACCCATTGGGCGTCAATCCTCGGTACTTTTGGCGTGATGTGCGGCGCCAATCACCGCCGGGTAACCAACTAATGTCGCTAAGATCACTTTGGCGGGCTGCAAAGGCGGCCAGCGGTGGGTGACTGAATCCATCTAACACCTTTAACGCGAGGAGGCGTGATGTCCGGCAATGTTCCCGAGCGGGACCACATTATGGCTGCCCTAGTTGGCAGCGCTGGTTCCGGCATGACAACATTAATTGAGGCTGTACTACATCGAGCGGGCGCTATACCACGGCCCGGTACCATCGCAGGCGGCAACACGGTTGGCGATTACCAGCCTGAGGAAATCGCCCGGCAGACCACCCTAACCCCTTCACTTTCATACATTGACTGGGTCACTGAAGATGGCGCCCACCACGCTGTTACATTGGCAGACACACCCGGTCACCCTGACTTTCTGGGTGGTGTCGACTCCGCGCTCTCTGCCGCTGACTTGGCAGTAGTTGTCGTGTCTGCGCAGGCGGGCGTGACCGCTGGTACGCGGGCAGCTTGGGCTGCTTGCGACGCCCAAAACAAGCCGCGCATCGTGATGGTCACTTGTACCGACCGCCCCCAAGCCGATTTCAGCCGCGTGCTGATCCAACTCCGCGACAACTTTGGTGCCAAGCTTTTCCCGATAACCCTGCCCGTTGGGCACGAGGTCGAGTTCCGCGCCATCAATGACCTACTATCGCGGCGTGCGTTAGAACTGAAGGACGGTAAGCAGTCCGTCACCGATCTACCTGCCGATATGGCGGAGGAATCGCGAATCGCGCACGATCAGATGACCGAGGAAATCGTCCAAAACGATGACGCGATGATGGAGGCTTACCTCGAGGGCAACGAGCCAACGCAAGAGCAGTTGGAAGCCAAACTGGCTGAGTTAGTTGCAGACGGTGAGGCTATTCCAGTGATCGTTGCATCCGGCGTCACCGAAACTGGCGTTGACCGTTTCATTGACCTGATTTGCCGCCTTACCCCAGCATTGGCCGATAAGCCTACCGAGATCATCGTGGACGGGGAGCCGACCGAGATTGCTCCCGACCCGGCTGGCGAACCAATCATCTATGTGTTCCAGACGGTCGCCGACCCGTTCCTCGGGCAGATTTCCATGTTCAAGGTGTTGTCTGGCACCATCAAGGGCGGTGAGAGTTTCCGCAACGCCACCTCGGGCGCGGACGAGCGGTTCAATAAGTTGTTCCGCCTGCGGGGTGCCGAGCACCTGCCCGTTGACTCGCTCACGGCAGGCGATGTTGGTGCGGTCGCGAAGTTGCAGAACACTCCGACTGGCTCCATCTTGTGGGGGCGCAAGTCCGGCCATGCATCGTCACTGGCTCTACCCGAACGTCGGCCAACTTACTCCGTGGTACTTGACCCTGCTACCCAAGCAGATACCGAGAAACTCTCTACCGCGCTACACCGCATTGTGGCAGAGGATCCCACCTTGCGCATTGAGCAGATCGGTGGCAAGACTATTCTGCGTGGCCTCGGTGACGCTCATATTGGCGTGGCAACCGACCGGCTCAAGCGCGTTTTCAACGTTTCGGTCAACACCGCGCCTGCGCCGGTCGCTTACCGCGAGACCATTGGCAAGCAGGCCGACGTTGAAGGAAAGCTTAAGAAGCAGTCCGGCGGTTCCGGCCAGTTCGCCGTGGTGCAATGCCGGGTGTTCCCCAATGATCCGGGTGCCGGCTTCGAGTTCATTGACTCGGTAGTGGGCGGTTCGGTGCCGCGCAACTTTATTCCGGCGGTGGAAAAGGGTGCTCGTGACGCCATGGAACGCGGTGGCCCCAACGGATTCCCCATCGTGGACATCAAGGTAGAGCTTTACGACGGCAAGGCACACTCGGTGGACTCCAATGAGCAAGCATTCCGCACTGCCGGGCGTTTGGCCGTCGCCAACGCCATGGAGACAGCGGGGTCAATCATCCTCGAGCCGATTGACATTGCCACCGTGACGGTGCCGCTAGAGCACCAAGGCGCCGTAATGACCGACCTCTCGGGCCGTCGGGGGGCGCGGGTGATCACCACAGAGTCAGCACCCAATGGTGACGCCGTCATCATCGCCAGTGTGCCGGAAGCGGAGCTATCTCGGTATGTGCTGGATTTGCGGCAGATGACGCAGGGCCACGCTGGACTGTCTATCGCGCCGGATCGTTATGAGCGCTATAACGGCCCGCCGCTTAAGAAGGCCGAGGACGCCGCTAAGTAGTAGGTGCATCCACTACAAACGAGAGCCGCCTGCGCTGTGTCATAGCGCAGGCGGCTTCCGTTTTATGTAGATTAGAACCGAGTGTCGAGAAAGGGACTTGAACCCTCACGCCCTTAACGGGCACTAGCACCTCAAGCTAGCGCGTCTGCCATTCCGCCACCTCGACCGGAAATGTATCAACCCCCAATACTAGCATTGCAGAGCCGAGAGAGATTTCTCTGGCGCCGATTTGCTTACCATCTATCTGGAAATTGTCTCAACTTCTTGGTCGGACAAGTTGAAGGTTTCTTGGACGGTATCAATATCTGATTTAGCCAGCATCAACTTAGCCGCATCCAGTCTAACAGCCGGGTCGGCGTAAGGGTCAATAGTGGTGATCGTGCCATCGGGCGCAATATCCAACGGGGTATACTTAATCCCGCGCAATTGAGTGGCCCCACCAGAAATAGTGGAATCGTGATAGAACAAATACCACTGACCATCAATTTCAATAATGGAATGGTGAGTAGTCCACCCAACTACCGGCTCAAGGAGCCGCCCCTTATAGGTAAAGGGGCCATAAGGGTTGTCACCCTCAGCGTAAACCAGATAGTGGGTCTCGCCGGTCGAATATGACAGATAGTATTTCCCATTGAACTTGTGCATCCACGGGCCTTCAAAATAGCGGCGATCCAAATCGTCAGCGCGTAACGGCTGGCCAAACTCATCAAGAATCTGCACATAACGGGGCGGGTGCTTAAATGACACCATATCGTCATTCATCTCAGCAACCCACGGCGTCAAGGCCGTCTCGGCGCCTTGCGGCCCATCAGTACCGGGCTCAGTAGCGGGAGCACCTTCAACAAATTCTCCAGTCTGCCACTTCTCTAACTGCCCACCCCACAGGCCGCCAACAATCATATAACAGCGGCCATCGTCGTCCTTAAATACCGCCGGGTCAATGCTAAAGCTGCCCTCAATATAGTTAGGCTCTGCGGTAAATGGCCCCTCGGGTGAATCAGAAACTGCGGCGCCAATGCGGAAGATGCCATCCTTATCCTTAGCCGGGAAATACAAGTAATACTTGCCATTTCGTTCTTGGGCGTCGGGCGCCCACATTTGTTCAGTTGCCCACGGCACATTAGAGATATGCAACGCTTGGCCGTGATCAGTTACCGGCGAACCAATCCCATCCATCGAAAAGACGTGATAATCCTCCATCCAGAAATGGTCGCCACTACCATCGTCAACTTTGTCGTTACCCAAATCGTGGGATGGATAAAGATATATTTTTCCGTTGAATAGATGGGCGGAAGGATCGGCAGTGTATTTATGGGTAATCAATGGCCGGTTGAACTGAGTTTGCGTCATGGACACCCATTTTACCTGCATGGCGAGAATGTCGCGACGCCAGCCACAACCTTAGGGTTACCCACAACCTCAGCATTACCTATAACCATTACCAAGCAATGTTACCTATAACCATTACCAAGCAATGATTGTCGCGACGCCAGCCACAACCTGTGAGTGGCGCGACTAGCACGAAACGGCAGGCAAACCAGCGCCGGGTAGGCAGAATCCGGTAAGATGGTAAGGTGCCAGATTTGTTCGCTGATTACCAGCTTGGTGAAGCGTATGACGAAATGTTCGCCATCTCAGGTGAACACGCGGCTGCGGACGGCCAGCATGGGGCAGCCCGCCACCTTGCCCAACCTGCCGTCCATCCCACCGCCATTGACGTCCGCCCTAGATACCGCCCGGTTTACCGCACGCTGTCTAGAATGGACGCCCGCGAGGTGGTCAGCCGCGCCGACCTGCTGGCACGTAGTTATGTCGCCCAAGGTGTGACCTTTGATTTCGCTGGGGAAGAGCGCCCCTTCCCGATAGACGTGGTGCCGCGAGTGATCAGTCCCGGCGAATGGGAGCATATCGAAACTGGCGTCTCCCAGCGCGTTCGGGCACTAGAAGCGTTTTTAGCGGACATTTATGGCAAGGGCGAGGTCATTAAGGACGGCGTAGTGCCCAAGCGGCTGATCCGGTCGTCGGCCAGCTTTGTCCGGGCAGCTGCCGGCATCCAACCCCCCAATGGCGTGCGCTGCCACGTGTCTGGCATTGACATCGTGCGTGATACCCAAGGCGAATACCGGGTTTTAGAGGACAATGTTCGCACCCCGTCGGGCGTGTCGTACGTGATCGCTAACCGACAAGTGATGCAGCGCTCCATCCCGGAACTCTTCCAGTCCATGCGTGTGCGGCCCGTCAATGACTACCCGCAACGGTTGCGGGCAGCGCTGATCGCATCGGCCCCCGAGGGCGTTCCCGAGCCAACCATCGTGGTGCTGACGCCGGGCGTGTACAACTCGGCGTATTTTGAGCACACACTGTTGGCGCGGTTGATGGGCGTCGAGTTGGTGGAAGGCCGTGACTTGTTCTGCGCGGCGGGTCGGGTTTATATGCGGACGACGCGCGGGTCGCAGCGGGTGGACGTCATATACCGGCGGGTGG
>JGI24699J35502_11133715_pt1 | contig 14122 bp, 9 predicted proteins | sample TergutMp193P4_FD_35502 | JGI IMG/M metagenome (IMG submission 35502) | reverse complement strand
TATTACATTTTATTTGTTTCATCAAAAATGGTGATAATATATTTTTATACTAAGAAGATTTACAATTACATACAAATTATCTGGCGGATTTTAGGTACAATAAAAAAAACAATTTTCATAACCCTGTTTTGCCTTGCAATTTCCCTCTCTGCGTTCGGACAGGAAAATTACGCAAAACTCGCCGATAGCCTGCGATACGTAACGGAAATTCCTTATATAGAGAACTGCAAGGATACTGTTTTTTGGAAAATCGTAAGCAAAGGAAAGCCCATTGTTCCTTATTTAATCGATAAAATGACGGACACTCGAAAATTAAAAAAAGTATATGTTCGTTTTTTCAGCGGTGAATATACCGTTGCCGACGTTGCATACGTCGCCATACAAGAAATAATAGCCGATATTCCCACTTTTGAACTCTTGGGTGTTCCTTTCGACGAAGAATGCGGTTATTGTTCTTATTGGTATCATGTACGCAAAAGCAAGAAAAACAGGAAAAACTTTCAAAAAGACGTTGGAAAATGGTACGAAGAAAACAAAGACCATTTGATATGGATAGAAAGTTACCATTCAGTTACAAGCGACTGCTTTATCGTTCCTACGAGAGGTCGCTATATTTTACAGAAAGACGAAAATACCACGTATTAAAATTTCGAGCGCATTCGCTGCCCGCAAGCTCTGAAGCTTAATATCATCCATACCTAAGCGATAAAAGTACTTGGATGACCTTAGATAGATAAAGAGTCTAATAAATAAATTAAGGATAATATGAAAAAAAATTTTGTGATTTTTATGCTGGTCTTTACGATGACAACATTTTCGTTTGGACAAAAAACGAATAAAGTTTTAAAAGTTTCAGAAGAAGGAAAACTTTTATATCGTTTAGAGAAAGCTTCTTGGTATGCTACGGACATCCTTTTAGAAAAGTTTGCAGATAAAAGAAATAGGGCCGGCGGTTATGTGTCCTATTTGAATGAAAAAAATCAAGTAGTTACTATTTTTTTTGAAAAAGATAATCCAACTCATATTTTAGTTCGATTTGAGTTTGATTACTTACCTCAAAAAAGTCCAACAAAAATAGATACATTAAATCAAATGGCAACTCAACAAGAAATTGATTTAATTGCAATTAGACAAGAGGCTATTCAGAAAATATCTGAAAATAAAGATGATTTTTTTTCTTTTTATGACAACACTTCTTTCAATCCAATTCCATTAATTCAAAAGGAAGAAAGAAAAGTTTTTATTTTGACAGGTCCAAAAGTTTCTAATGTTGTAATAATTGGAAATGACTACTTATTAACTTACGACAAAAATAATAAGTTAGTAAAAAAAGAAAAATTACATAATTCACTTATTCAATATCCATACAAATCGGATGATCCTGAAAATAAAATGGAGACAACAATGCATTCTCACGTACTTTCTGATTTAATTACTTTAATTACTTCTACAGATATTTGCACGCTGCTACTGTATAAAGATTCTGTAGAATGGACACAGCATTGTGTGATGAGTAAAAAATATGTTTCTTTTTTTGATTTGAAAAAAGAAAATTTGATAGTGATGACAAGAAAGGAATGGGACAAAATGATCTCGCGCACCTTGGATGCCGGACAGGACAACGATCCGGGACAACGATAATCGAATAGTTGAATAAAAGCTTCTTCCATAGGATGCTTCTGATAGGTACGTAAGATGTTGTATAAAGTGATCCATAGATCATCGGTATGGTTTTTGTAGAAAAAAATTTTGTAGCTATTTCATCCGAATCTAAAAGTAATTATATAACAGATGAAAATAAAAAGTATTTTTATTAGCCTGATTCTATTTATAATCATGCAAGGCTGCGGGTACTGGCCGTGGCATAAGTCTGAAGAGGTTTCGACCGTACCGCAAGAGGAAGAGGTTGATTATGTCGATTATGTCAACCCCTATATGGGAAATATTAGTCATTTATTAACTCCTGCTTATCCTACGATTCATTTACCCAACAGCATGCTTCGCGTGCATCCGGAAAGAGACGACTATGCCAGCGAACAGATAGTGGGACTTCCAGTAGCCATAACTAATTATGGAGGAAGTTCTGCTTTCAATATCAGTCCGGTCAGCGGGACGCCGGCCAACTTGCCAAATGTAGTGAAATATACATACGATAACGAAAAGATCACGCCTTACCGTTATTCGGTATTCTTGGACGAAGACAATATTGAGGTCGATTTTGCGCCTTCCCATCGATCGGGCATTTATACGTTTACTTTTGAAAAAGAGAGCAGCAATACACTGATCATCAATACTAAAAATGGAAAATTAGAGAAAACGCCCACGGGAATATCCGGCTACCAGTGGATAGAGGGAGGTCCCGCGCGGATTTATTTATATCTGGAAACGGAACAACCGTTCATTTCTGCTGAAAAACGAACCCTGCTTACTGCAAACAAAGATACCAACGAGTTTTTCCTGATGACTTTTCCATCGAAACAAATCAATCTCCGATACGGTATTTCTTTTATTGACGCCCAACAGGCCGAAACGAATTTATTGAGGGAAATCAATACTTACAACGTAGAAGATATCGCCGAAAAAGGCCGCGATGAATGGAACGAAGCTTTGGGTAAAATCGAAATAGAAGACGACTGCAAAAATGCCAAAACCGTATTTTACACTTCACTTTATAGAGTATACGAACGCATGGTTAACATTTCGGAAGACGGAAGGTATTACAGCGCTGCCGACGGAAAAGTACATAACGATAATGGAATGCCTTTTTATACCGACGATGAAATTTGGAGCGCTTATCGGGCGGCGCATCCTTTACGAGTTTTGATCGATTCAGAAAGAGAAGTAAATATGATTCAATCTTATATTCGTATGGCGCAACAAAGTTCCGACGGATGGATGCCTACTTCTCCCGAAATTACCGGCGACAGCCGCCGGATGAATGCCAATCATGCGGTAGCCGCTATTTGGGATGCTTATTGCAAGGGATTGCGGGGTTTTGACTTGGAAGCGGCCTATGCTGCGTGTAAAAAAGCGCTTACGGAAAAATCGCTCCTGCCCGGTACCAAAACGCCCAACACCGCTTTGGATGTTTTTTACCATGAAAAAGGATATTTTCCGGCTCTGAAAGAAGGAGAGAAGGAATATGTCAAAGAAGTGGATTCCAACGAAAAAAGGCAATCGGTAGCAGTTTCGTTGGGAACTTGCTACGACGAATGGTGCTTGTCGCAGATAGCAAAAGAATTGGGGCATTTGGAAGATCATGCTCTCTTTTTGAATGGTTCGTATAATTACCGCAACTTGTATAATCCCGAAACCGGATTCTTTCATCCGAAAGATATGAGAGGAGCTTTTATTCAACCATTCGATTACCGTTTCTCCGGCGGACAGGGCGCGCGCGATTATTATGTTGAAAACAATGCGTATACTTACCGTTGGGACGTGCCGCACAATCCTGCAGATTTAATCCAATTGATGGGATCGCCCGAAAAATTTGTCGAAAATTTGAATCAAACGTTTAGGGAACCGCTGGGAAAAAGCAAATTCGAATTCTATGCTCAACTTCCCGACCAGACAGGAAACGTAGGACAATTTTCAATGGCCAGCGAACCGTCGTTTCATATCCCTTATCTGTATAATTATGCCGGTCAACCGTGGCAAACCCAAAAACTCATCCGTAAATTAATGAACGAATGGTATAGAAACGATGCAATGGGAATTCCCGGCGATGAAGGCGGAGGCGGAATGTCGGCTTTTGTTGTATTTTCGTCGATGGGATTTTATCCGGTTACCCCCGGATCGCCGACCTACAATATCGGCAGTCCAATGTTCAATCATATCAAAATAAACTTGAGCAATGGAAACGTTTTTGAAATAGAAGCTCTAAATTGTTCGAACGAGAACAAATACATTCAATCGGCCACTTTGAATGGAGAATCATGGGATAAACCATGGTTCAGTCAGGAGAATATCGACAAAGGAGGCAAACTGACGCTGGTAATGGGGCCAAGAGCGAATAAGCAATGGGGGTCTGCCTTAGAAAACAGGCCGCCTTCAGCAGAAGCCATGCCTTCGGCAGAGACAGCCTCCATACCTTAAAAAAGAAACTACAAGCATTTATCTACAAGCATATACCGATGATGGTTTTGGAAACCTGTGAAAATTTTGTTTGTTAAAAGCGATTTTTCAGGGTTTCCAACCATCCCATTTTTTAGAACCCGATGGCGCTACTTCATTCGCAGGAATCCATATTACCTCCATCATTTGCATTCCAACAAAAGAATAAGTTACCTTGATGCCCCAAAAATACAGGGGAAGAGAATATCCTTTTGTACCTAACAAGATAGGAAAATTTTATCGTACAAACTCTAACGAAACGTGCTTTCTATCTTTTCCCTTTGCTTTTTCGGGCGTTTTCTTTAGCTTTTCGTTCCTGTTCTTTAATTTTTTGTTTTTCTTTTCGTTCTTTTTCTTTCTGTTTGCGCGCTTCTTCCCTTGCTTTTTCTTTGGCCTTTCGTTCCTGTGCTTTCAGCTTTTGGGCATCCTTTCGTTCTTTTTCTTTTAGTTTGCGAGCATCTTCTCGTTCCTTCTGAATGCGTTTCTTTTCGTTCGTCTTGGTTTGTTCTTCCTGTTTTTTCTGTTTAGCTAAATCTTCTTCCTGCTTTTTCTTTTCTTTCAACGAGTTTTTCTCTTTTTCCTGCTGTTTTTTAAGAAGTTCCCGTTGCTCCTTTTCTTTTTGCTTGGTTTCTTCCCGCAACGTTTTGTCCTTTTCTTCTTTTTCTTTTTTTAATTGATTTTGACGCTCTTTTTCCTCTTTTTCTTGTTGCTTAGCATACTCGTCGATGGCATTGGACGATTTTTTCCGTTTGAAAAGGTTCTGAATACCTCGAATGGGATCGGTCAAAATGTCGTTTACCGTCGTATTGATGTTCTCTATTGTATGGGACGTTTGATCATAAACATCGTTTACCTTTTCTTCCCATTCGGCCGTTTTTTGTTGATCTTCTTCTGAAACAGCCGAAGGAGGCGATACAGGAGATACAACGGTTGAGTCTTGCGTTGAAACAACAGCAACAGGCTGAACAGCAGTAGTTTTTGTTGTTATTTCTTCTGGTAAAACATCTTCATCTTCGCTGGAGATGGCCGTATCCAACTCTTCCAGCAAAGCAGGTTCAAATGTTTCTTCACGGTTCAGGTTCCATCGTTCAACCAGACTGGGATAATCTTTTCCGAAATGTTCTTCAAAGAAAGCCATGTATTCTTCCAAACTTTTTCCGCGCATCAGGATGTCGTAATTTTCCACAGAGACCGGCATAATCACGATTTGTTGTTCGAGTTTCGAAGCGTATCCTTCAGGACCGTCGATGATGCGGAGGTATTGGATGATCGCATCCAGATTGTTGAATCCTTTTATGTGCAAAATACCGATTTTGTCTGTACTTGTTTTTTCCAGATCAAAATCGTTGATGATAAAGTTTCCAAAATTAAAGTTGGCAACCGTATATAAAAGCAAGTTATCGTTGACGGTTCCTTGCGGATACATCAATAATAATTCGTAAGGCGTGTTGGTTTCATCAGAAAATTGCAAAGCCGATACATCTTCGGATAATTCGCCTTCACCGGCGCCGAAACGAATGTTAAACAGATTTCCTCTCGCCAACAGATTGTCTCCGGAAGCCGAAAGTAATAAACCGCGTTGAAATCCTTTCATCATCTCTGTCGCCAAAACAGAAACGTCTGCATTAGGATATTTGCCTATCAATTCTTTCAATAATTCCTTGAATGTGTCGGCGTTATTGGTTTGTACATAACTCAAGGCATTTAAGAAACTGAATTTGGGAAGCAGCTTCGATTGATTGTATTTAGCAATAACGGTTTGATAATTCTTTCGTATGGTATTGACATTTCCCGCCAAGTAAGCTTGATAGGTATCCCTGTAAAGCGAATCTTGAATAACGTCCATCATACTCAAATTGTATTCATAATTCGGATCGGCCATAGCGATTGCCTCTTCGCTTTGGGGAAATTCCGATCGGATGATTTGTTTATACCGATTGGCCATATCCATATTTTTTTCTCTCAGGTAGATCAAATAAATGTGGTAATAAGCCTCTAATTTGTTTTCGTTTTCCGGGAAACGAGAGTTGAGTTGGTTAAACGTTTCCAAAGCCAGAGGAATGTCTTCCAATTGATCTTTATAGATCAGCGCCATATTGAACAATCCGTTAGCTATAATCAAATTGGAAGCTTCTATGTCTTCTTCCGCAACTGGAATTTGTTGCAGATAGAAAAGTGGATCGTACGGATCGGACGAACTTTGTGCCGTTTTTTCTGGAGAGAATTGGATTCCCTTGTCTTCGGCGCCAGACGTATTTTTTTCCGTAGCATCGGCTTGATCTTCGTCATTGAAAGCATCCTGAATCGGATTGCTTTTATTTCGCCTCCGCCAATCATCTTCTAATTTTCTCCGGCCCCATTTCTGCTGGAACGTATTTTTTCCTAAAGCCACTACTTGTGGATTATAGAAATAAAACAGGCCATCGTCGGAAGAGGGAGGCAATACGGCGGGCGTCGGTCTGGAAGCATTTATGTTGAGTTCAGCGCGTCGATCATCTTGTTGCGCCAGGTAATCTTCGCGTTCCTGTTTTTTCTTTTCTTCTTCTTCTTTTTTCTTTAAATTAGCGATGATTTGATTGATCACTGCCAATTGTTCGGTTTCCGGCATTCGGGACAAGCGCAAGAGGCTGTCTTGTAGATCGACGGCATTGGAATGATTGACCAACTCGTCCAATATTTCGGAGCGTTTGGAAACGCGGGGATAGGCGTCGTCTCCTTTTTTCAATTGCGGCAACGCTTCCGAATAATTGGGTTGCGCTTGAACATATTTCCGCTTTTCGAAATAGATATCGCCCAACTTGATTTGATTGAGCGCTTTGTCTATTCCTTGCTGCGTGCTTTTTTCCACGCCCAAGGTATAACTGGCTATTGCTTTCGTTGTATCGGGTACAGCCATGTAAACGTTTCCCAACGCATAATAAATCTGATCCAGATACTCCTTATTTTTGCCGCTTTTGGCCATGTTCCGAAGTTCTCTCGCGATTTTTGCCGTATCGTTGCCGGCATACACTTCTGTCTGGCGGATTCTGGCGCCGAACGTCAAGGGATAAATGACGCTGGAAGAAGCGACTTCTCCGAACATCTTGTATGCTCGATCCTTTTCTCCCAAATTACTGTAAATTTGCCCCAATAAATATTTTTCCCGATTTTTTTGTAATTTGTTTTTTTCCGCTTGAATGCTGGTTTGCAAATAGGGAATAGCTTCCGAATAACGTTTTTGTTTAATCAGGTAATCGGCCTGAACAGTGGCGTACCAGTCTTGAAGTTTTTGGGGTAAATTTTCTTTTTTTATTTTGGAAAGGATATCGTCTGCTTCGTAAAACCAATCGATTTCAGCAAAGCAGCGCGCTTGCCATATTTTGGCATCCAAAGCTATTTCGGGTTGAGTGGCATATAAACGGGCGATATAGGCAAACGAACTGGCGGCTTGCATAAAATCGCCATTGTAAAACTGGGCTTTCGCCATCAACATCCATGCATGGTAAAGAAAAGGATTGTATTCTGTGCGATCGATCCATGCTTTGTATTTCGGATCGTTTCTTTTGCCTTGCTGTTTTTCCGGTTTGGTTTGGATGGAATGCGTTTTAATGGCTTTTACGCTTTTTTCGATGGCTCTATCAAAAGGTCCGCCGGTATTCGGTTTGTCTTTGGTTAACGAACTGACCGGAAACATCAGAATCATTTCCGAATAATTTTCTTTGTAATTTTCCTGTTGCGCTTTGAAAGCTTCCTCATAAGCCATATTTCCGTTGAAATACACATTGTAGCGTGTATTGAAAGAATGGTACCACCTGGTTCCGCCGGTATTCTTGGTGGAAGAACAAGACGCCAGCAAAACAAGACACACTACAAGACACAATATCTCCCGAAAAACTTTCATTATGTTTTTAAACAGAATTAAACGCAATTTATTGTTTCCGTCGGACGATAGTTGTTATTCCTTTGCATATCAGGAACAAAATCGTCTGAACGAAAATGATGGCCGCTCCGGAAGGAACATTCAAATAATAAGAAAAAAACAAACCAGAAAAGCAACCGGCTATGCCGATGAGAATCGAATAATAGATGATGTTTTTAAATTGGGAGGTAAACAAATTGGCGGTCATTTGGGGGATCGTCAGCAACGACATCAACAGCATAATCCCAATTAACCGAATACTTAAAACGATGCAAATGGCGATCGCCACCATCATCAACTGTTCGATCAGAAAAGTGTTCAAACCTTTGGTTTGAGCGAATTCTCTGTCAAAAGCGACGTATAAAATCGGATGAAAAAAAAAGATGAATAGAATGACTTCTACAATAGAAAAAATGCCGATAAACCAAATATCGGCAGACGAAATGGTGAGTACATTTCCAAACAGGTAGGCAGATATATTGGGCGAATATCCGGGAGTAAGGAAAATGCAAATGACTCCCAATGCCATTCCCAACGCCCAGAAAGCGGCGATGGCCGAATCTTCCCGGACATTCTGTTTTTTAGAAAGCCATTCTACGCCGAAAGCGGAGGCAATCGAAAAGATCAAGGCTGAAAGAATGGGATTAACTCCCAAAAAAAATCCCAGTCCCAACCCGCCGAAAGAGGCATGAGTGATGCCGCCGCTGATAAATACCAAACGACGGGCTACAATATAGCTTCCCGTGATTCCACAAGCAATGCAAGTGAATAAACTTCCGATCAGCGCATGTTGGAAAAACGAGTATCGCAACAAGTCCATATCCAATATTTATGAATTATAAATTATGAGTTAAGGATTAAAATTACTTCATCTTTGAGCGGATCCGGCAGTTCGATTTCCCGTAATCGAAGACTATGAATCCAGTCGGCTATATCGGACTCCCATAAGGTATGAAGAATTTCGGCGAATTGTTCAATTTCTTCTCCGCTGTACGAGTCGGAAGGACGGTTTTTGAAAAAGTCTAATTCTTCGTCTTCGTAATATTCCACTGGATGTTGAGTAGAGGGAGGCAAAAGATTTTTGATGCAAAATTCGTGTTTTCCGCAACACCCCTCCGAATCCAATGTTGCAAAGGGATTTTGCGTATAATCCAGTTCTGATGCAAAAAGTTTTTTTAATTTCATTTTTCTTCCGTAATAATAAATCCTGCTTTCGACAAATCGTTCCAATAATTGGGATATGATTTCGCAACGACTTCCGGGTCTTTTATTCTGATTTTTTTTGTTTTCAAGCAAACCGGCGCGAAAGCCATAGCCATCCGGTGGTCGTCATACGTCGAAATCACCGGATCCAATTCTGGTTCGCATCTTTCACCTTTCCATTCTAGGATGCTGCCGGATTCTTCCCGAATCAGATAGCCCAATTTTCGCATTTCGTTTTGAAGCGCGCTGATCCGGTCAGTTTCCTTGATTCGTAAACTTTGCAGGCCGGTAAACCGGAAATGTCGGTCTGACAAACAGCAAACTACGACAAAGGTTTGCGCCAAATCCGGTTCATTCGTAAAATCGTAAACCATTTCAGAAGAAGAAACCGTTTTTTCCCTGAAATTCACCTGATTTTTTTCCAATTGGACGCCTGAATCGGTAAAAAAGGTTTGAATACCCATTGTTTCGAACAAAGAAACGCACGCGGCATCCCCTTGTATGCTGTTTTTTTCTAATCCTTGCAATTCGATAGCGGCATTTTCGGCAGCCAGCGTCTGTATTTCATACCAGTAAGAAGCAGCCGACCAATCGCCTTCGATCCGAAAAACGGCGGGAGTATAGCTTTGAGGGGAAATCTGGATGATTTGCCCTTCCCAATTCACTTTAATTCCGTATCTTTCCATCAAACGGACGGTCATTTCAATGTAGGGAAGCGAAACAATATTTCCCTCCAAATGTAAATTCAAGCCTTGTTCGAGGGCTGGCGCTATCATCATCAAAGCAGAAATAAACTGCGAACTAACGCTTCCATTCAACGACACAGAACCTCCCTTCATTTTTTTCCCTCGAATAAACAATGGAGGAAAACCTTCTTTTTCTACATATTGAATTTCTGCGCCTAATTGACGCAGTGCATCTGTCAAAATGCCGATTGGACGGTTTTTCATGCGCGGGGAACCCGTAAGCATCCATTCTCCTTCTTGCAGCGACAAATAGGCTGTCAGGAAACGCATGGAAGTTCCCGCTGCCCCAATATCTATCATCTTTGTCTCCAATCCTTGCAAGGCTTTGTACAAAACCTGAGTGTCGTCGCTGTCCGAAAGAGGAGCAATAGGATGGATGCTTTTACTTAAAGCATTCAATATCAATGCTCTGTTGCTAATACTTTTGGAAGCCGGCAAGCGAATCGACGCCGATAGGCCGGGAGATGCTTCGAGGATATAAATCATTTTACCAGCGATAAGAAAATACAAATTTACGTAAAATCAGAAGAATTCTCGCTTTATCTTGCTTTTTTATTTATTTTAAAACAATCAATGTTTTGCTGCTTTTCTTTTCACTTCTTATAGTGTCTGTAATGGAAAATTCATGCACGCCGTTTTTCAGTTCGTTTTATGTGAAACTTATCATACTTGTTATAGTAGTGTAAAGGGTTAATATAATTGCTGTTTTTTCATTGAGAGTTGTTTTTCAAAGTTACAAAACTAATATATAAATAGTCATATATGCTTGGATCAACGGCATAAGTTTCTTTCGTTTTTTTGTTTTTGATGATTACAAAATCGTGGTCTTTGAAAAACAAAAAATTAAAATAACGATGAATATTAACGCCGAAAACATAAATTTGTCCGATTTCAGGTTGGGCTATCCATTCTTCGGAAAGATTGTGTCTTTTTAGTTGATAATTACAAACTGTCGAAAAAAAAGCGGCATAACCAACACAATTTGCCGTTTGTAAATCTATCAATTTATTTGGATTGCAGTCGTTTTTTGAAAATGTAAAATTCAATATTTTCGATGTCAAAGAAAGACCTGTTTTTATAATTTCTTTTATGTCGGCATTATCTTTTTCTCGACAGTTTTCCTTTATGTATTGAGTTAATTTGTCATTTGTTATCTCATAATTCATCCGTTGTCCGATTGATTCATAAGCAACAATGTTCCGATATAAAGTTCCTCGCAAGAGAATGCCAATTGTCAGAAGAATCAATATTATTAAAAATGTCCTTTTTAATGTTTTCATTGGATTATTTAATTTTACGCAAAACAATAAGGGTCGGGTGCAGATAATGAACCATTTATCATAAATGCTTGGACTTTGCATCCTCCCCAGCATTCCTTTTTGTAATGATTGCACATTCGACACTGAAAGCATTTTTCAGCTTGCCTCCATTCATGCAAGACAGGGCTGTTGAGCCAAATATCCAACATATCTCCTTGTTTCTCAACTTTTCCGACAAGGAATCGTTTTTCTCCTCCGGATTCAATCGAAAAACCACAAGGATATATTTCTCTTTCGTGGGTTATTGCAAAACCCCAAAGACCTGCACCGCATGAAAAAGGACGCTCACGGTCATAGTTTGGCAAAATTCGTCCTCCACCAAGAATATCAAAATTAAAACTGATGGGTATTTGAAGTTCGTCGCGCAGTTCTTTTGCCCGCTGCGAATAAATTCTCAATTTCTCCTTTGAAGGTAATTCAAAAACATCACGTCCCAAAGAGCGTCCGCAAGCACGTTCGGGTATTGCTTGCAGAGAAGCGCCATAAGTTTTTGCAATATTAGCAACATGTTCAATGAACCCGATTTCACAAGAATCTTTGAAAATAGTTGTGTTGATTCGCGTTGGAAGACCATATTCGGTCAAGTGCCTGACAGTATCGACCGCAGCACGGTAGGAACCATTTAATCTTCTTACTTGATCATGAAAAGGCTCATTGCCGTCAATGCTTACTTTTACTTCAATAATATTATCAAAATACGACAAATTTTTCGCGAAAGATTTTTTGTCTTTTATACGCGACCATAAACCATTTGTCGCCAAGAGTACCCCAAGTCCAAGTTCCCGACAATACTCTATTGTATCGAACAGTCTTTCTGCTCGGAGGAAAATCTCACCTCCTGTAAGTTGAACCTGAAACGCACCGGAAGCAGCAATTTCTCGCAAGAGAAACGTTTCATATTCAGAATGTCGTCTGTAATTGTCAAATCTGAGTTTTCTCGGACCACAAAAACTACAAGAAAGGTCACAATAAGGTTCTATCCCATAATAATGGCGCAAAGGTCGGGTTAGACAGTTGACATTCCAATCAATACAAACATCAATATCAGCGTCTAATGTGCCATTGGGAAAGACAAATAAATCTAAATCCTTGCGCTGTGATAATTTATTTTTAACAGCACACATTGACAACACCTCATATTTCTTAACTTCTGAATGAGCCATATCTATGCAAGCTATTCTACCTTTATCATCTTGGGTGATCATTCCCAAATTATCAATACGAATCCGTTTTTTCATTATCTTTCTTTTTTATATGTAATGAAATCGATAACCCTCTTGTTTTATAAAGTCAACGACAGGATTGTATCGCTTTATAGGACAGTTGGGTACACATTGGTTTCGCTTAACGCTTTCGATTTTCTTTTTGTGTTCGATGCTATTCCAAATTTCTTCAAACGACTGAATGGAAATGTCACCCAAACAGTGGCTATCTTTCCTATGATGAAAAAATGCGCATATATATACCTTTCCATCCCAATCTATCAGCGGATGCAGAACGCTTAACAAACATGGTTGGTCGGCATTGCCGTCAGCATCACCTCCATATCCAGCAAGGAAATCTATAAAAATTTTCTCATCTGATTTTGTTTTCAGCCACTCTTTCAAATTGTCAATCTGGATTCTTTCGTTTTGAGGAATCGCAAATGAGTGATTCTCCAGCCATTTAAACTGTAGATAATCCGCCCCGATTTCTTGCGCCTCATATAGCGCTTTTTCCAGTTCATTCCTATTCGATTGTTGGATAATCAATTTCAACCCAAGGCGGGTTCTTGTTGTAGGGCTGCCAAACAATGGAGCTTTTTGCACTAATGACATCAATGTAGATTTTAGTAACAGATACAATAAATCTTTTCTGCCATGTACATATTGATAAGTCTCATCTGAAACTGCATCTAACGAAATTCTAATCCAATCGGCAACACTGAGTATGGCATCTATAAGCGGATGGTTATCTATCATAGCATACCCGTTTGTAATGATACCACACCGTAAGTCTTTCTCCTTAATGTAATGCAATATTTTTAGAATATCCGGATGTTCAAGAGGTTCGCCCCCTCCACCGAACTCAATGGTTTTACATCCGATGGCATCTAATTCATCAATAACTTTTTTAAATAAATTTAAATTAATGAATGAATTCTGTCCTTCATGCGTTTTTGCGCAACGACAGTGAGGGCAGCAAAAAGAGCAATAGTTAGTGATAAAAAATTCCGCCACCTCTGGCGCTGGAATTTTACCGTCTAAAACTTGTTGTACCTTAGGGTAAACTGAAATAACATTAGCGGCAGTTACATCAAGACTTCTAAAATCCATAATTATAATTTCTTTTTCGTATTTCACTAATCATTTTATTATTGCTTTCTTGTGTTCGCTTCGCTCACACCGCAGCGCCAACCATTTATGTTATAAAATATCTTTGTGCCATTTCCTCCCTTTGTTTTTAAAATCAATTCCAAATTTTTTACAAATTGTCAAATTAATATTTTGGAGGTGTTCTAAAAAGTATGCTGGTATAAAAATTTGACAATGAGAGAAAAAGAGCTATATTTGTTTTATGAAAATCACAATAGAACTTTATTGCCCTCATTGCCAAAGTACAAAAATAAAGAAAAGCGGCAAAAAATCGTCCAAAAAGCAAAATTATTTATACAAAGATTGCGGACGTCCGTTTATCGGCGACCATGCCTTAACCTATAAAGGCTGTCATTCCAAGTTGTATAAGCGTATCGAAAAAATGCTTGTACGGGGAGTCGGCATCCGTGATATAGCAGAAATAGAAGAGATAAGTACGGATAAAGTGTTATCGGTTTTGTCCAAGTCGAAACATGTAATTACGCCAAA